>Ga0172363_10004661_pt1 | contig 11074 bp, 8 predicted proteins | sample LakKivs2_kivu2a2_FD_114541 | JGI IMG/M metagenome (GOLD analysis project Ga0172363, IMG submission 114541) | Sediment microbial communities from Lake Kivu, Rwanda - Sediment s2_kivu2a2 | ecosystem: Environmental > Aquatic > Freshwater > Lake > Sediment | place: Rwanda: Western Province, Lake... | reverse complement strand
TTTTTCTATTTATGAAGATTCCGTAATCCGCCTGGTGAACATCATCGATCAACATAACACCTTCCGGGGTTCTCATCCTCGCGACTTTTTCGAAGTTTTCATGTCGAAATTCGAATGTCCCGATGTCGTATAAAATCAGATCAAATGAACCATCGCCCTTCTGGATAAAATCATCCCAGGTCAGCAAGTGATCGATCGGCATCCCGTTGTCATCCAGAAAACCCCTCGTTTTGTTTAACCACTCAGAAGAGTCATCAACAGACCAGATGGTCGTATGGTGTTTTTCTGACGATTTGTAAAAACGAAACACAAAGGAGCTGAATCCGCTGCCCAGATCCAGAATTCTTCGCGGGCTGAGTTCGTTGCACATGAAAAGAAGAAATGTGCATAATTCCATAGAAATTGTCATGATTTCATTCGACATGTGTTTCGTATAATATTCATAATACGGCTGCAATTTGTGTTTATAATCATGCGCACGGGTTTCATATTCCAACGTCAATGATGGATACTTTTCCTGCAAACGCCGACGATCCACCGAGGAGAGGATCGCCTGTCTGATGGATAGATCATAGAATTTGTTCCTGAAGTAAATTGTATTATACCTGGCCATATTCTTAATGAATTTATCCAGCCAGGATAAGTTCAGTCGTTTCATCGAAAAGACCCTTTCATGAATATTGAGGATTATACGTCCTCTCCGAGTGGATCACCGTGGCGATCATCTTGCAGGCAAACAGGTTAATCTGACGATGACTTTTCTGCTGATTTTGATTCGTCAGAAAGTGAAAGTCATTGTATGAAAAATAAGAGCGCGAGGATTACTCCTCGCGCTCTATCTTGGTCCTCCAAGCTTGTATTACCTGGCACCGAGGAGCTTCCTGGAGATAACCATTCTCTGGATTTCGTTCGTGCCCTCGTAGATCTGGCAGATCTTGGCGTCTCTCATGTGCCTCTCAGCCGGGTATTCCTTGCAGTAGCCGTACCCGCCGAAGATCTGGACGCCCTCGATGGCCGCCTTCATGGCCACGTCGGAGGCATACATCTTGGCCTGGGCCGACTCCTTCTCGTAGTCCAGGTGGTTGTCTTCCATCCAGGCGGCCTTCAGGAGCAGGAGTTCGCCTGCGTCGAGTTCCGTCGCCATGTCGGCGAGCTTGAACTGGATGGCCTGGAAGGTTGAGATGGGCTTGCCGAATTGTACCCTTTCCTTGGAGTACTGGAGGGCGTCCTCCAGGGCGGCCCTGCCGATGCCGAGGGCCTGGGAACCGATGCCGATGCGGCCGGCGTCAAGGCCCATCAGCATCTGCTTGAATCCCTGGCCGACCTTGCCCAGAAGGTTTTCCGCCGGCACCTCGGCGTCCTCGAAGACGAGCTCCGCCGTCCCGGAGGCCAGAATTCCCATCTTCTCCTCGATCTTGCCGACGGAGAACCCCTTGGTGTTCTTCAGGTCGACGATGAGGTTGATGACTCCCTTGTAACCCTGTGCCGGATCCGTGGTACAGGCGAGCACGCAGTAATGGGCTACGTTACCGTTGGTGATGAACCGCTTGACGCCGTTCAGGACGTACTTGTCGCCCTTCAGTGTGGCCCTGCAGGCGAGCGACCCCGCGTCGGAGCCCGCGTTGGCCTCCGTCAGGGCGTAGCAGCCTTCGACCTTGCCCCCTGAGACGGGCGGGAGCCACTTCTTCTTCTGCGCCTCTGTTCCGAAGCTGTTTATCGGGAAGCCGTAGAGCGAGTTGTTGACCGAGACGATGACGCCGCAGCTCGCGCAGGCCTTTGAAATGGCGATCATGGCATGGACGTAAGTCACGTTGTCCATTCCCGCCCCGCCGTACTCCGTCGGGATCGCAACACCCATGATCCCCATCTCGCCGAGCTTCCGGCAGATCGCTTCCGGGTGCTTGTGTGTTTTGTCCAGTTCTGCGGCAACGGGCTTTATCTCCGTCTCCGCAAACTTCGTTACCATGCCCTTTACCATCTTTTGTTCTTCTGTTAATCCAAAGTTCATAACGATAACCCCCCTTTGCTTAAGTTTATTTTTTAAGATGTTTTATGGTTTATCCTGACGAAAATCGAACACAATCCCGTTTTCACCTGTTAACGTCCCTTGAAAGCCGGTTTCCTCTTCTCGAGGAAGGCCTTCATGCCTTCCTTCTGGTCGTCGGTGCTGAAGCACTGCGAGCAGCACTCCGTCTCGAGCCTCAGGGCATTGTCGAGGGCAAGATCGTAGCCGAAGTTGATCGCTTTTTTGGCCATCTTGAGAGCGAACCCCGGCAGTGTGGCCAGCTTCGCGGCGAACTTCTTCGTTTCAGCCATGAGTTGATCGAGCGGGTAAACGCGGTTCACGAGGCCGATCTCGTAGGCCCGCTTGGCGTCGATCTGCCCGCCGCCCATGATGAGCTCCTTGGCCCGCCCGATGCCGACGAGGCGTGCCAGCCTCTGCGTGCCGCCCCATCCCGGGATCAGGCCGATCAATATTTCGGGCTGGCCGAAACGGGCGTTTTCAGAGGCGAATCGGAAGTCACAGGACATGGCAAGCTCCACCCCGCCGCCGAGGGCGAAGCCGTTGATCGCCGCGATGACGGGCTTGGGAAGCGTCTCAAAAGTCCTGAACGTATCGATGCCCGCCTCCATGAACTCCATGGCCTGCTGGGGCTTCAACTCCGCCATCTGGGAAATGTCGGCACCCGCCACGAAGGACTTCTCGCCGGCGCCAGTGATGATGACAGCCTTGATAGCGTCGTCGGTTTTGCACTTGACGGCGGCGTCGTGAAGCTCACCCATCACGTCCGAGTTCAGGGCGTTGAGCGCCTTGGGCCGGTTGATGGTGATCGTGGCGACCCCGTCCGCCACTTCAAACAAAATGTTTTTGTATTCCATCGTCCTCACTCCTTTCTGTGGTCGTTAAAATGCTTCGCAGATCTGATGCCGGACTGAAAAATGGCATTCGAAGCCCTCGCCCCGGATGACGGGGCACAGGGCTCCAAATGTGACGGTGACCGTCCGATCATCCGGCAGGGACATCTACTTTTTGCTGTAGTCGTAGAACCCTTTGCCCGATTTTCTCCCCATGAAGCCGGCGTCGACGTATTTCTTCAGAAGCGGGCAGGGACGGTACTTGGAGTCACCGAAGCCCTTGTACAGCACGTCCATGATGGCCCAGCAGGTGTCGAGGCCGATGAGGTCCGCCAGGGCCAGGGGGCCCATCGGGTGATTCATGCCGAGGACCATGATGTCATCGATGGCCTTGGGGGTGCCCACGCCTTCCATGAGCGCGTAGACCGCCTCGTTGATCATGGGCATGAGGATCCTGTTGGAGATGAAGCCGGGGAAGTCGTTGCACTCGACGGGGACCTTGCCGAACTGCTTGGAGAGCTTGTCGGTGAGATCGTAGGTCTCCTGGGAGGTGGCAAGCCCCCGGATGATCTCCACGAGCCTCATCACGGGAACGGGGTTCATGAAGTGCATGCCGATGACCAGTTCCGACCTCTTGGTGGCGCCGGCGATCCGCGTGATCGGGATGGACGAGGTATTCGTGGCGAGCACCACGCCGGGTTTGCAGACCGAGTCAAGCGTCCTGAAGATGTTGAGCTTCAGGTCTTCCCTCTCGATGGCCGCCTCGACGACGAAATCGGCCTCCTTCATGTCCTCGAGCTTCGTGCTCTTCTTGATACGGCCCATGATCTCGCTTTTCTGGTCCGCCTTGAGCTTTTCCTTCGCGATGAGCCTGTCGAGATTGCCCGCGATGCCGTTGTATCCCTTGTCCACGAACTGGTCGGCGATGTCATTCAGGATGACCTTCAAACCGCCGGGCGTCGCGGCGACCTGGGCGATGCCACTGCCCATCTGGCCGGCGCCGATGACTCCTATTGTCTTTACATCTTTTACAATTGCCATGATCTGACCCTCCTTCTATCTTTATACGTTAAAATCTTTTCACACGCCGTTTTCACTGGGGAACCGGGGCTCAGCAACCCTCTTCCGCTTCGTCTGAAGGCGGCATGCATATGCGATGTTTTCCCCGGACCCGGCAGGGCTGGAATCGACCCCGACGGGTCCGTTGCTTACAGGATGGTAAGATTCCGAAGCCCTACACGTTCTCCAGCACGATGGCCATACCCTGTCCGCCGCCGATGCAGAGGGAGGCAAGACCCAGCTTGGCGTTTCTCTTTTTCATCTGCATGGCGAGCGTGTATGTGATCCTTGCGCCGGTGCATCCGATCGGGTGGCCGATGGAGATACCGCTGCCGTTGAGGTTGCACTTGTTGAGGTCGACACCCAGTTCCTTGATGCAGCCCAGGGCCTGGACGGCGAAGGCTTCGTTCAGTTCGATAAGGCCGATGTCCTTCATGGTGATGCCGAGCTTGCTGAAGACCTTCTTGACCGCCGGGATCGGGCCCAGCCCCATGTATGCGGGGTCGACGCCGCCGGAGGCCCAGCCCCTGATCTTCGCCAGGGGCGTAAGTTTCAGCTCCTTGGCCTTCTCGGCACTCATGACGACCACGGCACAGGCGGCATCATTGATGCCGGAGGCATTGCCGGCCGTGACGGTCCCGTCCTTCTTGAAGACGGGCGACAGTTTGCCCATTTTCTCGAGGGTCGTGTCCATGGGGCGCTCGTCCACCTTGAACACCTTGGGATCGCCCTTCTTCTGGGGGATCACAACGGAGACGATCTCGTCGGCCACGGCGCCGCTGGCGATGGCAGCGCGGGCGCGCCGGTGGCTCTCGTATGCGAGCTTGTCCTGCTCCGCGCGGGTGATGCCGTACTTTGCGGCGATGTTTTCCGCAGTGAAGCCCATGTGGTACCTATTGAAAATTTCCCACAGACCGTCGTGGACCATGAGGTCCGTCACCTGCCCGTAGGGCATGTTCATCCGGTAGCCCCAGCGGGCGTTGGGCAGGGCATAGGGAACCTGGCTCATGTTCTCCATGCCGCCGGCCACGATGATGTCCGCTTCGCCAACCATGATGGCCTGGGCGGCGAGCGCGATGGCCTTCATACCTGATGCACAGACCTTCTGCACGGTGATGACGTTGGTTTCCTCGGGCAGTCCGGCGTAGATGGATGCCTGCCGGGGGGGGTTCTGACCCATGCCGGCGGTAAGGACATTGCCCATGATGACCTCGTCGAAATAGACGGGGGTCAGGGATTTGTCGTAATCGTAGTGTTTCTTCTGGATGTCTGTCATGTCGAAGTCACCGAAACAACCTGCACGGCAACCCTTGACGAAATCGCTGATGGTCGGCCTGAGGCCCGCCCGCACGATGGCTTCCTTGATGACGAGCCGACCGAGTTCGACCACTGAAACATCCCTTAATGATCCGCCGAATTCACCCACGGCGGTCCTGGCACCGCTTACAATGACAACGTCTTTCATCCTCAAACTCCTTTCAACTTTATTGGCTAATGGCTTATGGCAAAACTAAACAGGCTTATGGCATATGGCTTAGGGCAAGAGAAAATACTAAGAGTTCGATCGGGCCTTGATCAGTTTCCTTAACATGCCGGATATTTCCAGGCATCTTGTTTCGATGTTCTTGAAGGTCTTCTCATCGATATAACCAATCTCAAGGGCGACAATGGCATGAGATAGAAGCTCGGCGGCTGATCCTTTCGCGAAGTAGAAGTGCCTCACGGCCTGCTTATCGGTATCCAATTGGTCACCTTCAGCGATGTTGCTTGGGATGGACAGCGCAGCCCTTCTCATCTGATCTCGTAATGCTTGATCTTTTGAGAAAGGTCCGGTGCAAGTGATACTGTAAAGAAAAACCGCTAGATCCTTTCCCTTTTGCCAAACCCTCAGCTCTTTGAACCCCTCCTTGCCCATTTCAAATTAAGAACCTTAATCCTGTTTCAACGGCTTATGGCATAGGGCTAATGGCTTATGGCAAGAAAAAATGTTTCTTTTTCCATACCGCCCTTTACCTTAAGCCTTGGGCCTTAAGCCCTACGCCAGTTACTTTTCTACCTTTATCAGCATCGCATCGCCCTGGGCGTGACCGGAGCAGATGCCGCACACGCCGATTCCGCCGCCCCTTCTCCTCAGTTCATAGGCGAGGGTCATGACGATCCGGGCGCCCGTGGCCCCGATGGGATGGCCGTATGCAATGGCGCTTCCGTTGACGTTCACCTTCTTAAGCATATCTTCCTTGGAAAGACCCAGGATGCTCCGGGCGCTGACGAGAACGACGGCCGCGAAAGCCTCGTTGATCTCGATGAGGTCCACCTTGTCAATCGTCAAGTTGTTTTGCTCCAGCACTTTCTTAATCGAAAGACCCGGGACCGTGGCGATGTCCTTTGTGGGCTGGGAAACCTCGGCATAGTCGAGAATGGTGAAGAGGGGCTTCATCCCGAGCGCCTTTGCTTTTTCAGCGCTCATGATAAGACAGACATCTCCGCCGTCATTGACGCCCGGGGCGTTTCCTGCCGTGACGCTTCCGGGCTGCCCCGTAACGGTGCTCTTGTGGTTGAAGACGGGAGGAAGCTTCGCGAGGCCTTCCATGGTGGTACCCGGCCTCGGTCCCTCGTCCTTGTCAAAGATGATCGTATCCTTCCCCTTCTTGACCTCTACAGGGAAGATCTCCGCATCCAAACGGCCGGCCTTCATGGCCTCGACAGCCCTCGTCTGCGACAGGTAGGCCCACTCGTCCTGGTCCGCTTTTGTGAAGCCGAATTCATCGGCCGTCTCGGACCCGTGGATCGCCATGTGACGATTGTAGAAGGCATCCCAGAGCCCGTCATAGACCATCAGGTCAACGACGCGACCATTGGGAAGACCCATCCGGTTTCCCCACCGCATGTCGGGAAGAGAGTAGGGGCAGTTCGACATGCTTTCCTGGCCGCCGGCGATGATGATCTCGGCCCTGCCCGTCTGGATCATCTGGGCGGCAAGGTCGACGGGTTTGATGCCCGAGGAGCAGACTTTGTTCAGGGTAATCGAGGGGACGAACTCGGGGAGGCCCGCCAGAATCGTGGCCTGGCGGCTGGGGACCTGCCCGCAGCCCGCGGGGACCACCTGGCCCAATATGACGTAGTCAATATCCTCGGGCTTCACCTTGCCATTAGTTCTCCTCAAGCACTCCTTGATGGCGAGTGCGCCGAGCTGCGGCGCATCGAATCCCCTCAGGCCTCCCCCGAAGACGCCGTAGGGCGTGCGGCAGGCCTCGACACAGACCACTTCCCGGAAATTCTTGAACTGGTTTTTGATTTTCCTTCCCATGGTGGAAAAATCAGGTTTTCTTTCCCCGAATTTCGTGATGGGCGCGTGTTTGTAAATTTCAGCTCTGGTTTTATCCAACTTCTGCGGCACCTTTTTCATTTTTACCTCCTTCGGTATCGGGATTCGCCGGTCCGCGGCCTGTTCGCTCTTCTCCGGCCCTTCCCGCTTGATTATTTTTTTACGGCACTGCAAGTGCCGGACATCACGCTGATGAGGTGAGGCGATTGAATCTCAGTCAAAGATAGACAGCCAAAGCCGCGCTGCGAGAAAACCCTTTCCCTTATCAGGAAGGCATGAATGTCGACGGTTTCGCTTCACACCCTTGCGGCGGGGTCTGGAGGGGATCGACCGGCTCGACCCTCCCGGCCTGCCATTGACTCGGGGAAAATCGGACGGTCAGTTTACATTGTCAACGAAAACGATTTCTCGCGGGACCTTATAGGATGAAAGGTATGTCCTGCAGTGCTTCAGGATCGCCCTCTCGTCAGCAGCCTCGTTCGGCTGCCTGACAACGAGGGCCTTTACGATTTCCCCCCTCATCAGATCGGGCTTGCCGACAACCTGAGAGGCTTTGACGGCGGGATGACTGTCCAGGATGATTTCCACTTCGCGGGGATAGACGTTGAACCCGCTCGTGATGATCATGCGTTTCTTCCGACCGGTGAGAAAAACGTACCCTTTCTCGTCGATCCTCGCGAGATCACCCGTGTGAAGCCAGCCGTTTTTGATCACCCTTGCCGTTGCCTCTTCGTCTTTATAATATCCCTTCATCACATTAATGCCTCTAACGACAAGCTCCCCGACCTGACCGGCCGGAACCTCTCTGCCACTTTCGTCAAAGACCTTTACTTCGACACCGGGGATGGCGGTGCCGATCGAGCCCGGCTTGATCGGCATGCTCATTCTGCCGACGGTACAGACCGGGGAGGCCTCCGTTAACCCGTACCCCTCCGTCAGGACGCACCTAAACTTTTTTGAAAACGCCGGCATGTACTGGGGCGGCATGGTGGATCCACCGGTGATGCAAAGTCGAAGAGAACGGGTATCGAACTTCTCCGCCTCCTCGTATAAAAGCATGCCGAGAAAAACCCGAGGCACGGCGGCAATGTAGGTCACCCGGTCTCTTTCGATGGCCTTGAGGATCGCGTCGATATTGAACTGGTCGATGATGGTGACGGTGCATCCTATGCTCATCACACCCAGCATGTTCGCCGTCGCGCCAAAGGTGTGAAAGAAAGGAATGATTGCCATGGCGTGATCTTCTGCCTTCCCCCCGAAAAGGTCCTGAAAAAGGGTCGTCTGCGAGAGCAGGTTTTTATGAGTCAGGACGGCACCGAGGGGATCTCCGGTGAGACCGGCCGTGTAGATCATGGCCGCGGGATCATCGCTGTCGATAGGCGGCATGCTGAATTCAAAGGGGCCTTTGCCGGTTACTTCCGCGAAGGGGGAAGAGGGGCTTTCGTGATCGACGAGCAGGAGGTGCCGGCATAGAGGGATCTCTTTTTTTATCTCTTCATATCTTTTTGTCGACTGTGCGACGGTGATAAATACTTTGGAGTCGCTGTTTCTGAGGAGATACCTGAGCTCGTATGACGTCGACATGATGTTGAGAGTGACAGCGACGGCGCCGAGTTTTAAAATAGCAAAATAGGAGATGACGAATTCGGGGATGTTGGGGAGCATGATGGCCACCTTGTCCCCCTTCTCGATTCCGAGGCGCTTCAGATAGTTCGCGAGGGAGTTTACGGCTCTTTGGAGGTCACCGTAGGATAGGGTCTTGTCTTCGAAAATAATTGCTGTTTTTCCACCGTGTTGGCTACAGATGGAATCGAGCATTTCCCCGATATTCATGGTTTTTAAAACTCCCTTGTTAAGAGGGCACACCATAGCACAACGGCATGGACCAATCAATAAAATTTTGCGCCTTTTTTGTTTATTTTCATCATTTATTAATGAATAATTTCAAAATGTTATAGCGCATGCGGATCAGGCGCGGGATTCATCCTTTTCGGCCCGCTCTTCCATCTTTTTGCCGGATGTTATCTTGACATTTAAGGGCTGCTCAAGTAGATGAAGGCAGCTGCGCTGCAGGCGTAAGGCACAAGGCTCAAGGCATAAGGTGTGAAGACGGCTTCATGCGGGGTCCTGAAATATGGCAGTCATCATCGACGGGAATAAAATTGCGAAAGGGATCCGGGAAGAAATCGGCGTACAGGCCCTGAAACTCAAACAGGAAAAGGGGATTGTCCCGGGGCTTGCGGTGATTCTTGTCGGGGACGACCCTGCCTCGCAGATCTACGTCGGACGGAAGGAGAGGGCCTGCGAGGAAGCCGGATTCCTGTCCCGGCATTTCGGGCTTCCGTCACAAACGCAGGAGAAGGATCTCCTGCGTCTTATCGACGAGTTTAACCGGGATCCGGCGATCCACGGCATACTGGTCCAGCTGCCGCTTCCGGGTCACATCAGGACTGCGGCCGTCATCGAGGCTGTCGATCCCCGGAAGGACGTGGATGGCTTCCATCCTTATAATATGGGCCGCCTGCTGGAAGGAAACCCCCTCCACAGGGCCTGCACACCCCTGGGCGTCATCGAACTCCTGGATCGAAGCGGCATCCCCATCGAAGGCAGGGCGGCCGTCATCGTTGGCAGGAGCAACATCGTCGGCAAGCCCCTGGCGCTCATGCTCCTTCTCAGGCACGCCACCATCACGGTCTGTCACACGAGGACGAAGGACCTTGGCAGCGTGACCAGGAGGGCCGACATCCTCGTTGCGGCGGCGGGAAAGGCGGAGATGATCCGGGGAGAAATGGTGAAGGAAGGGGCTGTGGTCATTGACGTCGGCGTGAACCGGCTGCCCGACGGACGGCTGGTGGGCGATGTGGCCTTCTCGGAGGTGGAACCGAAGGCTTCTTATATTACCCCGGTTCCGGGCGGGGTGGGCCCCATGACCATCGCCATGCTTCTTCGGAACACGTTGAACAGCGCGGCAGGTCTGTGAGATAGCGACAGGGGACGCCGATTTTTCATTTCCTTATGGATCGATAGAAGTCGATCGTCTCCTTCAGACCCTTTTTAAAGTCGATTTCGGGCTTGAAACCGATATTCTCGAGCCTGCCGGTATCAACGCTTTTGTTTTTCGCACCCTCCGGTTTGGTCGTGTCGAAAATCACCTTCTTTTCAACCCCTGAAAACGTCAGGATTAGGCCTATCAGTTCTTTGATTGTGACCGGACGCATGGAGCCGATGTTGACGGGTTTCGCGCACGCGAATTTTTCGGTAACGAGAAGCATGGCCCGGGCCGTATCCCTGGCGTGTATAAAATCACGGGCCTGCTCGCCGCTGCCCCATACGATGACGGGCCCTTCCTCGAAAAGGACTTTGTGGATGAGAGAAGGTATCACATGGGTCCCCTTTCCCTCGATGGGATCGCGGGGGCCGTAGACATTGGCCGGTCGCACGATGGCGATCTCAAGATGCTGATCTCCCTGCAGAAGACCCGCCTGAATTTCGAGCATTCTCTTCGACCACCCGTATCCGATATTCCCCTTTTCAGGTACGCCGGTGAAACCCTCGGATTCACCTGTCGGTGCTGGCGCGTCATCCCGGTAGACGCAGGATGAACTCACGGCGAGTATCCTCTTCACCCCGTTGATGCGACAGGCATTGAGGACATTTGTGTTCAACAAGATATTGTTTGTCAGGATTTCGCTGTGATGGGTGTAGCTGTAAGACAACCCATATGCGTCCGAAGCAAGGTGGAGAACGACGTCCTTCCCCCTGCAAACCTCGTCGCAGGCATTCCTGTCAGTCAAGTCGGTTCTAAAAAATTGGATATAATCTTTGACGGCCCTC
>Ga0172363_10004660_pt1 | contig 11078 bp, 14 predicted proteins | sample LakKivs2_kivu2a2_FD_114541 | JGI IMG/M metagenome (GOLD analysis project Ga0172363, IMG submission 114541) | Sediment microbial communities from Lake Kivu, Rwanda - Sediment s2_kivu2a2 | ecosystem: Environmental > Aquatic > Freshwater > Lake > Sediment | place: Rwanda: Western Province, Lake... | reverse complement strand
TTTCTCCGTTTGTTTCGTTTCCTATCGCTGGCCGGGAAACGCTCCCGGCCAGATGCTGAAAGGCGTCATGTCATTTCGTGAATAAGCTTTCTTGCGGCGTCCTGTCTGGTGCTGCCGTATCGCACGACCGGCCCATACCATGCAACTCCTCTAGCAAACCATCGCTCGCCTTGTCGAGCGACCACGCACGACATGCCATTAGGCCCCTGGAACCAATACAGACCTGACTTGATGGCATTGCTTTTCTTAAACTTGATTGCCGCGTTCATCTTCGTGTCCCTTGTGTTGGTTGTTTCGTTTCTCGCCCCGTCCCTTGCATTATACCTATCGGCCACCGATAGGCAAGAGGAAAAGAAAAATTTTCCGGAATTTTTTTTCCCAGGAAAATCAGGGGTTTTTGCGGAATTTTGCCCAGCCGAGGACGATTTCGCGGGCCTCGGCTTCGGAGAAGACGATCTGCTCGGCGACGACCTCGCCCAGCCCGAGCTGCTCGGCCAGGCGGAGGACGAGGTCTGGCGAGCACCCGAGCCGGTGGGCAACCATCTGGACGGAGTAGAGATTACCGAGGTGCCGCGAGGTCTGCAAAATCGTCGTCATCGTCGTCATCGTCGTAGGGGTCGAGGGCGTAGTCGAGCGGAACAAAGTCGACGTCAAAGTGATTTACGCGATAGACCCGGTAGCCGACTCGGGCAAGATAGTCGATCAGTTCGTTCAAATAATCTTTGCGGTCGCCCCATTCGACCGCGACATAGTCAAACGATGTCGTATCCCAATCGATCCCCTTAAGCGCTTCGAGTTCGGCTCCCTCGACGTCGATGGAACAATAGTCGTAATGATGCATCCCAGGGCCAAGCATCTCTGCAAGAGTCCTCGTGCGCACCCGATACACAGCACGCTGCGCAAACTCTTCGGCGAAGTAGTCTCGATTGTTTGGCAAGTTTGCCACGCGCGCTAGCTGCGAGTCTCCAGTACCATCGGGGCCAGGGAACTCAAACTCGAGATCGAGGACCGACCCCCAAGCTACCCCCTCGATCACGCGCGAGCGCGGACGATCAAGCTCGCACTGCCGGACGAGCGAAGGATTGGCTTCGACGAGCGTCCCCCGCCAGCCATAGACCACCTCCAGCGCCCACGTATTTGAGGTCGTGGTTCCGTCATGGGCGCCTACCTCCAAGAACTTACCTTGATAGGCGAACGGATCGATGCCGACCTTCGGAAGATATTCCTCGATGTAAAATCGATCTTGCCTGATCTGCGACCTGTAGTTTCCGTCGATCATGCGAACACCTCTCTTGCCGCCGGACACATGACCGGAATCTTTGCTTTTGCGTGTATGATCTTTGCTTGCTTCGGATCGGATTCGACGAATAGACCCAGCCTCTTTTGTATGCACATTTCCGCTTTCCACGTGCCAATGCATTTCTTCCGCCGCTCGGCGAGAGAAGCCCAAGGTCCCATCACCAGCTCGCCATACTGCTGTCCGTATCTTGCGAGCCATCGCTCCGTCTGCTGCCTGTACTTTTCGAGGCGCGCCGTGATAATTGTCGTGATCGCTCCGCCGCGATACAAGTAGAGCGGAGGGACCGATTCCATCCACTCCAGATACCGTTCGCCATCGTCGTCGCACTCAATCGGGCAATCGTGACCGAGGATGCCGTCGAAGTCGAATCCAGTCGGGCACCGCGATAACAGATTCGAGCCGAACATATGCCAGGTAAACCAGTGGGGCAACGGTAACGGCACCGCATAGAGATCGACCTTCGCAAACCCTGCCGGAGTGCAGTAGACCGTCGCCGTGCCAATAATGCGAGGGTCTCGCCGCCTGCCCACTGCGGTCTCCATCGACCATCCGCTATTAATAGAGTCCTCGACCGCGACGATCTTGTCCTGCGTGTGCCGCATCGCTCGCCGCATCCTACGACCACCGCCCATCTTTTCGAGCGACCCGCGTGATATTTCATAAAGCGGTAGCCCGAGGTTCGTCGCGATATGCGATGCCGCGATCATGCCCGACCTCGGCACTCCTGCGATCGCATCCACCTCGGGCCATCGCCGAATGATCAGTCCAGCTAGCGTCAGGCTGTCTCTCGCAAGATCATCATCGTGGAGTATGCGAGTGCCTGTGGTAAAGCTCGCCGAGGGCCAAGGTCGGTTTTTCTTTCTTACTGGGATCACCTTTGCGACTCTGCTTCCTAGCGTGTTGAGTTTCGCTTTGCGTTTTTTGCATCCACCGCACGGCTTGATCTTGCCCATCGTTGCCGTATTAATGGCTTTTGCAACCTTGTCCCCGAGACCCAGTGGTTTCGTTTGCCCCGGACCATAACCTTCCTCCCATGCCTCAAAGTATCCTGGGCGATTCTGGCAGAGGTAAATAAGCCTCGGAGATTTCTTGACTCTGTGTCGAGGGCAAAACTGCGCTGTCTTTGTGTTAGCTGCGAATGGACAGTCGCATCCCGTCGAGTGCTGTGCTTGAGGAAGAGATTCGCTCATTCTGTGAGGTACACGGTAAACCGAATCGTAGGAGGAGACGGATAGCACTGCGCCGCATCATCATAGTCGAGACACCCGCAGAAGGGAACATAGCCGAACTCTCCGGGAGCGCCGCACGGAACAAAGATCGACTTTACGAGCAGGTCAGGGTAGACGAATGAGAGCGGCTCGCAAGTGCTCGCATCGTAGTCGGCCTCTTGCGCCGCTCCTTGCACTCCGTCCCATTCGAAAATCTGCGTCGAGGGCAATCGGTTTTCGTCTGTGATCCGAAGCTCCAGCTTGAAGAACCATTGATCCCCTGAGCGGACGATATTCGAGCACGCAAGCTGAAACGCATATTTAGCCCCGGTCGTTTCGCACTCCATCACTTCCGAATACCAGTTGAGCTTCTCGGGCCATCCGTCGTCGGGAAGGAGCTGCCCCTTCTGCATTGTGATTTCCATGCTTTCCAGTTCACTGCACTCGCCCTCGACCATCTCAAGCGTCAGGGTCATCTCGTCAGGAAAACACGCAAACGAGATCGAGTCGCCATCTCGTTTGAAGCAGAAGCACCCGCAGGGAGGGCAGACGAGATCGTCGATAATTGTCGCTTCATAGAGCCAGTTATCGAATCGACCTTCAAGGAAGGAAAAATTCCCGACGTCTTGCCCACCGATGTCGTAACATGGCTCTGCATCCTCCTTGCCGATGCAGGCATCGACCGAAGGAGGAGGTCCTCCGGTGGCCGACATGATTGCCCCGGGCAAGTAGCAGACCTTTACCTGTATTCTATTTTGTAGTTGATTCCCCACGTCGCGCGGCCAGGGGAAACTGAATTCTTCGTTCTCCTCGCCGTTGACCTTTACGAGGATCGTTTCGGTTGCTATGTCCGGATACCATTCGACGCTGTACCCTGAGTTGTTCGGATGCCCACAGCGAACTGCGAAGCGCTCGTATACGTTGAGGTCGACGAGGTCGAATCGTGCGATAAAGGAGCCGTATTCATAGTTTGCCGGGTGACAAATTTTCGTGGCCAGCACTCCAGAGCCTCCGACGCTCCGCACTGTATCGTCGTAGATATCCCAGTCGCCACTGAGCTCGGCCCACTTGGGACCAGGGTCATCGGAATCGGGACGATCGAAGTAGTCTCGCCCGATCTCGCAGTTTCCGACGCAGCAGCACTTGCGCGTAGGCATCGTCAGGTCTCCGGCGTCAGTTCATCGCCCAGATCGAGATTCCCATCAGCCTCGACGCAGCATCGATCATGAGCTACCCAGTGGCACCCTAGATAATCTGTATAACCCTCGCCGAACCAGACCCATACATCGTACAAGTCCTCTTCGCTGTGATCGAAGATGCACTGCGAATGATCCGTTACCTCGATTGTCTGCCCGATCAAGTCAGGCATCGAACACGGAGCGACTTCGACAAGGATGTTTGCCGAAAGATTCTCCTCGTCGTAATCATAGATGAAAGACTGAAAGCGACCTTGACCCACGTTCGAGCCGCCTCGCGGCATTATGAAATACTGGCCATGATTGAGAGTCACCCAGACTGTTGTTCCCTCCTCGTAATACTCGCCGAACATTGACCGAGCAAGACGATAGACGGGAGGGTTGTAAGGTGTGACTGTAAGGTCCTGCTCTCCTTCTTCTCGCTCATACTCAGGGTGCGAGAGCTTGATCCAGAACGTGTTGGCTGGCGGATCAGGATACGCCCCAGGGTCCTCGGCGCCCGCGCCGTCGTAGGCTAGCGGATCGTAGCCCACGGTGATCGCTGCGCGGACGTCCTTCTCGCGCGGGCGACGCTCGCTCGAGAGCGCGAGCTTGATCCGGTTGTCGACCTCTTGCATGATCGACCTGAGCGAGACCTGCAGGTCTCGCATCGTGTCGGGGGTCCAGATTACCGACTTATTTTGGCGTGCGTCTTCACTCATCAGACGAAGGGTCCAGGCAGTGGGTTCGGCATCCCTGGGATCGCAGTAAAGTCTTCTTCACGCTCGACCTCGAAGACGTTCCAGTATTCAAAATCAGGGTCCATGTTTTCGGTCCCGTCGCAGTTTAACGAGACCGGAGTGGTCAGAGGATTGTCTTCTTTGTCTCGCGCCAAGACTTTGCTTTCGTATTCCTCAGGGACTTTATACGGGCTGTAACCTCGGTTCGGGAGAATCGTATACCAGCCCTCGACCTCTGTCGGTCCTACGCACACGTTGTCAGCCGGAGTCAGATCGTACTTGATATGAAACTCAAAGTCGTGCGCGATGTAGGCAAGATCGCCAGCGTACAGCACTCTCCAGTCCCATCGACTCATGAGAGCCTGACGTTTCTCTAGCCCCCAAATGCCTGACGAGTTAACTGTCCCCACGTAGCGAGTCCTCTGACCAAGGTTAATTGTGAGCGTATTATAGGATATCCTAAGCGTGTCGATGTTGCTCATGATCGTCGGCGGGCTGTCGAGATACGGTTCGGCTGCTGCGTTGACGATCGGGTCTCCGTCTTTGTCTCGGATCGCCTTGACGCGTTCGCCGAGGAACGATCCAGAGACCACGGGGGGGTCGTCGATCGGACTGTTGCGCGGATCGGCTTTCGAGCGTTCGGTCGACACCGAAGACCACGTTACCTTCACCTCCCAGACCCAGCAGTCACGCCCAGCATAAATTACTCGCTCCACCGGGTCGGCTGTATAGCCTTGGGCAAACGCCCAGAGGTCGAAGTCTGTGTCCCAGACGAACGATGATCCCCATTGGGGAATCCCGACCGCCTGCAAGACTGTCAGGGGGCTGTCGCTGAGGTCGGCTATGACTTGGTACACGCCAGTGTAGGTGCGGTTGAACTTATTGTCGACCGTCGCCTGGACTCTCATTTTTCGTGCAAGTGATGCGGCCATCTTAAATCCCCGCTGGTTGCAGTCGCTGTGCGGACCTCGATTGTTCCAACGTCATCGCGTTCGGGTCCCCGCTTCCTCCGAGTCGATTGGCAATCATTTCGAGGACGTTGATCAACTTCTTGTCCTTGTCAGTTTCCTCGCCTCGGCGTTCGCCCTGGACCATTACGCGCGCCTGCTCGATTCCGATGCCCGTTGCCGCCTGCATTCCTTGTGCTCGCATCGCAGCGGTCTGGCTCATAAAGCCCTCGACTCCCTGGATGTACTCGTTGCGCAGGGGGGCAAACTGATCTTTCAGTTCTTTTGTTTTTTCGTCCGCCTCGTTGAGTCCTTTGTTGATGTCCTCGATCGCGCGGTCGAAAGTCGTCTGAGTAATGTCTCCGGCTAATAGCATGTCCATCAGCTCTTGAGCTTCCTTTTTAGCCTTCTCGATTGGGTCTGCATACTGCTCGTTGAGCGCTTCGCCTGAGGCACGGCGTTTCATCTTTGCGTCTACCTCGGCGATCCGCTGTTCGAACTCTATTGCCGCATCGATTAGCCCTTGGTCGACTCCTTGCTGCATCATCTTAAAGACATCGGCGCTCGCTTTGCCACCCGCCGCTACATAGTCAGCATACTCGGCCTGCTGCTTTAACTGATCGACATAGGCAGCGGCAGACTCGGTTGCTTCGCTTTGCAGTGACGTCGCAGCCTCCGCCTCTTTGTTGGCTTCTGCTGCTTCCTTGTTCGCTTGGATTCGCAGATCAACTTCTTCGCGTAGGTACTTTGTAAAATCTCGATTGAATCCTTCCTTGATGTTAGCGAGACCCTCGCTAAACTTACCCATGGCAATCTGAGCAATACCGATGATCACATTGCCTATGTCGCCAATGATTCCCAAGAGCTGAATTGCAATCTCCTGGACCGCAAAGAACACGAGCTTGAGCTCCGAGGCGGAGGGCAGCATATCGACAAGCATCTCTGCGATAGCCTCGATCACTGGAGCCATCGTTGCCGAGAGCTGATTGATCAGCCCCTCGAAGACTTTTCTGAGTCGCCCTACCGCATCGTTTGCGCTCTCGATCCCTGCTGATCCAATGTCGTCGAGTGTTAGGCCGTACTTGCGGGCAAACTCTTCGGCCTCCTGGATCGCCTCCGAACCGGCCTCGAGGATCGGTAGCATCGCCGTCCCCTCTTCGCCGAAGAGCTTAACTGCGATCGCTGCTCGTTCGCTCTGTAAGGTTACTCCTTCTAGCGCCTTGGCGAGCACCGTAAACTGCTCCGTCGGCGTCATCTGAGCAAGTGCTTGGACGTCGATCCCAAGTTGCTCCAGAGTCTTCGCGGCATCGCCTCCGGTGATTGATGCCTGCCCGATCGCAATCTGCAGGCGCTTGAGCATTACGGCAGTCTTGTCTATGCCGATACCTGCAATCTCCTCGAAGGCGAAGGCTAGGCTCTGTAGATTGCCTACCGACTCGCCCAGCGCGGTCGCACGTTTAATGACCGGATCAAGCTCGCCAAACTTTGCAATGCTAACCGAGACCGCCTTAGAGAGCGTTATAAATGGCACAGCAACAGCGCTGATTGTGATTGCGATCGCACCGGCTGCTGCCGCTACATACGGACCCGCCGCGCCGAACGAACTAAGAGCACTTGTTGCATTCGAGATCGACGCCCCGACCCTGCCAGCAGGCCCAGGTAGTATTGAAAGCGTGTTGCCTAATTGCATAAAACCGAACGCTGTTTTTTTTGCCTGTTCTTCTGTTTCCCTTAGCTTGTTCCTCAATGTATTAAATTTTTTCTGAACGCCCTCTACGCCACTTTTTTTCATGGCGTTTTCAATTTTCCTAAAGGCATCTTCCATCGACTGGCCATCTTCTCTCCTCATCGCGCCTTGAAGTCTTTTCATTGTGTCTTCAAGGTCGATGCTTGCTTTGTCGACTTTTTTTACGGCCGCGACCGCGGGGTCTGTTGCCTGAGTCATCCCCGACACGTCCCCGACGAAGCTCACTACCAGCCGCTCGATCTCGGTCTCCGCTGCCATTGTTATCTCCCCCGAGTCCTACTGCTGCTAGCCATGCCGCCTTCGCGTGTTGCCATGTTTGCTTGACCGGCTCGCGTTTCTCTTCGGTCGTCGTAAACTCCAGTCTGAAGTCCTCGATCTTGACCTTTGCTCGCGTCTCTCGACTGGCCATCATAACGGCCACCTCCCGCGCGAGCTGCATTAGATACCAGTCGCTCCGGCTCAGCCTGTTCGGCTCGTCTCTGAGCCACTCGATCCACAGCAGATACTCGCGATGCGTGATCGTGCGCTGAGCTTCGGCTACCGTGCGGCCAGTGCGTTCGGCAATCATCAGCCAGACCGAGCACTGGCTTAGGACTCCTTTGCGGTTCGGCCCCCAGCAAACAATCGACGCACATCCCCGTACTCATTGTGCGGGAGGGTCTCGATGTAAGAGACAAAAGAATCCCGAGAGATTGGACTCCCGGGGAGATCAAGAGCTTCGAGGACCTTTCGGCCGACTGGCTTCTCGTCGTCGAGATAGCTGATCTCTTTCGCTTTCTCGAAGAGTTCCGCAACCATCCTTGCGGGCCACTTGTTGACAGTGTCCATTGTGACCGCGCGGCCGTCAGCAAACGACGAGCACCAACACACGAGCATCGGTCCGAGGTCTGCGATGTTTCGGACGCCTGAAACCTTGCCATCGGTCGAGTAGGTAACTCGGTTCGTGCGCTCATTCTGGAACCTCGTCGCGATCTCGCCTGTGGCTTCCTTCAGGATAAAGGATTCGCCTCCAAAGACAAAGGGAATTTCAGTGAGTGATAGGTCCGAAAAATCGAGGGAAAAAGTTGTTCGCGCCATTGTTTCCTGGGGGGGAAGAAAAAACTATGATCACGAGCCGCCGCTTGCATAAATTGGTGGCTCTTCAGTGCCTGCGTTCTCATTCGTCGGGACGATCGTAACCGTCGCCTCGGGCTGAGCACCTTCGGCGTTCGCGCCTGGAGTAAAGTTTTTCAAGTACCCCCAGAATGTAATGCTCGACCCATCCGGGAAGTAGACAGTATTCTCATCATTGACATTGATCGCTGCCACGATTTCATCGTAGACCGCAGGGTCATAGGCTGCTGTGAAAGTCATCTCGGTCAGTGTCTTGAGCGAGCGAGGAGCGAAGGTTCGCCAGTCGTAGTTCCACATCGTCGTGATGTCGATCGCATCGCCACCCTCGACTCCTGGCGGAGTGACCTGCTTTTCCCAGAGCTTGATGTTAGTATCGGCTCCAATCGCAACAAGGCTTTGATAGCCATCGCGAAGGTAATCACCGGAGGGAGTTCCACGGGCTGGCATGATTATGGTCCTACTTGCTTGATGGAGATGACGAAGTTCGCCGTCCAGAGCCAAAGATAGTCTTCGGGTTGTTCCTTACCGGCACGGATCGCGCCAGAGGTTGGCGTGATCGCATCGATAATGTATTCGCAAGCCGGTGGTATCACTGGAGGATCGCCATCGGCTTCACCTGCGATTGTAACGGGTTCGCGAGACGCTGCATCAAAGGCAGTAAAAATCTCGGACACCTTCGAGTGTGCCTCGTCGGGATCGGGTGAGCGTACCTGAATCTGGATGCCGTAGTGCTGCTGAGTCTCGCCGAGCAGATGGACCTTGCCGCTGAGCCTGCTGTCTGTGTCGTAGACTACCACGTAGCTCTCGTATCGCTCATCGACGTTCTGCAGGAACCCGGGCCAGTCCGCCGAGGACGGAGCGTCGACTAGTCCCTCGTCGAGCATCCATTCAAGGAGAATGTTTGCGGGACTGTGATCGAGAAATCCGCTCATTCCGTAAACTCCTGAATTACGATATCCCCCAGCTCGGCTTGCATTGTACGCGCGGGCGATTCGAGGAACTTGGCGTCCCCCACCTTGAAGTTCGCTCCGACATTTTCGTGAACATAAATTGCATACGCTGCACTATATCCGACTTGATAGCCGACCTTGCCAGGAGGGAGATTCGCAATCGGTCTTGTAAACGCGCTGCCTCGTAGGTTGCCTGTGTCGACCGGCGTGCGTTTTTGTGATTCGGCTTGCAATGCGAGAGCTCCTTTGAGGATTCCTGAACGCATATCTTTTTCGATTGCGACCTTAATTTTTTCGATTGTCTTTTTGAGCCGAACGTCTGCCCGTTCCAGCATGGCAGATCGACGCTCTCGATTCTTTGCGACAGCCGCTGTTTTTTTAGCCTCTTTCTCAGCCCTTCGCAGCTCCGCCCTGAATTGTTTCCGTTGTCGCTCGCGTGCTGCTGTCGCCTCTTTCTTAGCTCGTTTGATTGCAGCGCTTTTTTTCTTTCTTTCGGATGCAGCCTTCGCCTTCGCTTTCGCCCTTGCTTTTGCTTTCGCGTTCTTCTTAGGTCGAGACTTGCTCATAGCGAGGCGATCCAAAGGCGCTCATCGTTGTCGATATCTTGAAACCGCTGGACAAGGAGAATCCTATTCCGCGGAGGTGGCTCGACCGGAGCACTATAGAGAGCCCCCAGGTAGAGCCAGCCGCCCTCCTGGACCTCGACCGAAAGATGGACCGTAGCCGTCGTCGTGAGGATGCGACCGTCCGGAGAGGTAATCGTCTGGTTCGCTTCTTCCCACTGGCACGGGAGCGCGCGGGGGGAACCAAAGGTCGCGACCCCGTATTTGTTCGGGAGACCCGGTGGCCAGTAGACGCACATCTGGTTGAGCAGTCCCGGCAGAATGAGCATTATGTTCGCTCCTTGCCTAGCCAAGTCATCTTCACGGGTCCCATCAGGATTCCTGCGAGGCATCGGCTTGTGTCGAGCTGAATGGCCGTCGCCCCGTAGGGACTCGCCATTGGCCCGTCTCCCATCGCCGGACGATTGTAAGCGGTCGACGCCCCGCCGATCGACTTCGTCGTGACTGTGGCCCCCGTAGGAGCTCCAGCGACGAAGGCAAAGTGAGCCGCGAGGTAGCGCTCGATCAGCTCCAGCCGGATCGCATCCAGCCCCGAGCAAGTTGCCATTTCGTTCACGACCGACGTAGCTGCCTCGATGTAGCCGAGGACGTCGGTCCCGTCGGCCAGTTGCGCGAGCGCGGTTACCTGCTCGGGTGTCGTGCGTGCCATCGTTAGGAATCCTTTAGCGCGGCCTTGAGAATCTGAACCTGCCCGGCGACGTAGACTGTCTTCGGTGCCGCGGCATCGCGAAGAGCGAACCATCGAGTGCCTTTGCGATCCGTGACCGAGGCAGGATATGAGAACGTCACCACGTTGTCATCGGCACCGCCGATCGTGATATCTCCAGATGCGATTACTGCGACGTCCTCATCTCCAGCGAATGCCTCGAAGACGATCTCCAGAGTCTTGCCGCTCATGTCCATAGGGGTCTCGCCATCGGCTTGATAGACCGTGAGGGACTGCTGAATGGTCTCCCCAATATAGACCTGCAGACTTGCGTCGGTGCCTCGGCCTGGGATCAGGACTGTACCCGGTAAGACATTGACGCAAGTTCCGTCGCCTCCCCCTCCGCTGTCTGCCGCATCGCGAATATCTTCCAAGGTGTCAGTGCTAGACGACCAGCCAGCGCCCTTAATCTCAGTAAATGCACTGGTCACGCCGGTCGACGTTGCTAGTCCCGCCTGGATTTCTGTCACCGCATCGGTGGCTAGAGCACTAGCGGTGATAGTATTTGCCGCCATCGCCCCGACGCTTGCATCTATGCGACCAGAAACGAGAACAGAAGGCAGACGCGA
>Ga0172363_10004659_pt1 | contig 11078 bp, 7 predicted proteins | sample LakKivs2_kivu2a2_FD_114541 | JGI IMG/M metagenome (GOLD analysis project Ga0172363, IMG submission 114541) | Sediment microbial communities from Lake Kivu, Rwanda - Sediment s2_kivu2a2 | ecosystem: Environmental > Aquatic > Freshwater > Lake > Sediment | place: Rwanda: Western Province, Lake... | reverse complement strand
TGAAGAACGTAAATATAGAATTCCCCAAAGGTGCGTTCACAGTTGTAACAGGCGTTTCAGGTTCAGGCAAATCCAGCTTGATCAGTGACGTTCTTGAGGCAGAGGCAAAACGAAGGTTTCTAGAAACCCTTTCAATGTATGAAAGACAAGGAATACATGAGGGATCAGAGGCTTCTGTGGAATCTGTTACTGGACTAGGCGTCTCAGTATTTGTTTCGTCTAGCAGCGGTCCTTATGGACGTCGTACAACCGTTGGAACTGTTTCTGAAATCTCGCATCACTTGGCTATTTTATTGGCGTCAGTTGGCGAAAGAGTTTGCTTAAATTGTGGAGCATTGATGAAACGAAACGAGGAATGGACGTGCCCTAGCTGCCACAGCAAAGCTCCAATAGCGAAGCCTCGCCATTTCTTTTCCTCAACATACGCATCTGCTTGTCCCAAATGCCACGGCGTGGGAACAATGCAAGTTCCTGTTCCTGAAAAATTCATAATTCACCCTGATAAGCCACTTTGTAATGGCGCAATGTATTCTCCCGGCTTCTATCCTAAAGGTTACCATTGCAGACCCTATAATGGTGGCTATTACGTGGTTCAAGCCTTGGCAAGACGGTATGGGTTTGACCCTTACACGACTCCTTGGAACAAGATGACGCCTGAGGCACAAAAAGCCTACTTGTTCGGCGACCCAGAACCTTTGACAGTGACTTTTGAAAGTCGCAGGAGACCACCCCAAACACGTAAACTCGTTTTTCACGGCTTCTATGGCGGAATGGGAGAATGGGATGTCGGAGGATCATACACTAGAACAAGCCCTTGTCCCCAATGCAATGGAAGCGGATTCAAGCCTGAATATTTAGCAGTTAAACTTAGTGGCTATAATATCCAAGAACTTGGCGAAATATCGCTGTCAAGACTTGCACAAATTACAGAAGATATTCGAATTCCTGATGCCAGCCCGTTCTATGTTGAAAGTAGTTTACGAACAATACAGAAGCGCCTCAGCTTTCTGCTTCAAGTTGGACTTGGATATTTGAGCTTAACCCAAGTTTTTGGCACACTTTCTGCTGGGGAGTCGCAAAGGATTCGGCTGGCTGGGCTACTAGGCAGCGGTTTGACGTCCTTGACTGTTCTTATTGATGAGCCAACTCGCGGAATGCATCCTTCTGAGGTTGAAGCATTAGTGGGGGCTTTGTTGGAACTGAGAAACGAAGGAAACACCGTTATCGCCGTTGAACATGACCCAGTGGTAATTCAAGATGCTGATCAGTTGATTGACATGGGACCTGGAGCTGGCACGAACGGAGGAAAGGTTGTGGCGATCGGAGCTCCCGATACGGTTTCTAAAAGCGAAACCCTCACTGCCAAGTGGTTACGTGGCGAAAGAAGAATCAACCTAAAAAGGACAAGGCGTTCCCCAAAAAGTTGGCTGACAATAAAAGGCGCCCGAGCAAACAATCTAAAGGGCGAAACTATAAAAATTCCATTGGGAGTTCTTGTTGGGGTTTGCGGGGTTTCTGGGTCTGGTAAGAGCACTCTTTTAATTGATACGGTTGGACGTGTGTTGGCTCCGAGGAAGATGACTACAAGTGTGGCGCATGAACCTATTGAGCCTGGCAAACATGATGCCATTGAAGGTGCGCCTCCTAAAACTGTTCTTCTCGATCAGGCTCGAAGAGGAATTCGAAGTCCAGGCGAGTTTCTAAACTTGTTCCAACCACTCATTCGCCTTTATGCTGAGAGCGAGGACGCTAAGGCGTTGGGGCTGGATGAAAAAGCCCTTTCTCGACCGTGCGGAACCTGTGGAGGCAGCGGACTAATACGTTTAGACATGGGTTTTCTGCCTGATGTATTTACTGTTTGTGAGTCCTGTCATGGAACTGGTCGGCGTTCAGAGGCTTGGGAAGTCCATATTAAAGGTGTAGCTTATTCTGAGCTTGGCGGTCTCACAATTGACGAAGTCTACGATCTATTCAGCGATGAAGAGTCATTGTCAAAAAAACTGAAGGCAGCAAAGGACGTCGGTCTTGGATATTTAGTTCTTCGTCAGCCTGGATACACGTTGTCGGGTGGTGAAGCGCAAAGGCTCAGGATTGCTCAGGACCTTTCTCAAAGTGCAAATAATGAAACGTTGTACATTCTTGACGAGCCAACGGTTGGTCAACATATGGAGGATTTGGACAGGCTGATTGGGGTGTTGCATAGGCTTGTTGATGAAGGACGCAGCATCATCGTTATTGAACACCATCCGCACCTGCTTGCTGCCTGTGACTGGCTTATCGAGCTAGGTCCAGGTGGGGGACCAGAAGGCGGAAGGGTAATCGCTTACGGAACGCCTGAGAAAGTGGCTGAAATGAACACTCCCACAGCACCTTATCTTAGGAATGTACTGGAGGGTAAATTATGAGTTGGGCTTCCCTCCTTTTAGCTGATCCTTCACCGTGTTTACGTACTCTGGTTTTGAAGGAGCTAATGCATCGGCCTGATAGTGACCCTGAAGTTCATGAGCTTACGGTTATGTGTGAAACTGACCCGATTGTAACTCGGCTGTTGTCTCTGCAATCCGAAGATGGATCTTGGAGCGGAGAAGCTCTTGGGGGAAACGTTCCGGGGGGAAGGATTCAGGCGACGTCTCAAGCCTTGACTAGACTCGGTTACCTCGAGTTTGGCTCAGAACATAAGTCTGTACAGAAGGCTGCTGAGTTTCTTTTTTCGAAACAACAGAATGATGGTTCTTGGCCTCGTTCTGGCGAAATGGAAAAAGAAGAGACAGCAAAAGAGAGCTACACTATGATACCTTTATGGACAGCCTTTCCTTTACGTGGACTTGCAGAGTGCGGGTATGCAACGGATAAAAGAGCCGAAAAGGCATACGATTGGCTTCTAAAACAGAGACTTGAGGATGGGACTTGGCCGACTGGGAAGACGGGGAACGTTAACCGTTATGTGGCTGGGTATCGCAGGTTAGCACATTCGCGTTGGGGATGCCGAAGCAACACTACGGCTTCGCTGATTTGCCTTGCCTTGCACCCGAAGCGTCGATTCAGCAACGAAGCGCGAAGAGCACTAGACCTTTTACTGGGACGCGAGACCCGAGAAAGAGAGAACATCGGGTTTGAGGTCGCAAGAACAATCGGTGTTGAGCCTCCAAGTGGCTATATAACGTTCTTTGCGAGGTTTGACTTGGCTCTCATTCTTGACCTATGCTGGAGGGTCGGTGCTGATCTGGGTGATGAACGGGTTGCTGAATTGGTTGACTACATTAAGCAGGCGCAAGGACCTTACGGGCTTTGGGACTACATTCCCCGCCCAGAGGCTTCCCGTTGGGTCACTTTTGACCTTCTCCGTTCGCTTTCCCGTCTAGATAAGGCAACAAACTGGTTAAGCTTAGAACCTCGGACACCGTTTGCAGCCTATCCCAGAAGACAAAAACGATTTTAGCTTCTCAAAGATTCTATTTGATTGTAATCTATGTGATTCATGTTTTTAGACTGTCCTGTATTGTGTAAGCTCGTGTTTCTATGGCGTATTGTTTCTCTGTGAATAGTTCTGTCTCATAGATGCCACGAACTCAGCGAACAAAGTGTCATAAAATTTTCTTTTAAGTTTTGGTCCACTTCCGATACTTGGGCATTCCGGTGTGTAATTGAAAACGTACTTGTGGTTTCCGAGGTTGTCCAGTTTGAACGGGTAGAATTTGCAGATTAAAGGTCTCATTTCATAGATTGTGCATAGGTTGTCTTTCAAAAAGACGCACTTGCCGTCAAAGGTTTTCCTCATTACGTAGACGTATGGCTCCACGCCTTCCTTTCTTTCCGCAAATTCATCAATGCCTTTATGGGTTTTGCCAGAAATTTTTTCAGCTTCTCTCCTAAGTAGAAAAATTGTCCGAGACTTATTTTCTGTGCCTCTGCAACACAAAGCACATCGGCTGCATTCGAAACGGACATTCCTAGGGAATTTGAACCTCATACTGTTATTGGAGATGAGTACCACCTTTTCGTTCAATGCTTGGTAAACGCTTTTAAACAATAAACGATGTTCAGTAGAGACCTATCTGATTTGTGGCGCATTGTTTCAGGGCGCAAACAAAGGCTTATTCCGTGAGTGTTAAGATTTTTTTCTATATATAGTACTCATCGAAAATCATCAATTCTTTTCGCTTCCGTGACTGCGCTGAACTTTTTTCTTTATATAGGCTGACGCAAATACGGCGCAATTTGTAAAGGAGACTAGGTGACAAGCCCATGTTGTTGTTCTGTTAAGAAGCTAAGATTAAATTTGAACGTGCAATCTTATATGAGAAGAGATGTCCTGCTGTGCGCGTGAAGATAAGGGTTAGGGGCATTGTTCAAGGCGTAGGCTTCAGACCGTTCGTTTATCGTGCTGCAGTAAAGAACCATGTGGACGGCTACGTTCGAAACAAAGGCGACGCAGGAGTCGAAATTCTCGCAGAAGGCAAAAAACGAAACATCGCGTCTTTCACGGAGGACCTTGAAAAAAATAAGCCTCCTCTCGCACGCATCTACGAAATCATCACCGAACAGCTGAAAGGAAACAACCAGTACAAAGGCTTCTCGATAATGAAGAGCTCAGAAGAAGCTGAGCTTTCTGGCTCCGTCATCCCGCCAGACATCGCTGTCTGCGACCAGTGCCTAAAGGAGCTCCGAGACCTTAAGGACAAAAGGCACGATTACTTTTTCATAACGTGCACGGATTGTGGTCCGAGGTACACGATAATCGACAACCTTCCCTACGACAGAGTAAACACGAAAATGCGCGATTTCACGATGTGCAGCTTCTGCAAAGACGAGTACACAAACCCGTTGAACAGGCGGTTCCACGCCCAAACCGTTGCCTGCCCAAAATGCGGACCTGAAGCTTACTTGACAACAAATACTGGAAACCTCATAAAAAACAAGGACCCAATTCGTGAAGCAGGAAAACTTCTTTCAGAAGGGTTTATTGTCGCGGTTAAGGGGTACGGGGGCTTCCACGTTGCATCATCAACAATAAAAGATGAACCGCTGGTCAGACTGAGAAGCGCTAAGCACAGAAGACAGAAACCCTTCGCCATAATGGCGCCAAGCCTTGAAGCCATAGAAACGTTCGCTGAGGTAAGTAAAACGGAAAAGGAACTGTTAACGTCTTACTCGCGCCCAATTGTTCTTCTAGGAAAGTCCAAGGGTTTCTTTCTGTCAGACCTTGTTGCTCCTGGCTTGCACAACGTAGGCGTGATGTTGCCTTACACTGGGCTTCATTACATGCTTTTCGACCGTGTGGACGAGCCTGCTTTTGTTATGACGAGTGCAAACCCACCTAACCAGCCCATAATTAAAGACGACGAAGAGGCTTTGCAGCAGCTCAGCAAGGTTGTTGACTACTTTCTTTTTCACAACAGGCAAGTCGCGTTTCGCTGCGACGACTCCGTTACCCGAGTTCACGGCGAAAAAACCGTCTTCCTCAGACGCTCAAGAGGGTACGCTCCTGCGCCTATAGTTCTGCGACGCAAAAGTAAGCGTTGCACAGTTGGATTAGGAGGCGAACTAAACAACGCCGCCTGCGTCCTTTTGGGAGACAAGGCGTTCATTTCCCAACACATAGGCGACGTGGAAAACCTTGAAACTAAAGAGTTCCTAAAGGAATCAATCAAACACTTAGTCCATCTTACAAACAGTAAGGTTGAAACCGTAGCATGCGACTTGCATCCGAAGTTTACTACAACGATGCTTGCCCGCGAACTCGCTCAGGAAAATGGCTGGCATTTGGTTCAGGTTCAACACCACCACGCGCACGTTGCAGCTTTGATGGCTGAGCATAACATAGACGAGATTGTGGGAATCTGTTGCGACGGCTACGGGTACGGCTCAGATGGAGAAGCGTGGGGCGGAGAAATCCTGTACTGCAACCATGAGTCGCCGGGTTTCGAAAGACTGGCTCACCTCCAGAAGCAGCCTCTAATTGGCGGAGACTTAGCCACCCGTTACCCCTTGCGGATGGCTGCTGGAATATTACGACACGAACTGGACATGGAGAACTGGCTTTTGGCTAAACGAGAGGTTTTTCCTCACGGCCAAAAGGAGGCTGAGGTTGTTCTTAGTCAGCTAAAGAACGAAAAAGACGTGCAATGGACGAGCAGTTGCGGAAGAGTGCTTGACGCCGTTGCAGCTGTCTTGGATGTCTGCCACGAACGCACCTACGAAGGCGAGCCGGCGATGAAGCTCGAATCCTTAGCCATAAAAGGCAAAAACACTTTGAGGATGAAGCCGAAGCTGGAAGGCAACACGTTGAACACGACGCACTTGCTTAAGGAAATATTCATCAACAGAGAGAAGACTGCCCAAGAAAACCTGGCACGTGCAGCTCATGAATATTTGGCTGAAGGCTTAGCAGCCCTAGCCATCGAAAAAGCTCAGAGGAAAGGCGTGAAAAACGTAGGATTCACAGGCGGCGTGGCGTGCAACGAGATCATCTCTTCTACGATGCGGAGAGCCGTGGAATCTGCAGGCTTAAAATTTCTCGTTCACGAAGCTGTTCCATCAGGAGACGGTGGAACATCGTTTGGTCAGGCTGTGGTTGCAGGTTTTCGAAGTCTTTAACCGCAACGATTTTATCTGGCACGTTAAATTTCTTTTACGAGCGTTTGCGAGATGTGTCTAGCTATCCCAGCGAAGGTTTTAAGCGTCAAGGACGAAGTGGCTCAGGTGGATTTCGGCAACGGAGTCTTGCGTGAAGTAAACGTCATGCTGGTTGAAGCGGGGATAGGTGACTACGTTCTCGTGCACGCAGGCTACGCAATTCAGGTTTTGGACCAAAAAGAAGCCGAAGAAACATTACGATTATGGGACGAAATTTTAAAAAGCGAATCAAGCTAAATGAGAAAAAATTTCGATATAGAGAACTATTTTTTGGATGCCTAAAAGGGAAAGAGGCAATTAATGGAAAATGGAAACTTTAACAAAAATATTTGGGGGTTGAGGAAAGGTGTCTACCAGTCGTCTGAGTCTTCGTCTTCCCAGTCTTGGTCTTCTTCTAAATCTTCGTCTTCCCAGTCTTGGTCTTCTTCCCAGTCTTCTTCCTCTTCGTCTTCCTCTTCTTTCTTCTTCACTGGTTCCTTCTTCAAATACATTTTTTACACCCGCAAGTTAATCCCGAACAGCAGTAATCAGATAAACTTTAACAGTGAAATACAATGCCAAAATTCACGGTTCTCCAAAACTTTAAAGAATAAAATAGACATTAATTTCATAATAATAGAATCTTTACTTTTTTTATTTTAAAAAGACTTTATTTTTCTATTTTTATCTAAAAAAAGATGAAAAACGCTGACGAAAATGTAAACCTTCAACATCGTCTGAAAAGCTTCTGAACAACACAATTTTTCACTAATTACAAACTGCGGACATCCAACAGACAAAAAGGTTGCTCCAGCGTAATTCGTAAAGAAAACGCTGAAGGCAATAAATATCGCTTGGCACAACATAATATTATGGCAAGCTCGAAATTCAGGGACGCAGCTACAGCTAGACGTGTGGCAGAAAAGATACGTGAACTCGCACCAAAAAAAGGCATCGTCAAAATTTGTCACGTGTGCGGAACCCACGAGTGGACGATAACCCATTATGGTCTTCGGGAGCTTCTTCCCTCCAACGTAGAGGTCATTGCTGGCCCAGGATGCCCAGTCTGCATTGTCCCAGCGTCTGAGGTTGACGAAGCTGTCGAGTTAGCTTTGAAAGGCATCGTCGTAGCTTGCTTCGGAGATGTTCTACGTGTTCCCGGTTCACGCATGTCGCTTTTGGACGCTAAGGCTGAAGGAGCAGACGTCAGAGTTGTCTACAGTGTAAAAGATGCTGTCAATATGGCAAAAAAAGAAAGCAGCAGTGAATTTGCCTTTTTCGCCGTAGGTTTCGAAACCACCGCGCCTTCAACAGCCTTAGAAGTGTTAGGCAAGCCTCCAAAAAATCTTAGTTTCCTTGTGTCTCACCGTTTGATTCCACCCGCGATGAAGCTCCTCGTAGAGATGAAGGACATGAACCTTAACGGCTTCATAGCTCCAGGTCACGTTAGCACAGTAATCGGGCTTAAACCCTACGAGGTCTTCCCCAAGGAACACGCGATGCCCACGGTCATAGCAGGGTTTGAACCCCTAGACGTCCTTTTCGGCATATACATGATTCTAAAACAGATTTCCAAAAAGAAGCCTAGGCTGGAAAACGAGTATTCACGGGTTGTCAAGCCGGAGGGCAACGTCAAAGCCCAGAATGTGTTGCAGAAAGTTTTTCAGGTTGCCGACGGCGACTGGCGTGGGCTAGGCTCAATTCCTTCCTCAAAGTTTGTTTTGCAACAAAAATTTGTAAATCTTGACGCCCACATAAAGTACGGAGTGAAAATTGAACACAGCGTGGATTTGCAGCCTGGATGCAAGTGTAACCTAGTGATAGTCGGCAGAATAAGACCCACGGAATGCCCGTTGTTCATGAAAACGTGCACTCCACAGAAACCTGTAGGCGCATGCATGGTCAGCAGCGAAGGAACCTGCAGAATATGGGCAAGATCAACAAAACCTTAGAAAAAGACAAACTTAACAAAAAATGTTTTTAGTTTGTCTTGTCACGTAGCTTTGCGTCTTCAACAAGAAGGTAGCCTGAACTGCCTTCCCACACTATTCGGGCTTTTAGAACCTGTATCCGCCTCTGGAAGTACGGCGCGTCCAAAACAAGGGTCTCGTACTCTCCCCCCTCTCCTACAATTGAGACCTGAAACTTCCTGTTAAGCTCAACAATCTCATCTATCGCCTGCTGATCGATGGTTCGCCCAAGCCATCTCTGGTCTAAACCGTGCGCGTAAACGCCGACAATTATTGCGTGAAAGCCGAGATTGATGACTTCTTTCACCAGCTTCAACGAGTCTTCATGCCAAAGCGGAGTTATGGACTTCAATCCAAGTTTCTTGCAGATTCCATCAACCCTCGTTTTCTGGTACTGCGACGAAATTGCGCCTGAAACGACACCATCAACGTCAACTGTTCTGAGGAGGCTCTCAAGGTCGCTGAGTTCTTTTTCTTTTTCACCCTTCGTCTCAGCTTTTATAAGCGGTATTTCGGATGCTTCGGCGAAGAGTTCCGTTAACTGAATATTAGGGTAGTGGAACATCCAGCTGTCTGGTCTCTGAGGAATCATTGTTATTAAAAATTTTATGTTGTAACCTGAATGTAAGGCTCTGTAAAGTGCCAGCGCAGAGTCCTTTCCTCCACTGATTAAGGCAGCGACGTCCATCTTGAATCATGCTCAAAAGAAAAGAGGGAAAGGTTCTCTATAAGGTTCTTCCCTACATTGAGAAAAGTTTCTCGACTTGTATTTTCCACTTTGGCAGTTCTTTATGGGAACTTGGATATTCGTTGTAGAGAGTTTTAGCCTTCTTAACGGTCTTAGCCATGCTGTAAAGTGCCTTCAGGAAAGTTAGCCTCCCCAATCCTTTGAATACTCTTCGGGTTGCGTCTGTCACGTTCAACCGTATTTCTTCGCCTAAACTTGCCTTCAAAACGTCTTCTTCCTTGATTAAACGGTACTTCATCCCGTAATCCAAGTCGTCATTAGAAAGTTTTTGTAGGAACATGCGGAAAACGTCTAACCCTGCCTGTTTAGCTCCGTAACCTTTCATGAAACGGACGTTAATAGGCCACAAACTTTCAACGGTGGGTTCTCCTTTTTCTAAGGCTTCTGCAATGACCTTGCCAGCTATCGCGCCGCCCATCATTGAGGGACCAATTCCTCCGCCGTGAATTGGGTTAACTTGGCATCCTGCATCGCCGACTAAGACTACGCCGTTTCCAACGAGAGAGTTGAGAGGTCTCCTTGTCGGGACGACGCCTCCTCCGCCGTGAAGAACCGTGGAACTTTCAAACATGGGCATCGCAAGAACGTGTCTGTATAACTTGTTTTTCGGGTTCAAGTGACCCTTCACAGCAGCAACTCCGAGTCCAACGTTAACCCTTGTTTTGCCTTCGGGGAAAATCCAGTAGTAGCCACCCGGCGCCTCTTCCAAATTCAAAAAAATCTCGCAAAACTCATGTTCCTTAATCTCGTCTTTCAGCTCGCGAATTTCCCGATAGCAAACAACTGTGTCTTCGCTGCGGACGTTCTGTTCTAAGCCGATTTCTGACGGCAGCTTGCTGCGGATTATGGCTGACATGCCGCTTGCATCAACTGTTACTTCACCTATTAGTTGGGTCTTTACCTCATCTTTCAGGCTTCGAGCTTCAACCCCTTTCACGAATCCTTTTTCAACAATTGGCTCCAGAACGTGGACTGAGTCGAAAAATTCAGCTCCCGCGTCCAAAGCGTCCGTTAAAAGCCTCTGACCGAAAAGGTAACGGTTAATCATGAACCCCGTCAGCCCTTCGCCTACGATTCGGAAGACCGTCTGTAAGTCTGGAGAGTAAACATTAATGCCTGAAATGTCTTCTTCCTTTTCCTGTCCAGTCGGGTATGCTAAGCCCAAGTTGTCAAAGTGGTGTTTCCCAACAGCGTCGCCACAGACCTTTTGCCCAATCGTGCCTTTGTCTTTTCTGTCAACCAAGCAAACTGAGAGCCCTGCTGAGGCAGCTGTCTTTGCGGTCATACATCCTCCGGTTCCAGCGCCGACCACAACTACATCGTAATGTTTCAAAGCTTTTCAACCCTCAGAACTATTCTTCAATACCACGTTTATTCTGGTGTACTATTTACACTGAATTTAAAAAATAAACTATTTAAAACATGAAGTAAGCCCATCCACACCAAGTGTAAAGGCACATATCCCAAAATGCCCTGCCACTAGTCCTTAAAAGATGCCCTGAATGAAAATGTAAGTTAACCTTTTCAAGCCAAACGCCTATGATGGTACTTTATGGTAAAGCTGCTTGTTCCCCAGCCTGTTTCGGGCGGTCTTTTGCTTTCTTACAAGTGCAACAGCGAGTGTAAACACTGCATGTACGCTTGTTCCCCGAAATGCAAGGCTGACTGGATAAGCCCCGGTGACGCTGAGAAGGTTTTAACCCAACTGCACGAAGCCTTCAAGAAAACTAGTCCAATAAACCAGC
>Ga0172363_10004658_pt1 | contig 11078 bp, 10 predicted proteins | sample LakKivs2_kivu2a2_FD_114541 | JGI IMG/M metagenome (GOLD analysis project Ga0172363, IMG submission 114541) | Sediment microbial communities from Lake Kivu, Rwanda - Sediment s2_kivu2a2 | ecosystem: Environmental > Aquatic > Freshwater > Lake > Sediment | place: Rwanda: Western Province, Lake... | reverse complement strand
TCGGGCTAAATTATCCATATTATTTTTTAGTCCGCTCATAATAACCCCATACTTTATTGAATATCAAGGCTTTTTCTGCTAAATTACGAGGCGTGATTATCAATTGGTACGGTGGCGGTTGCTACAAAATTTCAGCTTCGGACGCGGACATTGTGATTGACCCCTCCTCCGCCCCGGGAACGGGCGGAAGGCTCAAAGGAAATTTGGTCATAAAAACTTCCGTTCCGGTTCCTCTGGAGCTCGGCGAAATTGGGGAAAACGAGATAGCCACGCCCGGCGAATATGAAATATCGGGTGTCAGGATCAGAGGCGTGGCGGTCCCTTCGGACGCGAAAACGCTGAAAACTGCCTACAGAATGGCGGTGGACGGCATAAATATGGCGTTTTTGGGCGACATAGACGCCGAACTTGGCGAAAAAGCGCTGGATATCCTGGGCGACATAGATATCCTTTTTGTGCCCTCCAACAAAAATTCCGGAAAACTGATAAAATCCATAGACCCGTCCATAGCCATCCCTGGCTGGGGCGATCCGAAAATCGTGATGGCGGAAACCGGCCAAAAACCGGAACCTGCCGAAAAGCTCGTCATAAAAAAGAAAGACCTTGAATCGGAAGAAGGCTTCCGGCTCGTCGTCTTGAAGCAATAAAACAATGGAAGAGAAAAACGTTGCCGTTCCGGGCGGCCGAATCAACTCCCGCGAAATAACCGACGAACTCCGCGAATCATTTTTGGATTACGCGATGTCCGTCATTGTTGACCGCGCCCTTCCGGATGTTCGCGACGGCCTAAAGCCGGTTCAGCGGAGGATCTTGTGGGCGATGTGGGAATCGGGATTGACCTCTGGCGCCAAGACCCGCAAATCGGCGACGGTCGTCGGAGACGTGCTCGGTAAATATCATCCGCACGGCGATTCTTCCGTTTACGAAGCGATGGTCCGCCTCGCGCAGGATTTTTCCGTCCGTTACCCGCTCGTCATCGGTCAGGGAAACTTCGGTTCCATAGACGGAGACGGCGCCGCCGCTTACCGCTATACCGAAGCGAAAATGTCCAAAATAGCCGAGGAGCTTCTCTCGGACATTGATAAAAAGACGGTGGACTTTATGCCGAACTTTGACGGCACTCACGACGAGCCGACCGTTCTTCCGGCGAAAATCCCGAACCTTCTCTTGAATGGCACCGTCGGCATCGCCGTCGGCATGGCGACGAACATCCCTCCGCATAACCTGGGAGAGATACTTACCGCTTCTTCATATCTTATAGATAATCCCGAAGCTTCTTCCGCGGAACTTATGGAATTCATCAAGGGTCCCGATTTTCCGACCGGCGGAGTTGTTTACGATAAAAAGGGAATCATTGAAGCCTATTCTTCCGGCAAGGGGAAGATGACAATGCGTGGTGTTGCCGAAGTTGAAGACAAACGCATCGTTGTCACCGAAATCCCTTATCAGGTCAACAAGTCGGAATTGATAATGAAGCTCGCCGAGCTTGTCCAGGAAAAGAGGATTGAGGGCATTAAGGACATCAAAGACGAATCGGACAAGAACATCCGCATCGTAATTGACCTGAAGAACGACGCTGTTCCTCAGAAAATTTTAAATCAGCTTTTTAAGCTCACCGATCTCCAAAAGGATTTTCATCTGAATATGATTGCATTGGGCAAAGGGCTTCGCCCGTCTTTAATGTCCATCAAGGATGTTCTTTCCGCCCATATTGAGCACAGAAGGGAAGTCGTCCGCCGCCGCGCCGAATACGATCTGCAGAAAGCGAAAGAAAGGGCGCATATATTGGAAGGCCTCGCCAAGGCGATAGACATCATTGATGAAGTCATTGCCACTATTAAAAAGTCCAAGGATAAAGCGGATGTCAAAGCGAACCTCGTCAAGAAATTCGGCTTCACCGAAATCCAGGCGGAAGCCATCGCCGAAATGAAGCTCTATACTCTTTCTTCTCTTGAAAAAGGAAAGATCAACGACGAACTCGCCGAAAAGAGGAGACTTATAAAAGATTTGGAAACTCTCCTTAAGAGCGAAAAGATGATGCTCTCGCTCATTAAAGACGAGTTTGAGGAAGTCAAGGAAAAATACGGAGACGAACGCCGCACCCGCCTTGTCGCTTCGGGACTCAAGGAGTTTAGCGAAGAGGATTTGATTCCGGACGAGGAGTGCATGATTACGCTCTCTTTGGGTGGATACATCAAGCGTCTTCCTCCGCAGAGCATCAGGAGTCAGCACAGGGGAGGCAAGGGGGTTATCGGTTCGGATGTCGGCGAGGAAGACACGCTCACGCACTTCATCTCGGCGAACACTCACGATAACATCCTCTTCTTCACCGGAAGCGGAAAAGTGTTCCAGACGAAAGTCTATGACATTCCGGCCGGTTCTCGCGTTGCAAAAGGGAGGACTATCCATAACTTCCTGGAAATTCCCGCGGAAGAAACCATCTCTGCCCTCATCTCTTATCCGTCGGGCAAAAAAGCGGCTAAGGAAGGCTACCTTATAATGGCGACTGAATCGGGCATTGTTAAAAAGACTTCGCTTGATGAGTTTGCGAACGTCAGGAGGAGCGGCATCATCGCCATCAACCTCAAGAAAGGCGACAAACTTGTCGGTGTCCGCCTTTCTTCCGGCAAGGATGACGTTATCATCGGCACCCGCAAGGGCCTTGCCATCCGCTTTAAGGAATCGGGTGTGAGGCCCATGTCCCGCGCCACCGCCGGAGTCAAAGGCATCACACTCCGCTCGGGTGACGCCGTTTCTTCTTTTGGCGTCATTGCCGAAGGAAAATCCGGCGATGCGATGTTCCTGAACATTCTTGAAAAAGGATTTGCCAAGCAGACCTCTCTCAAGGAATACAAAACGCAGACGAGAGGCGGAAAGGGAATCATTACCGCCGTTGTCACGGCGAAGACAGGTGAGCTCGTCTCGTCCAAGGTGGTTTCTGGCGAACAGGAACTTGTTATCATCTCGGAAAAGGGACAAATCCTGAAGACCACCGTTGATTCTGTCCGCAAGACCTCGCGCGCCGCCCAAGGGGTCCGCATCATCACTCTTGATTCCGGAGACAAGATAGCGGGAGCCATTTGCCTCTAATAAACTGCTATAATTTAAAAAGATGAACTTATCCAAAACCCAAAAGATAATCCTCGGAGTCGTCGGCGGGCTGGTGCTTATTTTCGCAATTATTATCATCACCGGCTGGGGACTTCGTCCGAAAGAACAGAAAGTCACTCTGACCGTTTGGGGAATAGACGAGCGTGAATCCGTGGAAGCGACGAACGAGGGATTTATGGATGAAACGCCGGGACTTACCATAAAATACACGGAAATTCCCGAAGCAAATTACGAAGAAACGCTGGTTGATGCCTTGGCGGCGGGCCAGGGACCGGATGTTTTTATGTTCCGTTCCGACTGGATCAAAAAACACAGCAATAAAGTGGTTCCCGCCGACGAAGAGGTTTTTCCGGTCTCCAGATTCACGAGTCTTTTCCCGGATGTGGCGGAGCAGGATTTTGTCTTGAACGGCGAAATTTACGCGTCTCCTCTTTTCATAGACACGCTGGCGCTTTACTACAACACGGATATCTTTAACCGGAGAACGATTGCCATTCCTCCGAAGACTTGGGACGAATTCAGAACGACCGTTGCGAAAGGCGTTCCCGCTTCCTTTGGTGGATACGCTCCGCTCGTCGCCCGGGCCGGCGACATAATGAACGCGCTCCTCATGCAGTCGGGCGCCGATTTAAGTCTCCAGAACAAATCATTTGTCAGGCTCTCCGGCGTTCCCGGCACCACCGCTCTTGGTATCTACCTTGGTATCAAGGCGCCTGGAACGGAAACCTACGCCGGCTTCGCGAACGAAACGCTCGGAATGATGATTGATTACCAGTCCGCGAAAACGAACATCGCTGTCTTGAATCCTTATCTTAAATTCTCAATAGCTCCTCTTCCGCAAATAAGCGCCAACTCAGAAGTCGTTCCGGCGAGATATTATGGATTGGCGGTGTCCAACAAATCCACCCACCAGAAAATTGGCTGGGATTATGTGATGTACGCGACCACGAACGCCGCGGTGTCGGATGATTATATCGCTGCCTCCGGCCGCCCGCCGGCGCTTCGCAGCCTTATTCAGACTTATTCCGGCGATCCGGAGCTCGGAGTTTTTGCGAAGCAGGCGCTTATCGCCGGGAGCTGGAATATGCCGGCCTCCGAAGGTGTTTACGAAGCGTTTAACAGGATGATTCAATCGGCGTTAAGCGGCCAGAGCGCGTCTGTCGTTCTTGCTGAAGCGGAAACCGCGATTAATAAGCTTGTGCGTTAAAATGAAAAACATAAACATGAAAAAAATAATAATCGCGGCGCTTGCCGCTCTTGGTGTTCTTGCGATGTCTCCGTCGGCTCTCGCTTACAAACAGTGCGGAAGCGAAGTCGGCAGCTGTTCAATAAGCGAGTTCTCTTTTTCTTCGGGAATAACTCCGGCGTGCTTCCAAAGCGCCACGAGCATCACGACTGTTGCCGGTTGGTGCGACTTTCTGCAGATAGCGAGTAATATTATCGGTCTTCTTTACGCCGTCGTCATCCCGATTGCCATCTTTATGGTGTCGGCGGGCGGACTGATGCTCCTCACGGCCGGCGGCAACGAGAAGCGCTTGGCGCAGGGAAAGGCGTTTATTAAATCGGCGCTGATAGGTGTGGCGATAGCTTTGCTCGCCGGACTTCTGATTGGCACGCTGATGAAAGGACTCGGCGTAACCGAGGAAGCGTCAATAATGCCCTGGCTCTAAACAATCTGTTGTAAAATAAAAATATGGCAAACATTTTCCAAAAAATCATCAACTTTGTTTTCCGGATTGACTCGGCTCACGCCACCGCGACCGGCGGCGGATTGCCGAGCTTTACCATTAATAATCCGCTGAACGTCGGCGGTAATATAGAAGACGTTCTGGACAAAATTATTGATTTGCTTCTTTGGGTAGGGGTCCCCATCGCCGGACTTATGTACCTCTGGGCGGGATTCCAATTTTTGACCGCCGGCGGACAGGAGAAAAAAATAAACACCGCCAAGCAGACCTTGATTTGGACGACCATCGGCGTTGCCGTGCTTCTTGCCGGCAAAGGAATAGTTGTCGTGGTTGAGGGATTGCTCACCCCGTAAGCTTTGCTTGGAAAGCGGGCATCTGTTATAATCCGGGGAACAAACGAAAAGGTCGTTCAGTTTCAAACATTAACGAAAATAGTGGGTAAAATCACGCGCAAAATCGGAACCGTCGTCCTCGCTTTGGCTGTTATGGCTTGCGTCGGCGCCGCTCCCGTTCTCGGAGCAGGAGACCACTCGGTGGACAACATCAGAGACATAACCGATATCCAGACGATATTGAATCGTGTCATCACCTGGGCGTTCATCTTCTTCTTCGCCCTTGCCGGACTCTTCATTCTCTGGGCGGCCTTTGACTACCTTACCGCCGCCGGAAAGGATGACAAGATAAAATCCGCCAAGAATAAGCTCATCTACGCGGCCATCGGCATTGCCGTCGCGCTCGTGGCGAGGAGCGTTGTCGGAATTATTGAGGCTTTCATTGAATAGCCTTTAATCCGTAAAGATATAGAAAGCCCCGAACCAATGGTTCGGGGCTTTAAGTTTGTCAGTTAACTGACACGTACACTTCAACGCTTTCTTCTTTGCTTAGATTCCTTATTGAAAAGGTATTCCTTGATCCGAAGTCAACGTTATCGCCGGGATGGTAGGTCACGATGTGTCCGTCTCTGAATTCCACCTCTATGTCAGAGGAAGAATCAAAGGACCACATGCCCTTACAGATAATCCAGGGAGATTCTATGCCTGGGCCGATCGTCAGTGTCTTCTCTTCTCCCGGAAGAATGGTGACGGAGGAAACGGAATTTCCGTTGCCGTTCACAATCTTTCCGAGATCCGATACTTTGACGTCGTTATCCTTGAATATTCCGGCTACGCCGAATATCAGGCAGAGAGATACCAAGACGATGAAAATCCACTTCAGCGCTTTTTTAAGCTTTTCCACTAATTACTTCCTCCTTTCTTATCAAAGAGATTGAGCAGTGCCTTCGCCGCGTCCAAAAGTTCCGGGGACATCGTGAAAGAAATTTTCTTGTCTTCCACGTTGCGCGTCATCTTGCCGCGTTCAATCATTACGATTTCCATGGCTTGCTCCGCGGTGATGTTCAGGGCATTCTTCAGTCGGTTCGCGAGATCCTTGATGTGTTCAATTTCAGCAACTTCAGCTGCCTTTTCCTGGATCTCTTTTGCTTCCAGTTCGGCCGCCGTTGCGGTAACACCTATGACATGAATGTCGCTGACGTTTGCTTTGACGATTCTTACGCCAAGATCGGGAATGTCCTGCTTGAAAGTTCCATGTCTTATGTCTGCGACGATCTTTAGGCGCCTTTCAATGGCCGCTTTCACTTTGTCGTAGTCTTCGCTTCCAAGCTGCCGCTCCACGTTCTTATACCAAGCGATTGCCTTGTCTTTCTCTTCTCCGGTCAGGCCCTTTGCCTCGGCATCTTTGATTACTTCCTCCTCCGACGTGGAGAAGAACTTAATAAGCAGAGAAGTCGGGATGTCTGAAGGAATTGAACCAATCTTGTCTCCAAAGAGACTCTTGAGTATGAGCGCGAGCGCTTCATCACCCGATGCTTGGGCTTCCACCCAGTTTGCGGGACCCTCCTTTGGAGATATTCCCCAAGTGCGGATTCTCTCGGATATGGCGTCTTGGAGAATGTTCTTAATGCCGCTCCATTCGCCTGAATCCAAAAAATTGACGATGTGCTTTTTGCTCGGGATTACGGTAAGCGAGATTTTCGCTTCCAGCTCCGCCCTGTCGGGTGTACGGAATCTAACGGAAGAGAAGTCCAGATTCTTTTTGACTATTCCAATTTGGATAACGTCATAAAGAACCTTGTTGAACGGAAGGAATCTTATTCCTTCGTCCAGCGTTGAATCCATTCTCTTTCCCATTAACGTTACCACCCCGATGTGCGGGGGGTTGGCCTTCACTTCAACCAGTCCGGTGCAAATGAACAACCCGGCAAGGGCTAAAGCGATTCCGATGCCAAACCAAGTTCCGGCGGTTGAACCGAGCCAGATTCCGGTGATGATGCCTATAATCAAGCCAACGACGGCTATGATTACGACACTCAAAATCGTTAGCAGTGTTCTCATGGTTAGTACCATCCTTTCTTTCTTATAGAAATTGTTAAATCTTCTAAAGTGGATTGTAGCATAAAACAAAGACTTTGTCAAGAGAAAACCATAGGTTTTATGCGGGTTTATTGTCTTTTTTGGTGTTTTAAGACCATAATTATGTTGATTTAGCTCCCGTGGCGGAATGGCAGACGCGCATGGCTTAGGACCATGTGCCGCAAGGCTTGGAGGTTCAAGTCCTCCCGGGAGCACAAAATGTCCCATAAATGGGACATTTTTAATTCCGAAACGGAGGACTTGAACGTTGAAAGGGGCCGGGAAAACGTTCTAAACGTTTTCCCGTGTTGGAAAATATTAAAAACCGTGGGTTTTTAAGACGCAGCCGACTCAGTCGGCGAGTAGTGAAATTCCTCCCGGGAGCACAAAAATACCCCACTTGTGGGGTATTTTGCTCCCGGAATAACCGGACTTGAACGCCGGACTGAAGGCCCGCCAGCAGCGGGCCGAAGGGGGGGAGTCGGAAGCCTTTTGTGAGCGACGGCGAACAAAAGAGTTGACGGCAAGTCCTCCCAGGAGCACAAAACACCCTCCGCAAAGAGGGTGTTTTTTATTATGGTCTAACCAGCTGTTAATTACATTTGCTGTAATTAGCGGCTTTCTTTTCCTGGGACGTCTTCTTACTCGCTAATCCGGAATAGCTCTCGTCAAACATATAGTTCACGTTTATATAGCTTCCGTTTTTTCTCAGTCCGAAATGAAGATGGGGACATGATGAACGGCCGGTATTTCCCGCGTACGCTATAACCTGGCCAACAGAAACTGTGGCTCCGGACGATGTGGCATAGTGGCACTTGCCGTTAGCTTTTTCTATATGGCAATAAATAGCCCTATATTTATCGTTCCCGACTTTGTAATTAAGATAGAGCGCGCAACCACAGCTTGAGTTGCTGTCATGACTGACGGTTCCGGTAGCCACGGCGTACAAATTTTCTCCGCCTTGAACTCCGGTGGATGATTTTCTGCTGCACGAGTCGCTGAAATCAACGCCGTTGTGCATTCTGGTGCAGTTGCTGCTTGGCGAATAACGCCACCCATAAACGCTTCCAATGCCTACTTTTTTCCCAGTTTTGGATAGAATAGGCATGGTCGTTATCTCATACGCGCTCGGCTCATCTCCCGGAGTGGGGCTCGGCGAGGGGGCGGGAGTGCTGTTTTCTCCGGTTCCAAAGAGTAATCCCCATGTTATCGGCCCCACTATTCCGTCAGACTGGACTCCTTTTATGATCTGGAAATTTTCCACCGCCGCTTCGGTCTGCGGTCCAAACTTACCGTCTACCGTTATGTCCAATTTTTCCTGTATCCATTTAACTTCTTCTCCGGTGTCGCCTCTTTGTATCCAGTGGCCTGGATACGGATGAGACGGAGCCCCTTGTCCAGGCGTTCCGGAAACACCTGCGGACGGAGACGACGGAGAAAGATAGCCGGCAAGAAGTTCGTTGGCGACGACTTGCGCGTCGGCCCCCTCCTCAACCGCGACGATAATCATCACGTTATCGCCGGACGAATTATTGGTTACGCTTTCCACGCCATCCATGTTCGCCGCCCTCCTCTCAAGGTCGTCGGCAAACTCTTCAGCGGTCATTCCTCCCGGAGCGGCGGTGATGACTATTTCTTCATCTCCAATCGTAACTGCGTCTCCGACGCTTATGATGTCTCCGGTGTCCGGGTCCTGTGTGATTCCCAAGGCGGGCGAGGACATTGTCGGGACGTCTCCGTCCTGTTCATTGATGAGAGGCACTCTGTTTAAAGCGATGTTTTGAACGTTCAACGCATTCGGATTGATAATGGCAATTATCACCGCTCCACCGGCGATGAGAGCCAATCCTTTAACTGCCGCCCAAATCCACTCGCGCGCGTCTTTTTGCTTGGAAGCGTTATCACCGGACATGGAATATTTTATTCCGGCGAAAATTATCGTTCCGACCGCGAGTATTGCTCCGATGCCTAATCCGACGAGAAAGATATTTTCTATTCCTCCGGGGATAAACCCGTCTATGGCGCCAAGTATGCCGGTCTGTTCTGCCGCCAACGCTTTCGTGATAAACATGGATTAACTATATCAAAAAATTGCCCCTTATCCTCGGTGGATGGTATATACAGGGTGTATGGATATCGTGGTCGGCATTGATTCGCTGAAAACGGTTCAGGAAATAAAGCCTCTCGTTGACGCCGGAGCCGGAGAGTTTTTCTGCGGCTACGTCCCGCCGTATTGGTCGGACAGGTTCGGATACGAGATTTCTCCCAACCGCCGCCCGTACAAAGGATATAACTACGATTCCTTTGAGGACCTTTCTTCCGCCGCCCACTCGGTCCACTCTCTCGGCAAAAAGATACTGCTTGCCGTAAACGAACACGAATATCCGCCGGAGAGAATGTCGCTCGCCATACGTCTGGCGAAGGAAACCGCCCCGCTCAATTTTGACGGTATTATCATTTCAAATCCGGCGCTGGCGTTTGAATTTAGGGAAGCGGGAATCAGCGCTCCGCTTCACATAAGTATCGGCGGGCTTGCCAACAATTATGAAGCCGTCCGTTTCTACAACAAGCGCGTTCCGGGCATCCGCCGGTTCATTCTTCCCCGCGACGTGACCGTCTCGGAAATAAAATCCATGGCGGAAAAGGCCCGCGATGACGGCGTCGCTCTTGAGGCGTTCGGCATAGGCGATCCGTGTTCTTACGGTGACGGATATTGTCCCGTCTGGCACTCGTCCACCGGGCCCACTTTTTGTTCCTGGTTTTTGAACGGCAAAAGAAAACTGATTAATATTTCCGATTCCGCTGACAATGCCGCTGTATCGGACGCCAAATCCGAATACAGCGGGCTTGTCATTGATTCCGATCGTGAAGAACTACTGAACGTCATTGTGCGCGCCTGCGGACTCTGTGCCATTCACCTGTTCAAGGAGTGGGGGATTTCGGCGGTTAAAGTTCCGCTTCGCGGCGGCGAAGCTCGCAGCGAGCTTATTTCTTTTGTTAAACAGGCGATGGATTTGAAACTCCCCGAAGACTGCCAAAAAATAATCGGTTCAAAAAACTTCTGCGCCGGCGCCCGCTGTTATTACAATTATCCGTCCGAAAAAAATGTTTAAGACAGAAAACAAAGAAATATGCGTTGCCGTTTCTTCGCTGGATAATCTTCGGAGAATTTTGGACGGGAAACCACCCAAGGGCTCTCCGCGGGAACTTGAGGTTTTATCCAAAACAAAAAGTTTTTTGGGATTGGCGTCGCGCGTTTATTTCGGCCATGAAACTTGCGCCCGCCGCCTGCCGCTCCGAAGCGAGATAATTAAGGCGTATTCGTTATGTTTATCATCCGGAATGAATATGTCCCTGGTTTTGCCGTACGCCGGCGAGCGGGATATGGGCTCCATAACTTCCGCCATGGAAATATTCTCCGCCGTTAATCCCGGCGGAGAAGTGATACTTAATGATTTCGGACTCATTAATGTCGCCTCCGAAAAAAATATCCCGGTGAAAGTTGTCCTTGGCAGGCTGCTTTCCCGGCAGAAGAGGGACCCGCGTTTTACCGAATTCCCCTCGGCGGAGAATCTAAAGCGCGACGAGCTTCCTCTCAGCTCTTTCTCCGTTCCGTCTTTCAAAAATTTCTTTTTGGAATTGGGCGTTTCCCGCGCCGGCTTTGATTCTCTGCCTCAGGGGATAAACGCCGCCGATGTCTCCGGCTTTGATTTTGATGCGTACTGGCCGTGGGTTTACGTGACGAGCGGAAGGTCCTGTCAGCTTTTGGGGGGGCGAACGACGCCCGCAAAGGGAAATATCCGCTTGAAGGATTATGCGGCAAGGATTGCCTTAGTGCGGTTATGGAACCCGAAAAACAGGGAGATTT
>Ga0172363_10004657_pt1 | contig 11081 bp, 9 predicted proteins | sample LakKivs2_kivu2a2_FD_114541 | JGI IMG/M metagenome (GOLD analysis project Ga0172363, IMG submission 114541) | Sediment microbial communities from Lake Kivu, Rwanda - Sediment s2_kivu2a2 | ecosystem: Environmental > Aquatic > Freshwater > Lake > Sediment | place: Rwanda: Western Province, Lake... | reverse complement strand
TCAATAGTATAGATAAGGGTGAATCCCATGTCAACCGAAGCACGATTGGAGACAGCGGCCAGTTGCATTGTCCGCGCCAGTCATGCTAAATTATACTGTTTTGCTGATAAACAGATTGCGAAAGTGTAGACATGATTGAAAATGCTCTATTAAAACAGTTGCTAGAAGCGGGTGCTCACTTCGGGCACCACACGAGTTACTGGCATCCCAAGGCGAAGAAATTCATTTTCACCCAGCGCAACGGCATCCATATCATTGACTTGGAGCAGACAGTCGCCATGTTGGGGAAGGCCTGCGACTTTGTCCAGGACCTGGCGGCCCGCGGACAGACGATTCTCTTTGTCGGCACGAAGAAGCAGGCACAGCAGACCGTAGAAGAAGAGGCCACCAGATGTGGCATGAGCTATGTCAATCAGAGATGGCTGGGTGGTATGTTGACAAACTTTACAGTCATACAGGCACGGATTGACCACCTGGTCCGTCTGGAGAACCAGAGAGACAAAGGTGAGCTTGACCTGCTCCCCAAGAAGGAACGCGTGAAGATAGAGAAAGAGATCTCCCATCTCAATACCCAGATGGGCGGCTTCAAGGAGATGACCACCTTGCCCGGGGCGCTGTTCATTACCGATCCCATTAAGGACAAGATTGCCTTTGCTGAGGCCAAGAAACTGGGCATACCGGTGATTGCCATCTCCGACACCAATTGCAACCCCGACGGCATAGACTACGCTATTCCCGCCAATGATGATGCCGTCAAGGCGATCAAACTGCTTTCCAGCAAAATAGCCGACGCGGTAATCAAAGGTAAGACCGAGGCGTTCTCTGGAGAGGCAGGAGCAGGTGCCAGGGAAGAGCGCGAAGAATCCCTTGAGATTTTGGGCTCTTACACCTTTGAGCCCGAGAAACCGGGTGAATCACAGGAGCCGAAGGAATCAGAAGGAGAAATTGCATCCCAATGAAAGTATCAATCGAGGCAGTGAAAGAGTTACGTACCAGAACCAACGTAGGCATAGCTGACTGCAACAAGGCACTGCTGGAGGTTGGCGGCGATATGGAGAAGGCAGTCGAATTCTTGAAGCGGCGTGGAGCGGCGATCGCCGAGAAGAAAAAGGATGAGATTGTAACTGACGGCCTAATCGAAGCCTATGTTCATCACACCAGACGCATAGGGGCGTTGGTAGAGCTGAACTGTGAGACAGATTTTGTGGCTCGCACTAACGAATTCAGGGCACTTGCTCATGACTTAGCCATGCAGGTAGCTGCCGAATGCCCTGAATTTCTTGCTTGTGAGGACCTGCCGGCTGAGTCGGGGGCTGACCCGCAAGTGGTCTGTCTCCTCAGCCAACCCTTCATCAAGGATCCTACCAAGACGGTCCAGGAAGTCGTTGCTGAGACAATCGCCAAAGTAGGCGAAAACATAAAAGTACGGCGGTTTGCCAGATTTGAGCTTGGTGTTGACCACTAAGCCATGCTAGATGAGTTATTCGCTGAACTGAACTCGCGAATGCAGAAGGCCATAGATGGCCTGGCCAGAGAACTGGCTACCATCCGTGCCGGACGTGCGACTACGGCCTTGCTTGATAATGTCACGGTTGACTATCAAGGCGCTATCCTTCCGCTCCAGCAAGTTGCTACCTTGTCTGTGCCCGACGCCAACTTGATCATCATTCAACCTTGGGACCGCACGTCGCTACGTAATATTGAGAAAGCCATACTGGCAGCCAATATCGGCCTCAACCCGGCCAACGACGGTAATGTAATTCGGGTCATCATCCCTCCTCTTAGCGAGGAGCGGCGCAAGGAATTGGTCAAGGTTGTTTCCAAGAAGGTGGAGGAGCGGCGGATCGCCGTACGTAACATAAGGCGGGACGGCATCGAGAAGCTTAGAGAACTCGAGAAGAATAAGCAGATATCAGAAGACGATCTCAAGAACAATGGCAAGAAGATTGACCAGCTTACGGAAGCTTCTATCAACAGGGTGAGTGAACTGGGAGAGACCAAAGAAAAGGAAATACTCGAAATATAGACCCAGCCCTAGAAGACCTTATTCCGCCCCTTGATCGCTCCAGCAGACCTGTCTGACATACAGGCGGGTTACAAGCGAAGTCGCGACCGCCCTAATGTGGATGTGACTATTCAGGGCACCGCCGCGTGACGAGTAGCTTACGCCAACCACTGGAACAGCCTTCGGCTTTGATTCCCGTCTCCGTGCCTCTCCCTACCCATCGTGTCTTCTTTGACTCGTGGACACGATTCCGGTTTGGCGACACCTGTCATGAACCCGGGCACCAGCAAATATGCAACCAAAAGCTGTTAGAATAGCCGCGTGCTCAAGTACAGAGTCATCACCGGCGTGGTGGGCGTGCCTCTCGTTGTCTTTGCTATCTGGTTCGGCAACCCCTGGCCGTGGTTCACTCTTCTTATAGCCGCAGCGGCCCTCGCCGGCGCTTACGAGTTTTACCACATGGCCGGCTTTGATGGGAGAGAGCCCTTCCTCTATCTAGGCTCGCTATGGGCCCTTGCCCTTGTTGTGAGCCCACAATACCCCAACTCTGATATACTGCCGGCAGTCACAACCGCCGCTATCCTGATTTCCTTGATTTGGCTCCTGTTCCGCCCATCAAGGGAGAACGTATTCCACAAGTGGGCGTGGATGATAGCCGGAGCTCTCTACGTGGGCTGGATGCTCAGCTACTGGCTGAGTTTGCGTGCCCTGGCAGATGGTCGAGACTGGGTCTACTTGGCCATTCTTACCACGTTCGCCAATGATACAGGTGCCTTCTTCATCGGAAGGGCACGGGGTAAACACAGAATGGCGCCGACCATAAGTCCAGCCAAGACCTGGGAGGGGGCTGTGGGAGGCTTGATAAGCGCTATTCCGGCGGCTGTCGTAATAGCCACGATTCTGAGACTGATTTCTCTCAAGCTGGGCCCGCCTTTTGCTTTCGAATACTGGCAGATCATACTGCTGGGCTTCCTCGTCTGCCTCTTTGCCCAGCTTGGCGACCTCGTTGAATCGTTGCTCAAGCGCAATATGGGAGTGAAGGAAGCAGGTAATCTGCTACCGGGACATGGGGGCGTCCTCGACCGCTTCGACAGCCTCATCTTTGTCGGAGCGGTGATATACTATTATGTAATGTGGGTGCTATGAAGAGAATAGCTATCCTGGGCTCGACGGGTTCCATAGGGCGTCAGACCCTGGACGTAGTCCGTGCCTTCCCCGATGAGCTGAAGATTGTGGCGCTCGTGGCCAACAAGAACATTGAGCTTCTGGAAGGACAAATCAGGGAGTTCCGCCCCGCGATGTTTTCTTCGTCGGTGAGGCTCGGCGCTGGTTACGACGCCGAGTTTTTGTCCGCAGAAGAGATAGCCCGCCGGCCCGAGGTCGACCTCGTCGTCGTTGCCACGGCCGGCAAGGCAGGATTACGCCCCACCCTGGCAGCCCTTCAGTCAGGCAAGACAGTCGCCCTGGCCAGCAAGGAGGTGCTGGTTATGGCCGGTGAGGTCATTATGACCGAGGCCCATCGCCATCACAGTCGAATCCTGCCCATCGATAGCGAGCACAGTGCCATCTGGCAGTGCCTGCGGGGAGAGAAGACCAGAGCACACAGGCTTCTTCTTACTGCCTCCGGAGGGCCGTTCTATAAGTACTCGGAGTCGCAGCTCCGCAAGGTGACCCCAGAGCAAGCTCTCAAGCACCCGGTATGGAAGATGGGCAAGAAAGTGACCATAGATTCGGCAACATTGATGAACAAGGGACTGGAGGTCATCGAGGCCCATTGGCTTTTCTCTTTTGCGTTTGATAGCATCGAGGTGCTGCTTCATCCGCAATCTGTTGTTCATTCGATGGTGGAGTTTGTGGACGGCTCTCTGAAAGGTCAACTCAGTTCGCCTGATATGCGACTGCCCATTCAGTATGCTCTTTCATATCCCCGGAGATGGACTAACTCGGAACTACCGCTCCTTGATTGGAGCAAGATCAAATCCCTGGACTTCGAGCCCATCACCTATGATAGGTTCCCCTGTCTCAAACTGGCCGCAAACGCGGGCAGGTCAGGGGGAACGTATCCCTCGGTGCTCTGCGCTGCGGATGAAGTGGCTGTGGAGCTCTTTTTGAGCTATAAAATAGGCTTCACCGATATACCCGGAATTGTCGAAAAAGCCCTTGAGCACCATCGAAACGTCGGCCGACCATCGCTGGAAGAAATACTGGCCGCCGACAGTTGGGCAAGGGAATACGTCAGGCGACTCTCTCCTGAACACGCAGATGCGTCCGACCCGGCGAGCAGCCTTGGTGGATAGAAGATGAGCGTTATCGTAATCATTATTCTGTTTATCGTAGCTCTATTCGTGGCAATGTCTCTTCACGAATTCGGACACTTCATCATCGCCAAACGCACCGGAGTTAAGGTGGAGGAGTTTGGCATAGGTATGCCGCCCCGGCTTTTCGGTATCAGACGGGGTGAGACCATATACTCGTTCAATGCGATACCTGTGGGAGCATTTGTCAAGGCCGCCGGCGAAAACGACCCCACGGTACCACGAAGCATGGCGGGCAAGGGGCCCTGGATCAGGCTGGGAATCTACGCCGCGGGTCCGGTCATGAATATTCTTCTGGCCTTCGTTCTGCTCAGTGCATTCCTTGCGCTTCCTGTACCTGTCTTTGCCGGCAACGGACTGATGGTCGGTGCCGTTGTAGGGAATTCTTCCGCGGAACGGGCCGGTATCCAGCCCGGAGACCTGATCCTGCGTATGAATGGGCAGCCCATTCATACGCAGACCGATATGCAGAACATAATGAATTCAGTTGCGGACGGAGCACAGATAACCCTGCTTCTCCGCAGGAACGGGCAGGAGACAGAAGTGGCGGCAACGCCGCAACTTGCACAAGGGCAGCGGGTGATTGGTGTTTACATTTACTGGAATATGGTAAGTGAGGTCAGCGAGAACTCGCCTGCTTATGCGGCCGGCGTTAGAACCGGCGATTACATCCGTTATGTGAACGGACAGCTCGTATACGATGACCAGAGCATGTCCAGCGCCATGGGTTCCGTTGCGCCGGACGGACCAATAAACTTGGTCCTGCAGCGAGACGGGAACGTGACTACGCCCTCTTTCACCAACGCGGGTTACCAGACGCTGCCCGGTGTGCAGATGACGTACGTTCCGGGAGCACACATCGGCCAGGAGCAGGTTCCTGTTTGGAAGGCGCTCTACTCCGGAGCCAAGTACATTATCGAGATGCCCGTACTCATAGTGCGGACTATCCCTCAAATGATAAAGACTCCGAGTAATGCCCTGGTGGGACCGATAGGTGCGGGTCAGTTAACTGTGGAAGTGGTACGGTCTTCGGGTTCAAGCAGTCTGTTATTCATGGCCGGCATGATCAGCCTTGGTCTGGCAATATTCAATTTCCTCCCGGTTCCTCCCCTCGATGGGGGCGGGATGCTTGTGGCGATAATCGAAGGAGCCAGGGGCGGAAGACGCATTTCACCCCGGACAATGCACCTGGCCTACACTATCGGGACTGCCCTCTTGATTGCACTCGTGGTTTTAATAACATCGGTAGACATCTGGCGCATACCAAGGGGCTTTGGAATATGATGCGTCGGGTCTGCAAGTCGGTGAGAGTTGGCCACGTGGTTGTTGGCGGCGACGCCCCCGTCGCGGTGCAGTCAATGACGAAGACCGACACCCGTGACGTTCTCGCCACTGTAAACCAGATCAAGGAGCTGGAGGATTGCGGCTGCGAGATTGTGCGTGTGGCCGTTCCCGACAAGGAGGCGGCCGACAGTATAGCGGCCATAAAAAGGAACACTTCTCTGCCTATTATCGCAGATATACACTTTGATTACCGCCTGGCTCTGGCTGCCCTGCAGGCCGGCAGTGATGGGCTACGGCTCAATCCAGGCAACATGGGAGACAGAGAACAGGTTACCAGGATCGTAACGGCGGCCAAGGAAAGGCACGTCCCTATCCGTATCGGCGTAAACGCCGGCAGTTTGCCGCCGGCTTTTCAGCCCAGGATCGGAACAGCCCGGCGCATGGTCAACATGGCATTGAAGCAGGTGAAGCTCATGGAACGCCTAGACTTCGACTTAATCAAGGTTTCCCTTAAGGCCTTTGACGTTCCCACCACGATTAAGGCCTATCAGATGATTGCCGATAAGATGCCATATCCGCTACATCTGGGCGTCACGGAGGCCGGACTTCCGCGGGTTGGCGCTGTACGCAGCGCCATAGGCATCGGCATACTTCTCTACCAGGGGATCGGTGACACCATACGCGTTTCTCTCAGCGCTCTACCCTGCGAAGAGGTATTTGTGGCCTATGAGATTCTCAAAAGCCTCGGACTGCGTCAGCGGGGCCCAACCCTTGTGAGCTGTCCTTCCTGTGGGCGGACTGAAGTCGATATCGTCGGCCTGGCTGAGGCGGTGAGCAAGCGCCTGGAAAACATAACCAAGCCCATCAAAGTGGCGGTTATGGGCTGTGTCGTCAACGGGCCAGGCGAGGCTAGAGATGCCGACGTCGGCATTGCCTGCGGCAAAGGCAGAGGTGCCATCTTTCGAAAAGGAAAGGTGGTGAGCACGGTGCCCGAGGACAGGTTCTTTGAGGCGATAATGGCAGAGATTAATGAATTGCCTGAACCTTAGCGTATGGTATTAAGCCCGCACACAATATAAAATAAGAGCGAACTTCAGGGATCTCGAAATAAACCAGAAGGAGGGGCAAGTGTTTTGCAGAAACTGTGGCAGAGAGTTGACGACCGCACCAGAGACATGTCCTCATTGTGGCGCGAAGGTGACCGCTGTACGATACCCGTTAAGCGTTGAGGCACAGCGCCCGGAAAGACTTTCGCGATTGACCACCTTCTTCCGATTCTTCATGGTTATACCTCATTATTTTGTCCTGTACTTCATTGGAATAGCCGCCGCAGTCGTGCTCTTCATTTCCTGGTGGGCAATCCTGTTCATTGGCAGATACCCGCGCTGGGCTTTCGATTTCGTATCGGGATATTTCCGGTGGTACACAAGGCTGAATGGCTATTCCTATCTTCTGACCGACAAATATCCGCCGTTCAGCTTCGATTGACTGTTTAGGACCGGCTCACTCTGAACTGAAATGCGAGTTTCTAAGCTTTTCGGCAAGACACTGCGGCAAGCCCCTGCTGAAGCAGAAAGCGTGAGCCACCGGCTTTTGCTCAGGGCAGGCATGATTGCTCAGGAGGCCGCCGGCATTTACTCCTATCTGCCTCTGGGATGGCGGGTCCTCAGAAAGATAGAGAGCATAGTCAGAGACGAAATGGACAAAGCCGGCGGGCAGGAAGTGATGCTCCCGGTATTGCAGCCTCTTGAGTTCTGGCAGCGATCGGGCAGGGATGTACCTTTCGGCAAATCCCTTTTCACTTTGGCCGACCGCAAGGAACATATGCTGGCGCTGGGGCCTACGCACGAGGAAGTCGTCGCCGACCTCGCTCACCGCTATGTGCAAAGCTACCGTGATCTTCCTCTGCGGCCCTACCAAATACAGACAAAGCTTCGTGACGAACCCCGGCCTCGCGGCGGCCTGCTGAGGGTCCGTGAGTTCATCATGAAGGACCTCTACAGCCTTGATGTCGATGAGGCCGGCCTTGACGTCAGTTATCAGAAGGTCTGCCAGGCTTACAAGAATATCTATGCACGCCTCGATTTGCCGGCATTGATGGTAGAGGCCGATAGCGGCGCCATAGGCGGCAAGGACTCTCACGAGTTCATGGTCCTAACTGAAGACGGCGAAGATCAGGTAGTCTATTGCTCCGACTGTAATTACGCCGCCAACACCGAGAAGGCCCGATTTGCCAAGACCGCAAAGAATGTCACTCCGAGCGGAGCGGAGAATCTGCCGCTCTTGGAGGAGATCGCCACGCCGGAGGCGAAGACCATAGAACAGGTGGCCAGTTTCGTCGGCGTGCCCGCCAGTCAAACTCTCAAGGCGGTGTTTTATTATGCCGACGGAGAATTCGTCTTCGTTGTCATCCGGGGCGATCTGGAAGTCAACGAAACGAAGTTGAGAAACAACCTCAACTGCTCCGAGCTTCGATTGGCCACTGAAGACGAGGTAAAGGAAGCCGGTATCGTGGCTGGGTTTGCCTCGCCGATAGGTATGAAGGGAACCAAAGTCGTAGCCGATGATTCCATAGTTCCAGGGTCCAATTTCATTGCGGGCGCCAACAAACCTGGCTATCACTTCAAGAACGCCTCTTACCCTAGAGACTTCGCAGTCGACATCATGGCCGACATCGCTCTCGCCCGGGCCGGCGATATTTGCGCCCTTTGCGGCGGCAGGCTTACCTGCGCTCGCAGCATTGAAGTGGGTCACGTATTCAAGCTGGGAACCTTCATCAGCGAGAGATTCGGGGCATCGTTCCTGGATACTGAGGGCAAAACCCGCCCTATTATCATGGGCAGCTACGGCATCGGGTTGGGACGGCTGCTTGCGGCCATAGTCGAGAGAAGCCATGATGACAAAGGCATCATCTGGCCGCTCGCAGCGGCGCCCTATCAAGTCCATCTATGCCCTCTATCGCTGGACAAGCCCGCGGTTCTTCCTGCCACAGAAGATGTCTATCAGGATTTGCAGAAGAAGGACATCGAAGTGCTTTTCGATGACCGCGACGAATCTCCCGGCGTCAAATTCAACGACGCCGACCTGTTGGGAATACCGCTGCGATTGACTCTGTCTCCCCGCACCCTCCAAAGCCAGAGCGTTGAGGCCAAATGGCGCACCGGGAAAGAAACTCAGCTTCTGCCACTGAACAACCTGGCGGCACAGGTGAAGAAGCTTTTGCGCGAAGCGTCGAAAGGATAGCCCTAGCTGATTCTCGATTCCATCTAGCTCACGTTCTCAGGGTGCCGCCGAGTTCCTGATTCAGCCTATCCAGGATCCGCTCTTGCGTCCGGTCAACTTCCTCATCAGTCAACGTGTGCTTGGGCGACTGGTAGACAATCCTTATGGCAAAAGATTTCCTGTCCTTGGCTACTTGTTCCCCTCGATACAGGTCAAACAGAGTCACCTTCGTTACCAGTGGAGAAACCCGGATTATTCCTTCCACTTTTCGGTAGCTCACCTGCTCATCCACGACCAAGGCGACATCCCGGGGCACGCCGGGAAACCGCGGAATAGGCTGGTATTGCTTTGTTTCTGCAATCTTGGCCAATAACTTCTCCAGGTCAATCTCTACGAGGCAGGCACTGCTAGAAATCTCAAATGCCTGCGCCACCTTAGGATGTAACTCACCCACAATGCCCACCCTGTCACCATCAATGACTATACTGGCCCCTCTCTCCGGGAACAGGGTTTGGTCATCGCCGGTATCAAAACTCGCTCTCAGTCCCACCTGGTCCAGGATGTTTTCCACTACACCCTTGGCATCGGAAAAATCGAGCGTCCCGCTGTCGCCATGCCACGATAGTTCTGCCCTCGGGCCACTGAGCACAGCACAGAGCATCTCTTTCTCTTCAGGCAGATCCTTCCCTTGCGGCAAGAACGCCTTTCCGATTTCGAAGAGTCTGATGCCCGCTTGTTCGAATTTCTGGTTATGCGCCAGATTGGCCAGAAGGCCCGCTCGCAGACTGGTACGCAGGTATTCCTGTTCCCTGGTCATAGGGTTAGCTACCTTTATCGGTGCAACCGTCAACTCAAGAGTCGGAGAAAGCCTCTGCAACCTCTCGAGGCTGACCAGCGAGTAAGTCAATATCTCTTGAAATCCGAATCCGGTCAGAAGGTTACGCACTTTGCCCCTGAGGCCGCTTTGCCTGGCCGCGGATGACAATTTTGATTCTTGTCGAGGCAAAGGAGAGCCGAGCCTGGTCGTCGGGATCTTGTCGTAACCGGTGACGCGAACCACTTCCTCGACAAGGTCGGCGGAGCACCTGATGTCGCTGCGCCAGTAGGGCGCGGACACTAGAATTCCCGATTCCGGCGTGCCCTCCCGGCATTCGAAGCCCAAACCTCTTAACACTTTGAGTATCTCGCCTCTGCCGATTTTCAGGCCGCCAACGCGTTCCACCTCCTGCGGAGACAACAACACAGGCGTCAGTTCCGGTTTCCCGGGATAAACGTCAATCAAGCCCCCGGCTGCCCTACCACCTGCCACCTCCACCAGAAACTGGGTGGCACGCTTGAGTGGTATCAACGGAAGCTCGCTGTTAAGACCTTTATCGAACCGCATCGAGGCCTCGCTCCTGAACTGGAGACGCGCACAGCCCCGACGAATCGCAACCCGGCTGAAATTCGCCGACTCCAGTAGGATCGTGTCAGTCTCATCCCTCACTTCGGAATCCAGACCACCCATAATCCCGGCAACAGCGACGGCCTTTTCTTTGTCCGCGATAACCAGGATGTCCGCGGCGAGCACGCGTCTCGAGCCGTCCAGAGTAGTGATTGTTTCTCCCTTTCTAGCTCTGCGAACGATAATCTGCCTGCCCTCAAGTCTAGAAAAGTCAAAGGCATGGAGGGGCTGGCCGTATTCCAGCATCACATAGTTAGTAATATCAACCACGTTGTTGATCGGGCGCATGCCACAGCTATTAAGGCGCTGTTGTAGCCAGGCGGGCGACGGGCCTACCTTGATGCCGGTGATAAGGCTAGCGCAGTACCTGGGGCATAGGTCCGGGTCAATTATGCTGACCGAAGCCAACTCATCTATCGCCTCCCCCATCCCCCGGTAGCGCACTTCGGGCAAACGCAGCGGCTCATCCGTCAATGCAGAAATCTCACGGGCGATGCCAATCACGGATAAGCAGTCCGGCCGGTTAGGGGTCACATCCAGATCAAGAATCGTGTCACCCAAATAAGAGCCTAGAGGCATGCCGACGGGCGCGTCAGGTCGCAATACCAGAATGCCTTCGTGTTCGTCCGAAATGCCCAGCTCCTTCTCGGAACAGACCATTCCTTCGGAAACCACGCCGCGAATCTTGGCCGGCTTCAGGATCATCGGTTGACCGGTGTGCCCGTCTATGAGCCTGGCTCCAACACGGGCAAAGGCTATCGTCTGACCGGCGCTGACATTGGAAGCGCCACAAACGACCGTGATTCGCTCG
>Ga0172363_10004651_pt1 | contig 11095 bp, 11 predicted proteins | sample LakKivs2_kivu2a2_FD_114541 | JGI IMG/M metagenome (GOLD analysis project Ga0172363, IMG submission 114541) | Sediment microbial communities from Lake Kivu, Rwanda - Sediment s2_kivu2a2 | ecosystem: Environmental > Aquatic > Freshwater > Lake > Sediment | place: Rwanda: Western Province, Lake... | reverse complement strand
TTATAATGCGGACATTATCGTCACTGCTAATGGAAATCCTACTAATCCTCAAGAAGCAATATTCGTTTTCCCTTATAATTACAGAATTGAATCACAAGGGATAATAACCAGATTCGCGCCTAATATTACCAAGAGGACTAGATTAGTGCAAGGTTCCTTTAGTATAACTGTGCGTCGCGATACTTTTGCCAGATTCGCTCTCTTTACTGCCCATCATAGGATGCCCTCTGGTCAGACAGTTTGGTTTACTGCCAACACTAATTTTACTGGTCCAGTGCATACTAATGAACGTTTTAGTTTTGCCAATAACCCTTCAGGACATTTTACCGAAGAAGTAACCCAGCATGAGAATAGGGCGCGGTTTTATAATAATGGCTGGCCAGTTCTTCTCGATGCAGATTATAATGGAACAAGGGATGTGCCTACATTTGATAAAGGATTCGGGAGAAGCCAGGATATAATAGACCTTGAATCTTCAATAACCCAGACAGAGTTAGAAAGACAGGCATTGGGAGGCACTAGCGAACCAGGGACGAATGGAATTTTTGTTCCCAATGATGGAACTAATGTTACAGGTGGTATTTATATTAGAGGGAATCAAGGAAACCACAGTGATGACGCCTGTATTAATATGAGCGCGGGTGCGGCAGGACCTGTTTACACTATTGCTCAAGGAGCAGGTGCGCCGACAACAATTACGGTTGACTATACTGCCAATGGAGGGACGGGCTCAACTACGGTTAATGGTGTGACATACCAAGGTATACCTAACGGTATAGATAATGAAGGGATTATTATTTATGCTAATGATGATATGGGGTGTTTAGCTGGAACTGTGCAGAAAGCCTCTTCAGTTACAGTCTCAAGTGAACGAGATATTGTAATTACTAATCACGTCAGATACGAACAATATAATCCCAGCCCCCTGAGCGCCAAGGGATATAATAATCTTTTAGGAATCCTTTCCTGGGGTGGAAATGTACGCATCGGCACAGCTGCGCCTAATAATGTTGATATACATGGTGTGGTAATGGCCCCACACGGTATCTTTACTGTAGATAATTATAATAGTGGTTCGCCTAGGGGTACGGCTAATTTATTGGGAGGAGCGAGCACTGATTTTTACGGTCCTTTTGGCACATTCTCTGGGACTAGGCAGGTTTCTGGTTACGGAAGGAATTTTGTCTATGATGTCAGAATGTTGACTGGCATGGCACCCCCCTATTTTCCTTTTATGACTAATTTTACTTCTTTTGATGACGGTGGATTAGATAATAGACTTATTTGGCAGGACCAAGGAAATTAATAAGGAGTCCAAGATGAATAAAAAAACAATTATGGCGCTGATTGTAAGTATTGTTATATTTGTAGTTATAATTTTAGGTATTAATATCTGGTTAAAGAGATACGCTGCAGAATCTACAGTTGTAACTCCTCAAATTCCTGCTCAAATAACAGAACGGCGCTTAATCACAAATATGCCGGTAGAACAGAAGAAAGAATCAGAGCCAGAAGAGGAGGAGCCAGAAAGAGAGGCTCCCATAGGAAGCAAAGAGCCACTTTTAAATTAAAGATTATGCGGCCTTTATTCAGATTAAAGGATAGATTTTCTAAAGAAAGATTTTCTGTTGGGTTGGATATCGGCACATCAACGGTCAAGCTTGTAAAATTGAAGTTTTCTAAAGAAGTAGTGGAAATTTGTGATTTTAATATAGAGCCACTCCAGTTCGACCAAGCCGCGGTTCTCAAGAAGATAGTTCATCCCCACCCAAACATAAAAAAAATAAATATATCTGTTTCTGGCCATTCGGCAATTATTAGGTATGTTAATTTTCCTAAAATGGAAGTAGATGAGCTAATGCGGTCTCTAAGGTATGAGGCACAGAAGCACATTCCCTTTTCTATAGATGAAGTAAATTTAGATAGCTATATCTTAAACCCAGACTTACCCGATAATAAGATGTTTGTTTTATTGGCAGCGGTAAAAAAAGAATTTATAAATCAACGCCTAAAATTGATTGGAGACGCAGGTCTTAATGCTAATATTGTTGATATTGACTCTCTGGCTTTAATCAACGCTTTCAATTTTAATTATTCTAATGAGGATAGCTTAAAAAATAAAACCATAGCCCTGCTTAATATTGGTGCGTTATTGAGTAATTTGAGTGTGTTAGATAATGGTATTCCCCGCTTAAGCCGAGATATCCACATTGCCGGAAATAATTTTACCCAAAAACTTGCCGATACCTTAGGCATAGATTTTAAATCCGCTCAGGAATTAAAACACAATCCTGATAAGGAAAAATTGGATAAGATGCTTACGGTGGTAGAATCAGTGCTTTCTACTTTAGCCGGGGAGGTAAGGATATCCTTCGATTATTATGAAAGCCAAAACGCCTCAACGGTCGCAAAGATTTTTTTAAGCGGCGCAGGTAGTAAGCTCTTGGGTTTAAAAGATATGTTGGCCAATCTTTTAGGCATCGAAGTAGAATATTGGGATCCTTTAAGACAGATAAATATTCCGAATGATATCGATTCAGAGAAGTTAAAAGAAGTATCTAGCCAGTTGGCAGTAGCAGTTGGTTTGGCCTTACGTTCTTAAGATGATAGAGATAAATCTTTTACCGTCAGAGTTAAAAACGAAAAGTAAAATAGCCGATAGACTTCGCATAGAGTCGAAGCATCTTGTATATTTTATCGGATTAGTTTTTGCTATATTGATAGTCGTCCATATTTATTTAGCCGCAGTTAACATCATCTGGAACTACCGGTTTAGCGCACTTAATAATAAATGGCAGAGCTTAGAGTCGCAAAGAAAAACATTAGAGGCTTTTAAACAAGAATATAAAGCATTATCTGAGGATGCTAGGATAATACAGCAGTGGACCCAGCAGAGGGTAGATTGGGCAGAAAAATTAAATAAATTAAGTCTAAATTTACCTTCCGGGATTTGGTTTAATGAGATTTCGCTATCCGATAAAAACTTCGTTTTAAGAGGATCGGTGGTGTCTTTACAAAAAGAAGAGATGGGTTTGATTAATAAATTTTTGGATAATCTAAAAAAAGATACTGTTTTTTCAAAAGATTTTAATAATCTAGAATTAAGTTCGTTAGAATTGGGAACAGTGGGCGGTTACGATGTAACAAGTTTTATTCTGAATAGCACTTTAAAAAATCGTGATGATAAAATTATTAAATAAATTAGAAAAATTAGAATTAGATAAGAAGAAAATATCTTCGATTATATTGGTTTGTTTAATATTAATCTATATGGATTTATCATTTCTTATGAGACGTCAGATTCAGGGTATAAAGATTCTCGGGTCAAATATAATAAAGTTAAAAAAAGACACAGATGCCTTAACCAGGGAATTGGCCGAAATAGAAGATTTAAAACGTAAGCAAACCGGAATAGAACCGGTGGGATTTTTGAAAAATAAAAAGATTCTTTCCGAAGAACAGATGCCATCGTTTTTAGGGTACCTATCTGAAACAGCCAATAAGAATAATATTAAGATTACACAGATCAAGCCAATTAAAGAACAAAAAGCTTCTAAAGATGTGTCAAAATTTACCCCTCTGGTAGTAGCCTTAGATTTATTTTGTGGCTATCATCATCTGGGTAGTTTTATAAATGACTTAGAGAATGCGGAAAGTTTTATTGCAGTGCAGGAGATGAGCATTACACCCAACCCTAAAGATTATTTCCATCAAGAGGTACGTTTGATGTTAAAGACCTATGTTGAAAAGTAAAAATCGAATTTTGTTACCCAATTACCCAATTATCCAATTACCCAGTTTAAACCGGCAAACCAGCAAACCGGCAGACTGGCAGACAATGTTTGTTTTGTGTTTTTTATTTTTATGCTCTATTCTATTTGCCCAAGTTGCACAAGGCCAGTTCGTATACGACGCCAAGGGTAAACGCGACCCATTTATACCTTTAGTTACCTCCGACGGGAGGCTCCTAAAACTAGAACAAGAAGAAGGTGTAACAGGTTTATTATTAGAAGGTATTATTTATGATAAAAATGGCTTATCTTATGCCATAGTTAATGGGTCGGTCGTTAAGACAGGGGATTTTGTTGGTGATTATCAGGTTTTGAAGATACTAGAAAAAAAAGTAATCTTTATTAAAGAGGGCGAGCTTTTAGAAGTAAAATTAAAAGAGGAGGAACCGTGAGAAATCCAAAATCCAAAATCCAAAATCCAAAATCACAATCCACAATACAAAAATATTTTAAAATTTTATATTTGAATATATTATCTTTGATGTTGGTATTGGGATTTTGGATTTGCTCTTCTGCCCAAGAGTCAACAGAACAGGTAGCAGTTGCAGAAACAAAACAGGAGGCAACCCAGCAGCAAACAGAGACAAAGGCCGAAGAACAAACTGCTATTGTGGATAATTTAACTGCATCACAAAATGTTACTTTAGATTTCAAGGAGGCGGATATCCGTAATGTCCTGAAAATTATTGCGATTAAAACCGGAGTCAATATTGTTACTACCCCCGATGTAATAGGAAATGTAACTATTAGACTTATGGATGTGCCTTGGGAGAAGGCATTAAATGCGATATTAAAGACATATAGTTTTGGCTATGATAAACAAGATAATATAATTGTTGTTGCGCCTATAGATAAACTTACGGCTCAAAAAAAACAAGAGGTAGAGCTTGCCCAAGTTCAACCAACAGTTACAGAGGTTTTTAATTTGAAATATATAGATGCCCAGGATGCCAAGAAGGCGCTTGAACCGCAGCTTTCTCCGCGCGGTAAAATTACAGTGTTAGAGATGACTGGACAGGCAGGTTGGGAGTTTGGCACTACAGAGATGGCTAAGCGAAAAAGGATTACCGAAGAAAAGATGGGGCGCTCTAAAGTTCTCATTATAAGTGATATAACTCCAATTATAGACAGGATAAAAGAGGTTATTGAACAGATTGACATAATGCCACCGCAGGTTTTAATTGAAACTAGGATTATGGAAGTAAGCAGGGATGAATTGAAAGATATAGGTTTTGATTGGGGAACCGGCTCAAGCGGCGCGGAGTCTAGCACAATTTATCCTACGCCTGCAGGAAAAATGCATGGTGGTGTCGATACTGCCCAGCAGGCAGGGCATTTTTTAACCGACCAAATTACACCTACAGTGTTCGGTCCTAAAGAAACTACCCTCACCACCGCTAATACAGGACTAAAAGTATTATATAAGAAATTAACCGGCGCGCAGTTTGAGGTAATAGTGCATGCACTTGAGGAAGATGTAAATACCAACACATTATCTGCCCCTCGGGTCTTGACCCTAAATAATCAGGAGGCAACTATTTTAGTGGGGACGAAATACCCGATCTTAAAATCGGAGGTAAGCACCGAAGCTGCGGGGCAGACAGTTTCAGTATCACTTGAATATTATCAGGATATAGGCATACAACTAAATGTTGTGCCTCAGGTAAGTGCGAATGACTATATTAATATGGTTGTGCACCCCGCGATAAGTTCTTATACAGGCACCGATGCATCAATAACCAGCGCTAAGTATCCTGTTATCGATGTCAGAGAAGCAGAGACGCGTATATTAATGAAGAATAACGAGACTGTGGTTATAGGAGGTCTTTTAAAAGATATAAAAAGCAAAGAAATTGTTGGTATTCCGTTTTTGAGTAAAATTCCCTTATTAGGTATAATTTTCCGGCGGGAGACCGTTGATACTCAAAAAATAGATTTGCTTATTTTTATTACTGCACGTATAATAAAAGAAGGAGAGTTTTCCTCTGAAGAGATTGCTAAGCTGGAAGAAAGGTTAGAACGTGGGACTAAGAAAGCAAAGGCAGTGACTAAGAAGAAAAAAAATAATCGATAAAGGACTTTCCTTTGTTATTTTATCTATCCGATAGTGTTATACCGGCTTTTTCATTTAAGGATTGTCCTTTTTATTTTTATGTTTTATAAAATAAATTTCACATTTTCTAAAAAAGGCGCAATGAGATTTATTTCGCATTTAGACTTGATGCGGTTATTTATGCGGGCATTGCGTCGAGCCGAGTTACCACTTAAAATGAGCGAGGGTTTTAACCCACATCCTAAATTAAGTATTAAGCGGGCTCTAAAGTTAGGGCTGGAGAGCGATAATGAAGAGGCGACGATAGTCTTAAAGGAACTAATAAAACCGCAAGATTTTAAGGAGAGATTGCAGAAACAATTGCCAGAAGGGATTTTTATAAAAGAAGTTACTAACAGTTACTAATGCCAAGGAAGATGACAGGTTTGTTGCTAATGGTTACTATCGGTTACAAAAACGTAACGGTTAGTAACCGACAGGTTATTCAACGATATCATTAGTAACTAATAGTAACGGATAGTAACTGGGCTACAATATGTCTAAAGAGATTTTGATAAATATTGAACCCCAAGAAAAACGGGTCGCCATAGTTAATGATGACTGCTTAGAAGAATTTTATATTGAGCGGCCGCAGGATAAAACTATAGTCGGCAATATCTATAAAGGTAAAATTGAAGGGGTTCTCACCAATGTTGGTGCTGCGTTTGTGGATATCGGCTTACCCAAAAAGGGATTCCTTTATTTGTCCGAGATAGAATACTCTTTTGAATCTTTGGAGACACAGGAACGTCGCCCTCGTGAAGTGAAGAAGGGACAAGAGGTTTTAGTGCAGGTAGTAAAAGAACCCTTTGGCATGAAAGGTCCGCGTCTTTCTTGCAATATCGGTCTTGCCGGTAGATACTTAGTACTTATGCCTCAGGATATCCAGATAGGGGTATCGCGAAGAATAGAAGATGAAGAAGAAAGAAGGCGCCTTAAGCAGGCGCTTTTAGAGCTCAAACTGCCCGGCGATGTAGGTTTTATTGTACGCACTGCAGCAAGAGGAAGGTCGAAACGAGAATTGTTCAGGGATGCCCATTTTCTAATTAAGTTATGGAAGAGGATGGAAAGGATAATAGAGAGCAAAAAGGCACCCAGCCTTATCTATGAGGAATACGATTTGACTTTAAGGGCAATCAGAGATTCTTTTACTGACGATGTGTCTAAATTAATTGTGGATTCTAAACCCGAATACTATCGTATACAGCGTTTTATGAAAACATTCCTAAGTTATTTAACAAATAGAGTAGAATTGTACAGGGGTGATGATTTATTCGGAAATAAAGATATTGAAAGACAGATTAATAAAATCTTTGAGAGTAAGATATATTTGAAATCAAAGGTCTATATCGTAATTGAGCCAACTGAAGGCCTTGTGGTTATTGACGTAAATAGTGGTGGATTCAAGAAGAAATTAGGCCAGGAAGAAGCGGCATTTAAAGTTAATTGTGATGCAGCAATAGAGATTGCTCATCAATTAAGATTGCGCGATTTGGGAGGAATAATCGTTATCGATTTTATTGATATGGAGGAAGAGATACATCGCCGAGAAGTCTTAAATATCCTAAAGAAGGCATTAAGCCACGACAGGGCAAAATACGATATTTTGGGGATTTCTAAGTTTGGATTAGTAGAAATGACCCGGGAACGCATACATAATACAGTGCAGACGCTTTCTTATCAGACCTGTCCATATTGTCAGGGAAGGGGTAAGGTAAGGTCGCCGGTTACTATGTCTATTTATGCCCTTAAGGAATTAAAGAGGTTTTTAAAAGGTAAATCCTTAAAGCAGGTCAACCTTACCTTAAATTCTACAGTGATAGATGAGATTTTTAAAAACAAGGAAAATTTAAAGTTAATTGAGCGTAAGTTTAAGACAAGAATTAATCTCGTGTCTAATCCCGCCTCCCACATAGACGATATAGTAATATCCTAATTCTTAGCTTCGTAGCTTAATTTACTCTTGACCATATATCTTTTATAATATATAATAATACTTCTAAATTTAAAATGAAGCTCCACGGGCTAAAGCCCGTGGCCTCTTGGAGCGAAATACTGAGCGGCCATTTTTCATCCTTGCCCTCAAGGGCAAGGTTTTCTGGCCGCGAATGTATAAAATCCATTATTGGGAGCGACAAAAATGTATGCAATAATTGAAGTTGGAGCAAAACAGTATAGCGTCAAAAAGGACGATATTATTGCGGTGGAAAAACAGGAGACGCAAGAGGGCAATGAGATTACTTTAAATAAGGTGCTTTTAGTCTCTCAGGATAAAGAGATTAAAGTAGGGCAGCCTTATTTAAAAGAGACAAAGGTAAGAGCGATAGTTTTAAAACACATAAAAGGCGAAAAGACGATTTCTTTTAAGTACCGTCGCCGTAAATCTTCGCATTCCAAAATTGGCCATAGGCAGCAGCTTACAAGAATAAAGATAAAAGAGATTATTTTTAGTTAACCTGTTAGCCGGTTCGTCGGTTAGTCTGTTGAAGGGGCAAACCAACCGGCAAACTAACAAACAGAAATGTTCATTGATAGTGCCAAAATCTACATAAGATCAGGCAGAGGCGGCCGGGGCTGTAAGAGCTTTTATCGCGATAAGTACACCCGCAGAGGAATCCCCGATGGTGGTGATGGTGGTAAGGGCGCCAATATTATTATTAAGGCAGATAGAAATTTACATACCCTTTTAGATTTTCAGTATAATCGGCATTTTTATGGTTCACAGGGAGGAGGTGGCTCTGGCAAGAATAAAAAAGGTAAAGATGCGCCTGCGCTTATTATTCGGGTACCTCTCGGTACGATTGTAAGAAATGCAAAGACAAATTGTATACTCCGCGACTTAAATACAGACCAAGAGGAAGTTATTGCGGCTTATGGTGGCAGGGGAGGTTTGGGTAATAGGCGTAATAGAGAAGTTACTGAAGGCGGGTCTGGCGAAGAAAAAGAACTGCTCCTTGATCTAAAATTCATCGCTGATGTAGGCGTGGTGGGTTTTCCTAATGTAGGAAAGTCTACCTTAATTTCCAGCATTTCTAATGCGCATCCCAAGATCGCTGCTTACCCTTTTACTACTGAGTTTCCGGTATTAGGGGTCGTAGGCTCGCAGGACGATAATACTTTTGTTATTGCTGACATCCCTGGTCTTATTCAGGGTTCATCTCGTGGCAAGGGATTGGGCGATAAATTTTTAAGGCATATTGAACGCACCAAACTGCTCATTCAGCTTATTGATATGTCAGGGTCTGAGGGGCGCGACCCGATAGAAGATTGCCAAATTATAAATAAAGAATTAAAAAATTACAGTCAAGAAGTTTACAATAAACCTCAGATTCTGGTGGCTAACAAGATGGATTTAGAGAATGCAGCTTTGAATTTACTTAAGTTTAAGAAGGCGATAAAGAACAAGATTTATCCCATATCAGCATTAAAAAAACAAGGTCTGGAGGAGTTAATTGAAGCAATCAGAAAAAAATTATAAGCGTATTGTAATAAAGATCGGTAGCAGTTTGTTTTATTCTCATAAGCATCTTTTGGACTACAGCACCTTAAATGCCGTAGCCTCTGAAACTGCACAGTTGGTTAAGTCCGGCAAAGAAATAGTGATTGTTTCTTCAGGAGCAATTGCTCTAGGGATGCATGTCTTGGGTTTAAAGGAGCGACCAAAGGAACTGTATAATCTACAGGCAGCCGCAGCCATAGGACAGAATGAGGTAATCAATCAATATCGCAGTTTTTTTCGAGGTAAAGGAATTCATGCTGCGCAGGTACTTCTAACTTGGGAAGATTTCGACGACCGCAGGCGTTATCTAAATGCTAAAAATACATTGTTGGCATTGCTGAAATATGGTAGCGCTCCCATAGTTAACGAAAATGATACGGTATCTACCGATGAAATTAAATTTGGGGATAACGATAAGCTTTCAGCGTTAGTGGCTAGTTTAATTTCCGCCGACCTGCTCGTTATTCTTTCCGATGTCGATGGTCTTCTCGATAGAAATAAAAATGTTATTAGGATTGTAGATGCAGTAACTGAGCAAATTAAATCACTCGCTTCTCCCACTGACAAACAGATTTCTGTGGGCGGCATGATTACTAAAATTGAAGCAGCAAAAATAGCCACAGATTCAGGGATTCCTTGTGTGATTGCCAATGGCCGGCGCAAAGACATTATTCTGTCAGTAATCAAAGAACCTGAGGAATACGGTACTTTATTCCTGTCTAAAAAATGTCTTGCAGCAAGAGAGCGCTGGATTGCTTTTGGCACAAAATCCAAAGGTAAAATTATGGTTGACGAGGGAGCAATGAATGCGCTGATGAATAAGAAGAGTTTGCTTTCGGTAGGGGTAATAGCTACTGAAGGTATTTTTGAGTGCGGCGATATTGTAAGTGTAATAGATAGACAGAACCGTGAATTCGCCAGGGGTAAAGTTGGAGTGTCTTACAAACAGTTGAGTAAGGTTAAGGGTAGCCATTTTGATAAAGAAGTAATTCACCGCGATAATATAGTTATTTTATAAGAGGGACGGTTCTTAACTCAAAGCGAAAGGTGTCCCTAAAATAGGGACACACCTTAAGATTAGTTTCAGAACCGTCCCTAAGAAAATATGAATTTAAAACAGGAGTTAACCAATATAGCTAAGAATGCTCGGGATGCCTCAAGATTCCTGTTGACAGTATCTTCGGCAACGAAAAATAAGGCCCTCAAGGATATGGCCTTAGGTTTAATCAGCAAAAAAGGTAAGATTTTAAAAGCAAATAAAAAAGATATAAAAAATGCTAAAGCTAAAGGGTTATCCCGTGCCTTCATTGATAGGCTTACCCTTAACGATAAGAGAATAAAGGAAATGTCTAATTCTTTACTGGAGTTGACTAAATTAGCTGACCCTGTGGGTGAAGTTGTAAAAGCGTGGCGTAGACCCAACGGGCTTTGGATACATAAGGTGCGTGTGCCCATTGGCGTAATTACAATTATCTATGAATCGCGTCCTAATGTTACTGCTGATTGTATTGGACTCTGTTTTAAATCGGGAAATAGCGTAATTTTAAGAGGTGGGAGCCAAGCATCGAATTCTAATTTGGCAATATATCGAATACTTAAAGGGGTGATAAAAAAATATGGAATTCACCAAGGTATAGTAAATATGGTTACAACTCAAGACAGACGCGCCATAGATGTATTATTAAAGCTAAATAATTATATTGATTTAGTTAT
>Ga0172363_10004648_pt1 | contig 11099 bp, 3 predicted proteins | sample LakKivs2_kivu2a2_FD_114541 | JGI IMG/M metagenome (GOLD analysis project Ga0172363, IMG submission 114541) | Sediment microbial communities from Lake Kivu, Rwanda - Sediment s2_kivu2a2 | ecosystem: Environmental > Aquatic > Freshwater > Lake > Sediment | place: Rwanda: Western Province, Lake... | reverse complement strand
GTAGAATTTATAACATCATACCAATCACTGTTTCTTGGAGTAATATATTCACTATTATAGGGAGCAGCAAGATCCTCAATTGTTTGGGCGGAACTATCTCTCCTATCTAAATATAGTCCGCATTTATTTATATTTGTTTGAAAAACTTCTGATAAAGAATATGGCAATCCTGAGTCAAATAAAGATAACTTATCTTCTATCTGTCTGTGAGTATTTTCTCCAGCATTTGTCAAAGAGGTCCCTAAAATATAAGCATATAGTGGATCATATTTATTGAACAATGTATTGGTAAAACTGATAACTCCGTTAGATGCATCTCCGGTTATATTCGTTGTATTATCAGAAGAAACAACAACCTCTGGTATATTTTCTATCAAGGAAACATCGGTAAAATAAGCAGAGGCCATACTCGATGGGACTATAATATAATCCACAATGAAATATTCTATATTATTTATAGTCTTTAGGCTAGCGTATTTTATATTTCCCATATATTGTGAATATGTTTTTTGATATAAATGAACTATATCAGAAGAAATAACCTGTGGATCTCTCGCGTCAGTCGGGGGGTTGATTCCAACGGCCTCAGCAAGTTCAACTACTGTATCTATATACTGAGTTCTGTATTCTTCTGCCATTCGACTATTAGAGTTGGATTCATCAAAGACATCAAAAACTACCGAAGAAAAACTCTCAACAGGGGAATCTGTCCTATAGACACTAGCATATAATCCGTTCTGACTATAAATATTTACAGTAGCATCATATTTTTGATCTACCCACCCTCCGTCTTTTAGTCTGAATATATCATATTGACTAGCGACAGAAATTAAAGAGTTATCATCTATTTTATGGTCAAAATATAAAGTAGAACTACCTATATCATAAAAATATCCTATGCTTTGTTCCTCGTAATCAACATAAACAGAGGGACATATTCCATTATTTTGGGTATAAAGATTATCTACATTTTTCAGAGTAGTCCCTATAAATAAATGTTTATCGGAACCAAAATAAATGTAATCTCCAATAACTTTTATCATTGTCATAGGAGATATTTTTGATGAAAATTCAAAAGTATGCTCCGGGGTTATCATATCTATAGTATAACTTGTATAGATATTTTCAGTTCCAGATTCTTTTACTCCATTTTTGGTTGCTATAATAATTTTATTGTCAAAAATAACAAAATTTCTTACTTGCCCAAAATCAAAAGATGCTATTCGCGCAAAAGTGATATCTGTATAATATTTTCTATATATTCCACGCTCTGTCAAAGCAAAAATATAGTTCCCGCTTATTTCAAACTTCCATACAATATCAAAAGAATCTATATCGGTGATAAAGCTCCATGTAATGCCTTGATTATATGTTTCAAACAGTCCTATTTCTGTGCTTATTACTATTCTTGAGTTATAATCGTCATACCAAATAGCGTAAGTGTCTGTTGTCTGCCCACTAAATATATAAAGATTTCTACATGTAGTTAGGTGACCAAAAGTATCTTCTATAAGTATAAATACTCCGATATTGGTAGTTATATAAACATTTGTTCCATCTTCTACTGCGTCTCTAATAACAGATACATTATTTAGTCCTGATATTTTTATCCAAGATATTCCATCGTCGCTTATATATGCACTCTTACTCGATAAGGCTACATATTTCTGTAAAGTTGAAGCATAGTATATTTTATGAACTGACCCTATGGTTGTATAAAAATTAGCCCAAGTTATTCCGGCATTTTTACTAATCATTAGACCGTTACTTGTAGCTGCTACTAAAGTTCCAGAACTCGGCTCTATTACATCGTAAAATGTATAAGATTCGCCTATTGTTTGAATATAGTCGCTATTACTATTTTGGAAAATACTAAAAGTATATCCATCAGAAGTCATCATGGGGTATTGAAGAGGAATAAGTTCTTCTTTTATTCTTCCTTCATGATATATTTCTGGAATAAGATTCTTATTTACTTTACCATCGTTTAGTTGAGTTCCACTCAACTCCATAATAGCCTCTTCTGGTAAGATTCCATCCGTTTCTGATAACCCAATACATTCTACAGATATTTCCGTATATGTAGAAATCTCTTCGTCAAACTTCAATATTTTTTTATATGGGTCTACACTATAGTTTATATTGGTCAAAACACCATCTATTTTTACAACATAATCTGATGCCATTATTGTACTGTCCACAACTCCATTTACTAAAATAAATGTAATCATAGAATCAGTAGTAGTAAATGTTTTATTATCAGATGATGTCCAATTGTAAATAATAATATTTTCTGATAAATCTATTCTATTGTCTGTAATGTTTGATAGATTGTGCTTGTGCCCACTTGCTATATTATATAATTTTTCTTCCGTATAATCTTTCAGCCCAGAGACATCTCTAATAGTTCTATTTATTTCAGTTATAACTCCCGAAACAGTAGTAATATCGCATAATAAAATACAATCGTTTGAAATAGAGGGAGAAGACGATATTGTCAGGCTTACTTCATTTCTATATTGCCTAATAATATAATAATATGTATTTGAGCCATTTTCTAAAGCGTTTTTATCTAAAAAAGATGAGCCTGCTTTACTAGTATATCCTACTTTTTCCCAAGAATATTTATTTCCTATAGATCTCCATATTTCATAACCATCAAAATTATTTGTTTGAGCAGTCCAAGATACTAGCAAATCTAATCCAGATGGATTAGTTATCGAAGATATAACAGGAATATCAAATTCTATTATATTAGCAATAGCAGTTGTAGACGCGGTAGAGTAAGAATAATAATGATCATCTATAGGATTTTTTGATTTATTTCCAAAAGTATCAGTAGTAGTAATAAAATAAATATATCTTCCACCATTTGTTACAACGCGATCATGATAGCTAGTTACTGAAGATGGAACAGTATCTAGTAAAGAAAAATCATTATAGGTATATGTTGACAGCCCTCTAAAATCTGCTTTCCATATATGATAATATTGGGTATAATCAGCGTTGACGGGTTCCCATATAATAAAAACTTCATTATCTCCACTGAAAGCAAATAGGCTTTCTACGGCCGGAACAGCATCAGTTGTATAATCTAATACTGGAGAAATATAACTATAGGACCTTGAAGAACTACTATTTCCAAAACTATCATATACATATATTTCTATAGTATATTCATGATTCGGATAAATATAAGATCTATTCAAGCTATAACTATTTGATGAATAAATATTCTGATTACTTACTATAGTTGTGATTGTTCCAATGTCTAAATCTTTATCTGTTATAGAAATAGAGTTATATTCAAAAGAGCTCTGACTATTGTTCCAATAAAAAATCAAGTTATCAGTCTCTAAAGTGTGTTCTACAGAAGAAACAGGTTCAGGATTTATTACTTGACCTGTTTTTACTCTTGTTATAACTCCATGATTTATATTTCCGCTAGAATCAACTGCCTGTATTTTTATAATATATTCTATATTTGGTAAGATGGGAGAGCAGACTCCACTATAACTTATAGTTTCTATAGAAATAGAGGTATCATAAAACTCTACTGAATCTGATACATTTTTTCCATTTTCTATAATAGTAACAATATATTTATTGGCTGTGTTTTTATAGGGATCTGTAGATGGAGTCCAGCTTATATCTAATGAAATAGAAATAAGATTATCAACAGATTGAGAATAAGAAGAGATTATATTCTCTACTTCTCCAGGGCCATTATTATATTTTGGCGTAGCAAATAGAGATATTTTTTCAGAAGAAACATCTGAGTGGCTTACAGTATAAATTTCTACATAGTAGTTTTGATTATTTATAAGATTATCTATAATAATATCATATATATCATTATCTAAAATATAACTATCCATAGCCCCTATAGGGACATACTCAGAATCAACTGGCTGTATATTCACTATAAAGTTTTTTACGTTTGTTGTATCGTCTATAGACCAAATGAGTTGTATTTTTGAATCTGATGCTAAATAAATAAAATAGTTTGGACTAGGAGGATAAGAATAATCTATTAAAGTTGCAGCAAAAACAGAAGACGATAAGGTACTTTCATTTCCGCTAGTATCTATCGCTGAAATCTTATAATAATATAACACATTACTAGCTAGATTTTCATCTGTATATAATAAATCCTGGGTTCTATCTATTTCTGTGTATGTTATATCATCAACACTTCTATACAATATATATTGATAAAAATCTAACTCACTGTTGGCATCCCATGTTAGTTTTATAGAAGAAGACGTTATGTCCGATGCAGCTAATCCAGTTGGAGTTGCAGGGGGAACAGAATCTGAATAAATATAATATGATATATCTGAAAATCCGCCAAAAGTTCTCGGAGAATTGGATTCTTTACAGATAAATACATAAGAAGTTGAATCATCTGGAATAGTTATAGACAAATCACCAAAGCTTCTACTTGCAATTCCTGATATTATTCCATATCCATCACCTACAGTTATCTCTATCTTTCCTCCAGAACTTGTATCTGACACGCTCCAGCCATCTATAACTCCATCTCCAATAAGATTTGTTATAAAAGAAAGTTGAGTATCTATAGTGCTGAATCTGGCTTTATCTTGAGTTGCAGAAAACATTCTTTCTTTTAGGAGTTCTCCTAAAGAATAATGCGAAGTATATGAGTAGGTCGGAATAGTTGTCATTTATTTTTCTCTTATAATGCGTTCACTAAAACAAACTCATTATTATCCATTTCAAATAATAGAGCAAAGTTATAAACCCTTGGTATTCCTACATACTTATCTATATAATCAGAATCACTTACTGCGAAAGTTGATCCCGTGGTTTCAAAAGCATAGGAACTTCCGTCCCAAATATCAATAGATAAATAATAAACTTGTCCCGGGACAAAATCAGAAAATGCAGGATAATATGTTACCGAAATACTCTGCCCCGGATCAACAGAATATCCTTCTGCGGGAATAGCATAAAGATCATCAACTATCCATCCTTCTTGATCGTCTTTACTAGCTGCTGTTTTATAAAGCGTAGTAAGACCAATATCTGTATAAAACCTTATTCTAAAATGAAAATTCTCTGATACTGATCCTGAGTTTGAAAATTCAAAATCCACAAAATCGTGAAAATCGGCCAAATATGGATCATGAACATCCAAATCGCTAGGCGATACTATTTTTATGCCTATTCTCATTCCTGTTCCTGTACCGCTTATTGATGTGAGAGTGTTTGGAGTTATAAGTCCATAATCATTAAAATTTATTGAGTTATTTATATTTATTCCATATTGTATAGTACCATCTGAAAAAGTTTCATCTCTTGAGACTAATATGCATTTTGTTATTGATCCTGTTAGTTCAAAGTTTTCAGTAAAAAAATATGAAACACCATTAGCAAACGGAAATCCTGCAATCAAATGGTCTTCTCTATCTATTATGGCTGTTGTGTTTACATCATCTATTACTGTATCTGGAGATATCCCTGCTATAAAAGCTAGTTCATTATTATAATAATCATCAACTGACACATCACTATATTTCAAATACAGTGTTTGTTTTAGGAGGTTTGATGCAGCGACTTCTCCGAATAGATTCTGATTTGTTTGAGTAAATGTATTTAGAAAAGTATCTATTTGAGCATGAGTCAAAACTCCGGTATTTGTCAAATCGCTATGATTCAATATTGGAATATTTGTGGCAGATAGTCTGCCAGAAACTATTTTTGACGCATCTATAGATTCTATTTTAGATCCTGGAAGTTGATTTTTAGTCTCTGTCTCTAAATCTATTTTAGTAGGAGATCCTCTATGTTTATGTTGAGCAATAACATCTATGATAGTCTGCTCTATAGCCAAATAATCTCTATCGTAGTTATTTATTGACGTAATAGCATTGACTCCAGTTACTACTTGAGCTAGTTTTACAAAGCCCGATATTGAACTAGCATCAGAATAAACAAAAGCAACGCTATCTTTTGACGAAAAATCAGGATTTGTATGACGAGCATAAATATAAATAGTAGAGTTAGATGGAAGTCCTGTTATAGATTTTGGAAAATATGTTTCTGAGGCTTTCGCCTGAATAATACCTATTCCAGAAGATATTGCTACAGAAATTCCTGAAGATGGATCATAAACAAGATTAGTTACATTCCATCCTGTTATGACCCCATCACCAAAAATAGAGTAAAGACCATATAGCTGTTTGTCTATAAAAGTAAATCTATCTATTTCTCTTCCTATATTTATTGCAGAATTTATTTTATCTCCAAAATCAAAAAATGCCAAATGAAGATATTCGGTAAAACCAGCCATTTATTGTCTCCTATTCTGTAGCGAAAAAGTCAGCGTCTCCACCGCCCCCCGGCCTCTGTGCTCCATCGTTTGAAACAACATCAAAGTTAGAAAATGGATTATCAGAGGTATCGTCATTTATCGTTAAATCAACAGAATTTTTTGCACCTACTCCAAATCTATATATCTCCGTTAGGTGCAAAGATCTATATCCATTTATCGTAGTCTGTCTTACACTTGCTATAGGATTAGACATAGATATAGAATGATCTATACGATTATCTATTTTATTCATTAGCCTATTTGACCAGTTCATTTTATTTTTTCTCCTATGTCTCTGATTGTTCGGTATAACCGTGAAGCCATTCTCCCTCCACGTTCATCCACCATTTGTTCTCTTTGGCATCAATATTTTGACTTATATTTATTGCAATAACCTTCTGCCTATCTATCTCTAATACATCAAAACATCTCATAGGAACGCCAAATGTTTCTATTTTGAATACAACTGGAGGACGATAAAACTTTTTATAGTGTTGAATAACACTGCTAGCGGCCTCTTGGCTTCCAAATATACCATCAGCTTGAAACATTATTTTCTTGTATCCTAAAAATCCCTCAGAACTAGGATCATTTGTAGATTTAGTATTGGCATCATCAGCAAAGATTAGCCCTTGCTTGGGAGAAGAGGTCATAATAAGTATTTCATTATAAACATCCTCAACAGCAAGCTCCTTGTTTAGCTGATTATGTATTAGTATTGATCCGTCCTTCAAAGGAGAAACACTAAATTTCCAAGAAATAGGGATTCCAATCGCGTTGGGATTATCATTTGAAAATACTAAGCTTGCTAGAGGAAAAGCCTCATAATGCAACATTCCATACGAATCAAAGAACATAACTTTTCCAGACCTCTTATTTATAATATCCATAGAGGTTATAAGATTGTCGCCATCTTTAAATTTAAATTGTGCTCCTCCTTGCAAAATATCATATCCATGAGGCAACGCATATACTTTGCTTTTACTTATTTTTCTCCTATCTTTTCCTTGAAGTCCATCCATACATCCATATTCATCTTTACCGACCGTAGCGGAAATGATCTGCTTCATCAAAAACATCGGAGGATCTTCTTCGCCCATTCTGTCTTGCGGAGTTCCAGTTCTTGCCGATTCATTATTTCCAGATGCATAATAGTCTTTAAACTTTGCCATCTTACCGAGCTCATATATAGCATTTACATCTCTAACTCCATCATAAAATGGGTAGTTGAAATATATAGAGTGCTCTAATATTTTTGTATAATCATATATTTTACACTCCATTATTCGCTGACCAGCACTTTCTGAAATGGTTCCTCCATAGCAAATTCCGGTTATCATTCTATACATTCCATCAAGGTTAGTATAGTTGCATTCTTTATATCCTGCATTTACTTTTATATAAAAGGCTTTATCTTTTAGATTTTCTACCCGTCGTGCTAAATCTGAAAGGCCAGTCATTCCCTTATTTATTAGAAATCTGATGCTACCATTATGTTCCATTCTACTGTAATCCTGAGCAGACCACGTTTCATTATAAGACATTGTTATTGGAGTAGCATCTATAGGAGTTGCAGTCCACGCGCTATTATTCGTAGGATTAGAAATTAGTCTCATAATAGTCACTATAGGAGTTTTACAATTTTTTAGTTCCCATCCGTTTTTGAAGCGGTGGCTACCAGATTTCATCTCTAATGTAGCTGTAAACGAATCTATGGAACCTCCTTCGGGGGAGCTCGATATTTTTGTTTTCTTTACTATAAGCTTGCTCTCTTTATCTTTCACAATCTCTTTTAGATAGTCTCCATAATCCATAAAATATGGATCAAAAGTTCCACCAGCATTTACTTCCTCTACGATTTGACAGTCGCAAGTATAAAATGGTTTTCTTGTTGTTTGTTTCAAATCGCCAGATGTACTGAATGCCGCAGGATTTCTCGGAGTAGCAGAAGAGTGTAAGCCTAGATCTCTTTGGCTCAATAATATTTTATTATTTCCTAAAGGCAATGCAAATGCTGGTGTTTTTACTTTTTCTTTATCTGAAACACTTTTACTAGGAAGAGGAAACTGCATAGTAGTTTTTTCTATATAAACTATTGGAGAGAAGAGAAAACCAACCGGAGTATTTCCAGACCATATGGCTATAGGTGCAGCGGGGACGCAAAATAATGGTCCAGGACCACTATTATTAGCTGACTCTTGTGATGTTTCTCCGCCGGTTTGTCCATCTAAAAATGATAAATCGTCTCCCTCTGAAGAAGTCGGATTTCCAGAAGAGTTATAGTTATTATGAACTGGAATATTTACTCCTCCAGAATTTGAGCTACTACCAGAAGAGGCAGATCCAGGAGCAGAACTAGATCCAGAGCTTTTTTGCTCTTTCGTCGGAATATCCTCTATAATCCAAGGATCAGAAGAATCATTATTGAACAAAATAACCAATTTTCCTAGATAATTTTTTACATCTATTCGTAGAGAATCGCCCTGAATAAGATCATTACCTATTTTAGACTGATATTCTCCAACAACATAAGAGTTATATCTACCTGTTTTATATTTTGAGTCTTTTAGACATTTTATGAATCTAGGATATCCCTTTTGGGTTATAATAATAAAATATCTATATTTTAAACCAACCCCCATTTCTATAATAAAATATACTTGATTACTGAAATCATATATTTCTCTTGAAGCATCTATAGCTTTATATGTTATACTCTTATCTCGATTAATGGTTGTTTCGTATGACACAACTCCGCTATTGAAGGCAGGGGGATCTCCGTTTCTTTTCCTTTCTGCTGAATCTATAGATGGGTATAACAAAGCGCATTCGTCTTTACCAAGCTTTTTGTCTAAAAATGTTTCACTAAATCCTTCAGAAGAAGTAACATTTTTTAGATCCGTACTTATACTGACTCTTCTAAATTCTACAAAGAAATCTTCTCCTCTATATAATGCTTCTTTTTTTTCCACCCTCCAGTGTATTCCTACATTTTCTGAAGCTGACGCTGACCCTTGGACTGGCATTACAACTGTTGAGTCTTTTGGTCCAGTATTATCTTTAGCATAAGAAGCTTGAACTCTTCTACAGTCCCATCTTTGTGGATCTGATGCTTCGTTATTACCTTTTTCCAAATATTCTGATCTTTTTAATATAGTTAGCGGACCTAAAAATACATGATCTGTTATCTTCCATGAAAAATGATCATCTTCTTTTTTTGGAGTTTTAGCTAGTTTTCTAAAATCTTCACAGATAGATTCATCCTCTATATATAAATATTGTGAGTGATAGTTATTAGGCTGTTCTTTTAGACCAACTCCAATTTGTCCTTTGACATAAGAAATGTCACTAAGTTTTTCATCCGGAAGACTTTTTATCGTTTCGTCGTTAAAAACAATACCTATATCAGAATATGGAACCTTCTCAAATGGACAATATGAGTTTATAAAACATTCAAGTTTTACAATACCGGCGTTGAAATTAGGCATTTTATTACTATTCCTAGATTAGGCGAATTCATGTCGATCTCCCATATACTATAATCACTATCGAAATAGAAAAGTTTTATAAACCCTTTACTATTGAAATAGGCGGCGGGCTGCATAGACTGAGATATAGTTTCTTCTTTACTCTTACTTGGCACCTCATATAAATCGGTTATATCTGTCTTTTTACCTACTATAAAAATAGGTTTATTTAGCGAAGTATTGGAAAGAACAAAATATTCATTTACTAATACATTATAGTTATACTGTTTTCCTTCTTCATTTTTAGTTTGTACGCTAGTTATATTTGACCCCTTAATATCGCCACCAACCGCAGATTGTATCGCATTTGATATGCCGGTTGATAAAAATTGTACAGCATTTCCAACAGACTGTAAAAATGATCCAACGACGCCCTGAATAGAAAGACCAGGAGAGGACGCCTGTTTTTCTTTTTCTGCTGCTATTATTTGTAAAATACTATTAGTAAAGTTTCTACAATATATACCTCCATCAAATATATAAAACAAAACTACTCTATCAGTTTTTATATCATATGCTATTTGTAGCTGTTTTATTTTATCCGTATTAACATTACTAGTTTCACTATTATTACATCCTACGGGCTTTGAATATGACCCTTCTAAAGAATAAACTCCGGATAAATAGGAATATTCATCAGATAAATCGTTTCCATAACAAGAAGAAACATTAGCAAAATTATTTATAGTGTAGTTATCACATATAAAAGATTTTTTCAAGTAACATTTTTGAAAATTGCCAAGAGTAGAATCAGGACTTACTTTTTCTGGTGGAAGATGAAAAGATATATCATCAAATAAAATTTTCCAATCTATTTGATTATTACTATACAGTATATTTCCTAATCCATCTCTCTTATCTGAGGCCCATACATAAGGTATTCCCTTATTGTCAATATATGAAGCAAAAACCATATATTCGTAAGGGCGGATCTTGTATTTTGGATCGCCTTTCTTTATTTCTTTTTTGTATTTTCTCACTGCTTCTATATTTCTTCCAAAATTTACTCTAACCAACTTGTTATTTGATTGTGGATTTATCAAATTTTTCAATCTTATTGGATTTATATCATCATTTTCTATAATAAGAGAGACTAATTTATCTATATCTGACTCGAACTCATGCTCGGACTTATCGCTGGCATCATTTTCCTCACAAGGGTCTTTATAATATTCATCTTTTCCAATACTATCTTTTTTGGCTACTTTTTTGGATAGTATAGGGCCGCCGTCAAT
>Ga0172363_10004646_pt1 | contig 11101 bp, 13 predicted proteins | sample LakKivs2_kivu2a2_FD_114541 | JGI IMG/M metagenome (GOLD analysis project Ga0172363, IMG submission 114541) | Sediment microbial communities from Lake Kivu, Rwanda - Sediment s2_kivu2a2 | ecosystem: Environmental > Aquatic > Freshwater > Lake > Sediment | place: Rwanda: Western Province, Lake... | reverse complement strand
GGCATCGGAGGCGCCCAGCAAACCGACGTCCCAAAACTAATAATTGACAACAGCTCTGGACATGCACCTTTCGTTGACGCAACTGGACACAGAAGCGCTCAGCTCTTCGGATCCGTAGCTTGGGATCCGTATCAGACTGGAGGTTTAGGCACGCCTGAGCATCAGAGAGTTACCTCTGGAGACGTGCACCGCGCTTCATTGGGAATATTGTACATTGACGAGATAAAGAACCTTGACCCTGAAGAAGCCATTACGCTTTTGACTGTGCTTGAGGATGGACAGTTGGCTATAACGTTGAGGGGCAAATGGCACGGTGGAGACACTGCTGCTATGGCTGTTTCAACAGAGCCAACGCCAGCGATCACTTTTCTTGTTGGTGCTGGAAACTTTGACAGTATAGGGCAGATTCACCCTGCACTGATGGATAGGATATATGGTTACGGCAAAGTTGTGCGGATGAACAATGACATGCCTAACACTGTGGAGAATAGACGGAGATATGTGCAGTTTGTGGCTCAGGAAGTTAAACGTTTCAATCTACCCCCGTTTAACAGAGAAGCTTGCGAAGAAATTGTGGAAGAAGGCAGACGCAGAAGCAACAAGAAAGATGCATTAACAGCAAGATTTAGACCTCTAATTTCAATAATCAAAACTGCAGCTACATTAGCCATAAACGAAGAATGCAAAATTGTTGAAAGAAGACACGTTCGAGAAGCCATTGAACGCCACTGCAAAACAATTCAGAGACAAATACTGGAACATGAAATGAACGAAAGAGGAAAACTTCTCGAAATATCACCGAAAGGAGTTAAACTCGGACAAATCTACGGTTTAGCTGTTGTCAGAGACCCATACAGTGGCGAAATGACTGGCAGCGTCTTAAGCGTAAAAGCACACATGGTTAAGAAAAGCGAACTTGCAAGAACCTACTCGTTGAAAGGCTATTACAAAGTTACAGGCGTAGCTAAAGGACAAAGTTTCATTTCAGACAGCATCGCCAAAGTGAGAAGCGTCATACTCCAGAAATACGGAATTGACATAGCACAAGACTATTTAACACACATAGACTTTGCCCAGTCATACGGTGTTGATGGACCATCTGCAGGCGTAACCATGGCAATACTCTTATGCTCCTTAATTGAGGGGAAACCTGTTAGGCAAGATGTGGCAGTTACGGGCGAAATAAACTTGGGTGTGGGTGATTCGATGCAGATAACTGCTGTTGGCGGCGTTTATGAGAAGATCAAGGCTGCTGAAGCATGGGGATTCAAGAAGGTTGTTATTCCACAGAAGAACTTTGAGCATTCCATAGACTCTAGAGACTACAAGATTGAAGTTGTCCCAGCAGCTACTTTAGACGATTACTTAAAAGAATGCTTGATTGAGAAGCCAACGCTTAAGGTTCCAATCTCAGCTTACAAACGCAAAAAGCCATAGTCGAGTATGTTCTGCTTTTTTCTTGTTTTAGAATAGTCTTTTATTTTTAATCATAATAACTATAGAAAAAGCGAAAAAGAAGAGACGTTTCCAGATGATTAGGAAAGTTGACAAAGAAGAAATACGCAGATGGCGCAAGAGAGGCTTTTACAGCGAAACCGCCCTTGTAAAAGTTCTAGTTAAACATGGCTTTCACGCAGTACGTGTTCCAGTAAGCAACCCAAGCCTCAACCCATTACCGGACATAATTGGTAGGAAAGACAAGCATGTTTATGCTTTCGAAGTTAAAAACGCTAGATACTATGCCTATTTTCCAAAACAGCAGATCGAGAAACTTTTCAGGTTTTTGGAAGAATTGATTCCTTTAGACAAGCAATATAAGCATGCTGTGCTTGCGGCTCATCTCGGTAAGAGATGGGTTTTCAAAGAAATAGAATGGAGAGAATGGGAGAAAAAAAGTCTTCCAGAAAAGGAGAGAATTATTAAAAGAAGTAGAGGAAACTTTCATTTAACAGAAGAAATTTAAATTAGTTCTTTTTACATCAAAATGCTTCAAATCACCAGCAAAAATAGATAGCTGATTCACGAAATCTTGAAGCTGAAGAACAGAAACAACAGGCACATCATTGTAAAATTTGAATCTTCCAGCAAACAGCAGCAAAACAACTGGCAAAAGCCTCACATAACTCCATGACAAACACTCAAGTTTACCAGCAGAGCAACGCAGAAATTCCGCTAATGCAGAAGTGCGTTCTATTTGGTCGTTGACAATCTTCCTTAAGGCTGAAGGTGCTACTCCATGACGCCAATGTTTACAGTCTATGCAGATCACTAAAGGTTTTCGACAAGCTATAACGTCCATTTCCCATCTATGTCCCAAGTGGCTAAAATGAAAATTCTTGCTCACAGTATAACCATTTTTTTCCAATGCTAACACCGCTATACCTTCGAACTCTCTCCACTGAAGAAGACTGCTCACGCTTTCTACATCGGCACCATGATTTATTGCTGCCATGGCCAATTTCAAGCGCTGAAAACTGTCTGCTTCAAGAATTTTGTTACGCAAATAAATTAACCCGTCTCTTCCCATTTTAATAAGCATTTTCTCCGCAATTTCAGAAGACACTCTTGCGTCTTTTTTAACTAATTCTAGCGAAACACTGCCTTGTCTAGTCAACTTGAGAACAGAAATTAACAGATTTACTTCAATATTCAATTAGACAATCACCATTAATTATGACGAAAAAGTAAAAATGGACAGATTTTGAGGAATCGCTTAAAAGCTTTTCTATGAGAATTTGATACACTATTTTTCTGCAATAGTATACCTCATAACTGGACGGCTTTCAGAACGCCTAAGAACCTCCACAAACCCAACTTTCCGAAAAGAAGAGACCAAACCAGTATAAGCAAATGGGTCAGGCATTCTGCCCTTCTTCGGTTCTACTGGATAGCCTTCTACAATCTTGCCGCCTTGCGAATGCACATAATCTATAGCTGCTTGCAGCAACTTCGTCATTAGTCCTTTGCCTCTAAATGGTTTGGCAACAAAAAAGCACACAACTGACCAAACAGGTTCATTGTCAACTCGTTTCCGAACAGGAGACCTTTCCAAAGCTGGATACGCTTCTCTAGGGGAAACTGCACACCACCCAACTGGTTCACTATCTGCATACGCCAGAATTCCCGGGACTTTGCCAGAATCCACGATTTTCTTCAATGCTTTTCTGTTTGCTTCACCTCTCTGACGCATAAAGTCGGAACGTTTAAGTTTCCACCACATGCACCAACAACCGCCGCAAGCTCCGTGCTTACCAAAAAATTTTTCAAAGTCACTCCATCGTTCAGGCGTTAACGGGTAAAACTTTAAATCTCCAACATGTGCGTGTTTTGAAGTCATTTTCTCGCCATGTTTTCTATAGCGATTTGGAGATAAAAGATGTTTGCAGGACAAGGTTTGTTGAGAAAGTGTAATAAGAAAATAGTGCGCAAGATAAAAACTCTAGGAAGGCTTTGAAATGCTTGATGAATACGTTTCAAAAACTTCAAAGTCTAAAGCGTTACATAACCGTGCCAAGAAAGTTCTTCCAGCAGGAGTTTCTTATGGCATAAGATTTTTCGAACCTTATCCATTCTACACTGCAAAGGCGAAGGGAAGCAAACTCTACGATGTCGATGGTAATGAATACGTTGATTTTTGGCTTGGACACACGGCTCTGATACTGGGTCATTGTTACCCTGCTGTTATGAAAACTGTTAGGGAACAACTGGAAAAAGGCACACACTACGGGACATGTCACGAACTGGAAATTCGATTAGCAGAAAGAATTACAAAAATGGTTCCAAACGCAGAGATGGTGCGGTTTACAAATTCTGGAACTGAAGCCAACATGTACGCAACACGACTAGCACGAGCATTCACTAGAAAAACCAAAATAGCAAAACTCGAAGGAGGATGGCACGGAGGCTACGACGCCCTCCACGTAGGCGTAAAATACCCATTTAACATGCCAGAATCCGCAGGATTAACTGAAGCAGCCACCAAAGACACAGTGCTTTTACCATTAAACAACCTTGAAGAAGTCAAGAAGCGGCTAAGAAACGAAAAAGTCGCATCCGTAGTCATCGAACCGATTCTAGGCGCCAGCGGAGGAATCCCAGCGGAAAAAGAATTTCTGAGAGGACTTAGAGAATTCTGCGACGAAAAAGACATACTTCTCATATTTGACGAAGTGATTACTGGCTTCCGATTGGCTCCAGGCGGAGCTCAACAATATTATGGAGTGAAAGCTGACATATCCGTTTTTGGAAAAGTTCTAGGCGGAGGCTTTCCCGTAGGAGCCTTTTGCGGGCATAAGGAAATAATGGAAAGACTGGATTCACGCCTATATGAGCATCCACATCATGCATTTCACGGTGGAACTTTTACTGCGAATCCAATCACGATGGTAGCAGGAATAAAGACTTTAGAGATTTTACGAGATGGAGTTTGGATTGACAAGCTGAACAAGCTTGGAGAAAGAATACGCCATGTGTTAAGAAAAATTTTTGCAGACGCTGGCGTTGACGTTCAAGTTGCAGGTGATAGTTCACTATTTGGCATACACTTTACCAAGGAGGAAGTGAAAGATGCTTCATCCGCATATAGAGCTGATAGAAAGAAGCTTGTCAATTATCACCTTGCTATGATTGCAAAAGGAATCTTTTTCTTGCCAACACACACTGGAGCGCTAAGCATCGCCCACTCAAAAGAAGATATTCAAAAACTACTCCGAGAAACTGAAAAGTACGCACGACAATGGAAAGGTTAAACTAGCTATTTTCTTCGCTCTGCCTTATATTCCTTCAGGAGCAACTCTGCCCTTTTCAAGTCCAAAGGAGTATTAACATTAAAAAAAGTTCTAAGTTCAGGATCAAACTGCTGCAAAACAAGCGTAGAAACATAACGCACATTACCCAACCTATCAACCATAGACTGCAAATTCAAACATCCACACTTCAAAGCTTTTTCTGCAGCTTCAAAAGCCAACTTCGTACAATACACAGCTTGTAAAGGCTCAATGTACCCGTTTGGCCAACGTGGAATCACGGCGTTCTTATTTGGACAAAGCTCGAGCAAAAGCGAGAGAACCTTCCTGTTCAGGAAAGGCGTGTCGCATGAAAGCAGAAGTGAATACGTTCCTCGGGCTTCGCCAAAACCAGTCAAGGCGCCGACAAGAGGACTTTGCACGTTAGCTACATCTACTACAATATTAGTTTCGGAGCCTAAAATTCGCTTATAATTGTCGACTTGTTTTTTGGAACCTACAACCAAAATTTTCTCATCAACAATGTTGTTTACAGCGTCAAACGTGTGTTTAACAAGAGGTTTATCCGCCAAACTTAGCAATCCCTTGTCTTGCCCAAATCTACGGGAAAATCCTCCTGCAAGAATTATTGCCGACTTATCCAATAATAATCAAGCTCATTTTCTTAGTGGCTCAGCTGGATTTTGCAAGTCTTCTTGCAGCCTCAGCGACGATGAACAAACCTATAAGCACTAAGATTGTCGGGATCAGATCAAGTCTGTATCCCATCAATGCTGTACCGCCGAAGACTAAGGCTAATATGCCAATGAATAAGGTGAATTTGCTTAATCGCATGCCTAAACCCGTTCTTGCAATGTTAAGTCCTATTAGAATAAGCCCTGTTCCAAGCGCCATGTAGGGCACAGCATCAAAACCGTAGTATTCGCTTGCAGCCCAGCTAACGCCAATCAATATAAAGAATAGCCCCCAAGCCAGAGATGACAAAGCTACGCTTTTGTTCAAATTGTCCACCTACACCAGACTTCGCCTTAAAGCAATATAAAATTATCGTGTGCGTTGGCATGGGTTTGCTTTCGTGAATATTACGTATTCGGAATATAGAATATACTTGTAGATGCGAGTAGGTATTTTGGAAAGGGAAGAAGTATTGGAATCTGAAATTAGAGAACTAAACCGCCTAATATGCAACCAGTGCCACGAAAGAGAATACGAGAAGTGCAGAAGCTGCAAGGTCTATAAGTTAGTGAACAAAATCGCCATTCAATGATATATTAAACATTGTTACTGTCTATTTTGCCGGCTATTTCATCCAGAATCTTCGTGAACGGATGCTCTGGTTTTTCTTGAGCGAAGATGAAATTGCCTTCACCCTTTAGTACATCACAGAAACACGGGATAACTCCCAAAAGTGGAACTTGATAAACATCTTTAATCTTCGCTTGCAAAGCTTCCTTTCCAGGTTTTGAGGAGACATCTTGCAAAATCTTGTTCAAGATTAAATCTGTCTTCTTTTCGAACAGGTCGTAAAGTTCCCGAAGCATCCGTCTTGTACCATCAACGTCAGATCTATCAAAGGTTGATGCCACAAGCACAAGATCAGCAGCTACAATGGCGTTTATAGATGAGTATTGCAGCCCTGGGCTTGTGTCAAAAACCAAATAGTCAAAGCCTTTAGTTTCTATTAACGAATTTCTCAAAGCTAGGAGTCTTCCTAAGGCTCGCATTTCCCATTTTCTGTCTTTTGCAGACATTTCCCTTATTGCTTCAGTTGACGGATTAGCCAAACCAACAAACATTTCGCCGCCGTTTGGGAAACGTTCAGTCAAGTTTAATAAGATCTTGTCAACTTCGCATGTTCCATTCAAATAATCATTAAGCCAACAATCCAGCTTTTCAATTTTCAAAATTGTGGCAAGGCTTGGCGCCCTAAAGTCTAAATCCATTAGACAAACCTTTTTCCCACGTTTAACGAATGTCGCGGCTAAATTTAATGAAAGAAGCGTTTTGCCAGTTCCGCCCTTATATGAGTGCACAGCAATTATCTTGCCCAAAACTATCCCTCTTGACTTTCCCTGTCAACAAAGAAGTAGGCTTTTCTGCCTTTTCTTTCCTTTTTCAAGTACCCCATAACCACAAGCTGATTTAGGTAGGCACTTTCAACAGCTCTTGCTCTACGAGTCTGCTCGGCGATTTCTTCAGCCGTAGCACGCCCAAGCCTACAAACCGCCATCGCTGTCTTCCTGAGATGGTCAGGCATCGAAAGTAAAGTCATAACGTCCAAAGGTGCGTCTTGAAGCAGTTCAGGTTCCCTTTTGCCATGTTTCTGCAGCTCAATCATGACTTCCATTTTCTCATTTAGCTTTTCAAGGTTTTCCCTGATTTTTTCTAGTACCTGCAAAGGTTTTTTACCTAAGCCCTCTTGTGCAGCCACAATGGTTCCCCGTGGTGTTTTACGTGTATACGATATGAGAATGAGCTGTTTATTAAGTCTTGCGAAACGTCAGTAATGATTCGGAAAATAAACATGAAAAATTGAATAGCTGTTTTGCTGCGAAAGTAAACAAATCAAACAGCGTGTTCGCTGAATTTAGAATTTTTAGGGAAAGATGAAGAATAATTATTATTTTTTGAGGAATTCTGGTGAAAAATCGTGAGGAAAGTTTAGTATGGTATTGGTGCTCTGTTTCTGGCTTCTTCGATTATCGGCAAGACTTGTTTCAGTTCTCTGAAGTACTTGAGTACTGTTATGCCCCTTTGCGTTACTGCGTAGACGACTCTTCTTTTGCCGATGGTTCTCTCTTCAACCAAGTTCTGTTTTATCAGAAAGTCTAGGTACTGCTTAAGTACGCTACAGTTAACATTAGCCTTATACATTACGTGAGTAAGCTTTAATGGGCCTCTGTGGGCTAGTACTTTGAGGATGTCGATATACATTTCTAATTTTGATCTTCTCATTGACCTAACCTCTTCGCCATATTCTTATACTTTTTATATAAAGCTTTTATGGATTCAAACTACGTCTTTTTCTTATTTAGTCTATATTAGTAGCTTCTTTTGGCTTGTGCTCTTGTTAACACGTTTATTCTATTTTCGAAGGCTGTGACCATGTCATCTACCAATATTTTTTGCAATTCTGCTGAGAGTTCTTTAATGTTTTCCTTGAGGGCTTTGGCTATCTTAGACTGTAATTCCTCTCGTTCTTTGCTTGTTGTTGTTTTTTGTTTCAAGTTTTTCCCTCGTGGTAATGCTCAGAAATAAGCTATGGGTATTTAACTACCTTATGAATAGAAAATATGAATCCAGGATCCACATTGCATGTGCGCCGTTTATTTCCGTATAATATTAGTCACTTTTCATGTTGTCTGTTTCCGTGACATTTTAGGTCAACCTTTTGAGTTGCCAAGTAGGCTTTCAAGTCGTCTATTTGCCATGCGAGAACTTGAATTTCTGCAGGGAATGTTTTGCCTCCAAATTGCTCCATTAATTTGTTAATAGCTTTGTTGTTAATGTCTTCTGGAATTTCCCATTGGCTCGAATATGCTCTTTTACTCAAGTGATCAATGAGTTCATCTGCGTTATTGTCGAAAGTTACTGCAAAAACAGACTTTACTGGTTTGACAATTTCTTTCAGTTCCCACTCCCCTTTTCCAAGTCTATGCTGTTTATATCCATAACTCTCAAGAATTTGGTTGTATGCTTGCCGCACTGGATTTTTTGTTGTATAGGCTATTGAGAGCATGATTTCTCTTGTTACTCTGCAGATTTCTTTCAAAGCAATTTGCCAATTACTGATTAAGTGAAGAACGTGTATACAAATAGAAGCGTCAAAAGCGCTGTCCTTAAATGGAAGAGAACAAGCATCGCACATTAACAAATTTTTCACGTCTTTTTCTGCTGCTTTTTCAAGCATTCCTTTGGCAATGTCTACACCAACTACCTGCAACCCGCCATCTTGAAGAGGCTTTGCGAATCTTCCAGTTCCGACTCCCACATCCAAGATGCTTTCGTATTCCTTTAGTTCATTGATGAATACTGCTACAAGCTGCTTCATAGCGTATTCTGGCAATCCTCTCGTTCTGTCGTAAAATTCTGCAGCGCAGTCAAAAGGTATTCTCATACTAAGGTTTCTCTTTTGTCTGTTAAATTAGACTTTATATAGGTAGGTTTGCTAAAATGATTTATCTTTTTTATGCGAATGGTGCGCTAAAATTAGATGTGGAAAGCGTATGAATGAGAAGTTGTCAATATCTAGTGTGATAGAAAAGGATATATCTTGAAGCAAAAATACAAACATGTTCGGTGAAAGTTTGGTAAGCATTGAAAAACTAAATGGTAAGAAGGTCATCGGTGCAAAAGCCTACATTCTTGGTGAAGTAAAAGGAGCCGAAGTTAACACTGACAATTGGAAGATAACGCACTTACATGTGAAGCTTACTGACCAAGCAGCAACTGAGCTCGGTTTTAAGAAACGCTTTAGAAGTTCCAAAGTATGCATACCTATCAGTCTAATCAGCGCAGTTGGAGATTTCGTTGCAATTAGCAAGTCTCTTGAAGAGCTAAGCAAAACTGTTGAAATAGTCGAATGCAAAGAATAACATATTTCCTACAAGTTTAAATGTTAAAGGGTTTAGCATTTTGCACCTATTATTTTTCTGTGTTTTATCAGGTTTGAATGAATGTTTGGTGCTTGATTGGGATTTATAAGTGAAGTGGGGAGAATGTCTAAGGAATGAGATACGAAGTTGATGTGAAATTTCGTGAAGACTTTGTTAAAGTGGAGGGAAACAGAATAATTGTGGGATTGATTTCAAAACCAGAAAAGGGCAAAGCAAACTTGGAACTGGTCAAGAAACTTGCAAAACATTTCAAAGTACCGTCTTCTCAAATTAAGATAATCTCGGGCTTGAAATCGAGAAAGAAAATTGTTGAAATAGGTACTGCTTAAAACTTGGATTAAGTCTCCTTTTATGTCTGTGGGAAAATGGGGTGTTTTTCGTCGCCAAAGTGAAGACCCCTACTAGATTTTTTGCTGATCATAAGCTGTAAGCCTATGATTTGTGTGTTTGGTTGATGCTTTCGTATACAGGCTTTGATCTGTTGTGGCAAGTTTTTTGAGTAAGAATGGTTCATAGTTATTCCTTGTATGTGAGAGTGGAATGTTGTCGGATGATGAAGATGTTGAAACTAAAAGGCTTATATTTTTGTTGTTTGTCGTGCCAGTATTCGCTTCTTTCTTACTGAAGCTTTACGTTGTTTGGCAATATTCCGACGTTGGAGCTACCGTCTTTCTTTTTATGCTTGCACTGTTAGCTCTAGCTATTATTGCTCTTTGGATAGGCAAACACTCAATTATTTTTGGAGCTGGATTGCTTATTCTAACAGTCTCCTTTTTCTTAACTATGACAAGTTTCATAACCGTCAGCGAAGAATGGCGTTTGATAGAAATATTAACAGAAAACCCTAACGCATATGCGGATATAGTTAATTCAACGGTTTATTACGATATTTTGCCAATCGTGGTCGGATTACTTCTCTGTATTGTCGGCTTTGTAATGCAACGAAGGAAACTGAATGGATTTGACAATTTGCTTTTGCTTATTACAGGGTTTTTCTTTTCAGTGTGGGGCATTCACTACTTTCAAGCTACAATTGAAAATCACATAGAAGCAATAAACACTGCATTACAATCTGACGCTGCATTTTTAGAAGGAACATTAAACACCATATACACATTGTACAAGATTATTGGATTATTATGGCTGGTAATAGGCATATTCTTCATAGCAATATCTGCTCCTCTAGTTTACTGGCTGTGGAAAACAAGAAGAAAAGCCGCAGAAGAATATAGCGACTATGATTCTGACTGATTGAAGCATGTGAATACGCGGAACATTTTTATTTTCGGCACTAACCATTTAACTATTGCCGGATGATGAGAAGGCATTAGATTGACTGTGGATGAAATCTCAGAGTTACTCAGACGGCATATCTTGTTCTTTGATTACTGTCTGCGGCAGTAGCAACCGTATCCTCTAGCTTTTGGCGAGGTTCAGTGTGAAATTTGTGTGTTTGGTTGATGCTTTTGTATACAAGCATGGAGAACATGACAAGAATCAGTTAGGCTTTTAAACATACGCATTATAACCATGTTCGGAGTGCAACTATGCCTGAGACGCCACGTGAATTTGACCCGGCCGTTTTAGAGTCTCAGTTAAAGGGAAAAACCCTTCTTGTTTACTGGTATTTGTTGCAGCAGCCTTCGCATACGGTTGGCGTCCGTGAAGTTCAACGAGCATTAAATTTTTCCAGCCCAAGCATCGCTGTGCACCATCTTGAGAAACTCCAAGATTTAGGAT
>Ga0172363_10004640_pt1 | contig 11113 bp, 7 predicted proteins | sample LakKivs2_kivu2a2_FD_114541 | JGI IMG/M metagenome (GOLD analysis project Ga0172363, IMG submission 114541) | Sediment microbial communities from Lake Kivu, Rwanda - Sediment s2_kivu2a2 | ecosystem: Environmental > Aquatic > Freshwater > Lake > Sediment | place: Rwanda: Western Province, Lake... | reverse complement strand
TCCTACAAAGCTTATCCTCAGGTATTTTCTCGCCCACTAGCCTCTCAAAATAGGTGAATTGTATCCCGGAACAAGGTTTGTTTCTTGGCGTTTTTGCTTTTTCGATCAGCAGTGTTTTGAGACCATGCTGCGCTGAAAGTCTAGCGGCTATCGAGCCCGCTACCCCACCTCCCACGACGAGGACATCATATCTATCCATATCTATATACTCCCTGTGAGAATTGTACGCACTTTGGCAGGCAGATGCTGTATCACAAAGCAATAGTTTTGAAATAAATGTAGCAGTTTTCACTCATACTGACAACTCGGGCAATCGAGTCCACCAGTAATTGGTGGCCTGAAGCGGTATGGTATAATCTGTACTCCTTCTTGCTATAGAGTAAGAAAGGGTACATGTGACAGGCTCTGACCATTGCCCGTGGTGTCAAGTCGAAAGTATGAAAAGCTTAGTTCAGTGTGATTTCGACGGTACAGTTACTGAAAAAGATACTAGCTTTTTTCTTTTGGACAACTTTGCCCAGGGAGATTGGCGACGATTACTGCGAGAGTATAAGGAGCACAGGATGTCTGTCGGGGAGTTCAATACTAAGGCTTTTGCCATGGTTAAAGCCGATAAACCTACGCTACTTGGGGCACTGAAAGGCGAGGTTAAGGTGCGAGCTGGATTTCACGAACTGGTGAATTACTGCCGGAAAAAGGGCTTCAGATTGGTCATCGTGAGCAACGGTCTAGATTTTTACATAAAGGCTGTGCTGAAAGACCTGAGGCTGGACAACATTGAGGTGCATGCTGCGCAAGCTTCCTTCCACCCTGAGGGGATGGAAGTTCATTATGTGGGTCCGGATGGCAAAAGATTAGATGATGACTTCAAAGAGGCGTATATCAAATCGTTTCTAAAGCTAGGGTACAGGGTAATATATATGGGGAATGGTGATTCCGATGTTGCTCCAGCAAAATACGCTCACTATGTTTTTGCCACGGGCGAGTTGCTGGCATACTGCAGAGAGAACAACCTTAATTGTAAGCCTTTTGAAAACTTCATTGACGTCGTTAGGGACCTGGAACAGATGTCACAATTTCAACTCTGAGGCGATTCCTTTCATGGCTTCGATTCCCAAGCCGATGAACTCTTCCAGCTCCAGTCCGATTTCCTGACACTGAGCCACTTGCTTCCTCTTAACTCCAGCTGCAAAGCTTTTTTCGCGAAAGCGTTTCATTACCGCTTTAGTGGTCAGCCCGCTTAGTTTATCGGGGCGAACTAGAGCAGCGGCAGTGATCAACCCGCTCAGGGGGTCAGCACAAAAAAGGGCTTTATCCAATTTCGTTTCTCGGGAAGCGCCATGAGCTTCGTTATGGCACAAAATGGCATGGGCCATGGTCTCATTAGCTCCAAGCTCCTGGGCGATGTCGGCGCCCAATTTGCCATGGCTATTCATATCACCCTCCACCAGTTCCACATCTATATCGTGGATGAGCCCGGTAATGCCCCACTCTTCTTCATTCTCGCCCAATTTTTTGGCTAAAGCTCGCATAATAGCCTCGGTGGCTAACATATGCTTAATCGTGTTCTTATCTTGGACATTGCCACGGATGGAATCAAGAATTTCGTCCCTGTTGGGCCTGGATGTCATGTCAATACCTTTTCCCGCTGCGTTAATAATATACCACGTAGATACTGCCCGGTTAAAGAGGCATTGTTTTGGGCCAATTCCTCAGGTCTGTCAGCATCCACAAGGTAGCCACCCTCATCGCCAGCTCCCGGACCAAGGTCAATGACCCAATCGGCGTTTTTGACCACATCCAGGTGGTGCTCAATGACAATTACCGTGTTTCCGTAATCCGCCAGGCGCTGTAGCACCTTCAGGAGGCAAGCGATATCTGCGAAGGACAGGCCAGTAGTGGGCTCATCCAGTATATAAAGCGTTTTACCCGTGGAGCGGCGGGATAATTCAGTAGCTAGTTTTACTCGTTGGGCTTCGCCTCCCGAAAGGGTCGGTGCCGGCTGCCCCAGGCAAATATATCCCAAACCTACGTCTCGGAGGGTTTCCAGCTTGTGTTTGACTTTGGGGAAATGGTCAAAGAAAAGCAAAGCTTCGTCTACCGTCATATCCAGGATTTCGGCGATGTTTTTCCCTTTAAAGTTGATCTCCAGCGCTTCTCGGTTGTATCTTTTCCCCTTGCATACCTCGCAGGGGACAGTGACATTGGGCAGAAACTGCATCTCAATCTGGACATAGCCTGCCCCTTGACAAGCTTCGCATCTGCCGCCTTTTACGTTGAAGGAAAAGCGCCCTTGGGGATAGCCACGCATTCTAGCTTCAGGAACAGTGGCGAAAAGTTCTCGAATAGGGGTAAATGTCCCGGTATAGGTGGCAGGGTTGCTTCTCGGGGTGCGGCCAATCGGTGATTGGTCGATGTTAACCACCTTATCAATGTACTCAGTGCCCAGAATACCATCACACTCGCCTGGCCTTTCCTTAGCTCGGTAGAAGAGGCGGGCCAGTCTTTTATACAGGACTTCGTTAATGAGAGAGCTTTTACCGCTTCCAGAAACGCCGGTGATGCAAACGAACTTGCCCAGGGGGATACGGACATCGATGTTTTTCAAGTTATTCTCCCGGGCGCCTCTGATCACTATCTCTTTTCCTGAGCCAGGGCGACGCTTTGCTGGCAGGGGAATTTGCTTCGTCCTAGAGAGGTACTGTCCCGTTATTGATTGCGGGCAATCCATTATGTCTTGAAGTGTCCCTGTGGCGACAATTTCTCCCCCTTGTTTACCAGCCCCGGGCCCCATATCAATAATGTGGTCGGCAGCTTTCATCATAGCTTCATCGTGCTCTACGATGATTATGGTATTATCCAGGTCTCTGAGGCGCTTCAGCGTGGCTATAAGCCGGGAACCATCGGCAGGATGCAAACCGACTGTGGGCTCGTCGCAAATATAAAGGACACCGCTAAGCCCGCTACCAATCTGGGTAGCCAGACGAATTCTCTGCGCCTCGCCACCACTCAATGTCGCTGAAGGACGGTCCAGGGTTAAGTAGCTCAGACCTATATCTCTGAGAAAGCCTAACCGAGCCTGAATCTCCTTGATAATTTGCTTAGCTATGGTAAGTTCCCGGGGACTGATTTTGCCGCCTAGCTGCTCCACCCAATTTAAAGCCTCTGTGACAGGCAGGGCGGTAACATCCATAATATTTTTGTCCACAATAGTAACGGCTAAAGACTCAGGTTTCAGCCTCTTACCCCGACAAGATGGGCAGGGGTTGGATGCCATATAGCGCTCGATATCTGCTCTGACGCTATCCGAACTTGTCTCTCGATAGCGGCGCTCCAGGTATGGAATGACGCCTTCGAAGTTGGTATAGTACTGACGCATTCTGCCATAACGGTCTTCATATATGGCGGGGACCAGTTCACCCCCATCGCCATAAAGAATCGAATGTATTACCTCCTCACTCAGCTCCTTGACTGGCGTGGACAGAGAAAAACCGTGGCGACGAGCCAGAGATTCCAGTATGCTGCTGTACCAGGTGCTGATTTGTCCATTTTTTGTCCAGGGCTGGATAGCTCCTTCAGCCAGGCTCAGTCCCTTGTCGGGGATGACTAAATTTTGGTCCATTTCCAATTTACAGCCCAGTCCTGTGCAAGCCGGGCAAGCTCCGTAGGGGCTGTTAAAGCTAAATGTTCTGGGGGCAATCTCCCCCAGGCTTATGCCACAGTAGACGCAGGCAAAATGCTCCGAGAAAAGCAACTCCTCCCCGTCCAGGACTTTAGCCAGCACTACGCCTGAACCCAGCTTTAAGGCTGTCTCAATAGAGTCAGCCAGGCGAGTGGCATTTTCGCTTTGCTCTATCTGAAGTCTATCAACTACTACCTCTATGGTATGTTTCTTGTTTTTATCTAATTGAAATTCCTCGGAGAGGTCATAAATTTGCCCATCAACTCGAACCCTGACGAACCCCGCCTTTTGCAAATCCTTAAATATAGCCTGATGCTCACCTTTGCGGTCCCTGACCAACGGCGCCAGAATCATGATGCGGCTACCTTGAGGTATTTCTTTGACGGCATCCACAATTTGCTGCACTGTCTGGCGGGAGATCTGCCTGCCACACTGGGGGCAGTGAGGGTGTCCAATGCGGGCAAAAAGAAGGCGCAAGTAATCATAGATTTCCGTCACTGTGCCCACGGTAGACCTGGGGTTATGAGGCGGCCCTTTCTGGTCAATGGATATGGCCGGGCTCAGCCCTTCAATGTAATCAACGTCCGGTTTCTCCATCTGCCCCAGGAACTGGCGGGCATAGGCGGAAAGAGACTCGACATAGCGGCGCTGCCCCTCGGCATATATGGTATCGAAAGCCAGAGAGCTTTTTCCGGAGCCAGAAACACCGGTGATAACCACCAGTTTGTTCCTGGGGATAACGACATCTATATCCTTAAGGTTGTGCTCTCTAGCACCCTTGATAAATATGGCATCGGGCATGATTCTTTATTGTAACATCAGTGCCTGTGCTTCTCAAAAGAAAGCTTCGGTTGGCACCCTCGGAACGACGCTTCCTCGCCGAGATGCCACAAAATATATCTTGTGGCTTTAGTCCTGATAAGGACTGGGACTAAATTCTCGGTAAATAATATCCGTTTGAGGTATTGACATTTTTTGGAAAAATTGGTACTCTTATACTAGCTACTCTCATATTTAGTATTCTTTACTGATTTCTTGCGACGACGCTCAAGTCAGCTTAGAGAGCGCCAAGAATTAGCGGCAGGGAGGAGGTGATGGCTGTGAACATCCGAGATAGCCCATAAGTCACCGGGGAAAAGCTTTTCATTTAGACTGCGTGTAACAAATTATTTTGGGAGGAGGCAAACGTGAAAAGGATATTAGTAATAGTTTTAGCTGTTATATTGACGTTAAGTCTATCATTTTCAAGTGTGGCTTTTGCGGCTGGAGGCAAGACGGAGGTCGCTCTAGCTCAAGAGGCAGGGCAGGCCTGGCTGGATAGCACGGTTGCACTCACTGGTGAACCTATGGAATGGCTCGGCGCCATCTTAACGACACCGCAGGTTTGTTGTGACCTGAAGGGAGAACCAAATGCCTACACGTTCGCCATGGAGAACAACGGGAAGGTTGTCGGATACGTTATCGTTGGCAGTGCAGCCTATGGTTATCCCATGTTCGAGGCCGCCGACGTTCCCCCGCCTTCTACTCCTGGCGCCGATGAGGCCAAATCTGTCCTGGAAAGGGATCTAGGATTAGAGGTGGAAAGAGTTGGCGACCCAGTCCGCTTCTTGTACTTAGGCTTTGACAATCTTTTTGCGGTTTATCAGGCTCGTGGGGAGGAAGTAGCGTTGAATTTGTTCTTTGACTTCGCTATCCGGGCATCGGACCTGAAGACTGCTATGCCCTCGCCGGAAGGGTACAAAGCTGCCAGGGAGGCGACTGAAAACGGGAAACCACAAACACTGCAGAGCGCCGGTTTCAAGTACTTGCCGATGGAATTCTATCGGGATGATGCCAGCGAGAGGGTATGGTGTGGCCCCTGTTCGGGAGTTTCAATCGGAAGATACTACAGAGACGGAAAGGAGTACGTAGATTTACCGAGTCCTGATTACCTCATGTATGATGCGCTTGTGGTCGGTTGGGGTGGTGTAGAATATCCGATTTGGCCATGGAACTATGGATATGGATTTTGGCACATGACTTATTATCATGGTGGTTACGGTAACTTCAATTACATTACATGGGGCTGGACGGCAGATCGCTATTGGGATAGGGTGAATGACATAGATAGTGATTGGCCGATAGCAGTCTATGCCTGGCGCTTCAATTACCCCCCAGAATACGAGCCCGACCCTGGTGACCCCCACTGGGTGGCAATGAGGGGCTACTTGTGGGTGCACTATGAGGGCATTTCACACATAATATGCTGCACTGACTCATTAAGGAAGACCAATTACTTGTGGCTGGACTGGAACAATCTGTTCACTACTTGGGGGGCATGGTGGAACCCCTACAGGGGGGTCTGGACTGTCACTATTAAGGACAGTTAGAGCTAGTATAGTTAGCGAGGCAGGCCAGGACAGTATTTGAAGTGCCTGCTCCGCTAAAATATAATGAATAAAAGTGAAAAGGTGCGTCGAATTTGTGCTGTTAGCGCTGTTTTTGCTGGCTTTGTTCAGCCTGGGCTGCAAACCTGCCTCATCATATAACAGTACTGCTCGCCCCTTGGGGAGGTAAGGGTGCGACGTAAGATTGTTATCTCAATCGTCATCTGTGTATTGGTCGCGGTGATCGCGCTCACTGCAAGTCGTATCGAGCCTGTGACCATACCGTGCGCTGCTGTAACTACGGATGATTCGGGTGGCGCCATAGTCCTCTACGCACTCTATAGAGTTTTCTCTCCGCGTGGCCCTTCAGTTCAATTTTATGTTCAGAGAATAAGTTCCGAGGGCGATTTTCTTTTGGGCGGAAAGGGGACATTGGTGGGCGCTGGAAGCTGGCGGGGTTATGAGCTACGCGCCGTAAGCGATGGCTCGGGAGGTGCCATTGTTATGTGGGTTCCATGGAAGCGGGGGGGACCGCCGTCCGTTCAAGCTCATGTCGCCAAAATTGATTTCGAAGGGTGTGTTGAATGGCAGAGGGACATACCAGGTGCTGAAAAGGCAATACCTGACGGGTCGGGAGGAGTCATCGTTGCCTTTGGTGACTCCGATGGCAACTCAGCCGTTCTAAAGATTGATGCTGAAGGCAATCTTCCCTGGGGTGAAGATGGAGTGTCATTAAGCCTGCCCGACCGCTACTTTGGTGGCATTGCCAGTGATAATTTAGGCGGTATCATCGTCGCCCGGGTGGTCGTTGATGAGGGGCGCATTATTCGCGCTCAGAGGGTAGGTTCTGATGGAAATGCATTGTGGCAACCGGGTGGTGTGAAAGTATGCGCGTGCGCAGGCGGTGCCCTAGAGCCTCAGGTAACAAGCGATGGTGCAGGGGGAGCCATAGTCGCATACAATTACCGGCGAGAAGAGGGTGGTAAGTGGGATATTTACGTGCAGAGGATCGACGCTGATGGTAATGTACTGTGGGGGCCGGATGGCGTGCCCATCTGTATGGAAGTATATATTCCCCACGAGGTTGGAATGGTAGAAGATGGTGCAGGCGGCGCCATCATTTTTTACGCGAGTGAGCCCGAGCTCCGTGCCCAGAGGATAGATGCCAATGGCTATAAACTGTGGGACGAGTATTCTCTCAGGGGTTGGGAAGACACCCATCATCACGTAGTAAGCGATGGTTCCGGTGGAGCAATCAACTTCGGGGTTAGGAGAGCTCAGAGGATAGACGCTGCGGGCAGAGCGATGTGGGGACATGATGGAACCATGGTGCTGGACCCGGTTTCCAGCTTGTACTCAATCTCAGCAGACGGTTGTGGAGGAATTCTCGTCTCCTATGTTGTTCGCGTATTTGAGTATGGCCCACAGGCGGCCTATGTTCAGAGAGTAGACCCTGAAGGTAAGCCCGTATGGGGAGACGAGGGAATCCCCTTGAATCGTCTTCTTGGCTAAATCAGACCAACAAAATGCGTTAATACTGGTGCCAGCAATAGTGAGATTACCGCCATCAACTTGAGCATAATATTAAGTGACGGCCCGGCGGTGTCCTTCATGGGGTCACCGGTGGTATCCCCTACTACTCCTGCCTTGTGGGCATCTGACCCCTTACCACCAAAGTTACCGGCTTCAATATATTTCTTGGCATTATCCCAGGCACCCCCGGCGTTATTTAAGGTGTTGGCTAAGATAAAGCCAATGGCAAGGGAGCCGAGAAGGAAACCACCAAGAGCAAATTTGCCCAGTACTATTCCGACAATGATAGGCGCGATTATGGTCATAATTGACGGAGCCAGCATTTGTTTCAATGCTGCCCTAGTACAGATGTCCACACACTTACCGTATTCAGCCTTTGCCTTGCCCTCTCTCAGACCGATTATCTCACGCCACTGCCGCCGTACTTCTTCCACAATAAGCCCCGTGGTTACCCCTACTGATTTCATGGCCATGGCAACAAAGGCGGCAGGTATGAGAGCACCTATAATGACACCAACGATAACCGGTGCGCTTAATAAGTTTAGCTCTGGCGCCGCCGCTATTTTCCCCTCAGAGATTGTTACCAATCCAGCTGCTACCCCGTAAGAAAGGATTAAGCCCAGAGCGTTCGTCACAGCCGAAGTAATGGCAAAACCTTTGGCTGTAGCTTTGGTGGTGTTACCTACGGAGTCCAGAGCATCGGTCTTATCTCGTATCTCAGCTGGTAATCCTGCCATAGTGGCAATGCCACCGGCATTGTCAGCTACAGGTCCATAGGAATCGCAGGCTAACGTTATACCCAGCGTGGAGAGCATGCCAACAGCGGTTATAGCTACCCCATAGAAGCTGGCAAACTTAAAGGCAATGACAATGGCTACGGCTGTGGCTAGAACCACTGGCCAATTGCTCATCAGGCCAACAGAAAAGCCACGGACCATAGTCGCCCCGCCACCGATAGCTGACGCTTGTGAAATCTCCCTGGTTGGTTTGAAGTCAGCCGAAGTATAATAGTTGGTGGCTTCCCCGATTATCACAGCGACTATCAGGCCGGCAAGAAGCGCCCAGAAGATCCCTAAGTCAGCGTGCATAAAGTATATAATGAGAAAAGAAAACACGGCAGATAATGCAGTCGCAACCCAGGAGGCGTTTCGGAGTGCCCTGGAGAGAACTCCTACTTCCGCCTTCTCGCCAACTCTGACCATAAAACTGCCAATTACGGCAGCAATTATGCCACCAGCCGAGATTAACATAGGAAGATACCAGGCAGTCTGGGCGTTGGTAACTATGCCAATGCCAACCGCCAAAGCGGACAAAGTGATGGTAGCAATGATCGCTTCAACGTAAGTCTCGAAAAGGTCAGCACCCACACCGCACACATCACCAACATTATCACCGACAAAGTCAGCGATAACGCCAGCATTTCTCGGGTCATCTTCAGGGATTCCCGCCTCGACTTTACCTACCAGGTCGGAGCCGGCATCAGCCCCCTTGGTAAAAATGCCACCACCGAGCCTGGCGAAAAGGGCAACCAGTGAAGCTCCGGTGGCGTAAGCCGGAATTGTAGCTAGAAAGTAGGGGTCATTGTGAAAAACAAAGTAAACGATGGATAAACCGGCGATACCAATGCTGACTACGGTTAGCCCCATCACGGCGCCGCTACGAAAAGCCATACGCAGCCCCTGGTTTAAGCTTTTTTGCACTGCAGTTGTGGTTCTCCCATTAGACCTGACTGATATGTTCATGCCAATGTAGCCGGCACCTAGAGAGCAGATGGCACCAAAGATGAAACACACCGATGCTTTCCAGCCCAAATCAGGGGTAGCCAAACCAAGAAGACCTAAGATTACGGCGACGATAACTACGACAATAATCTCCGTGCGATATTCCCGGCGGATAAAAGCCATCGCTCCTTCCTGGATAGCACTGGATAGTTCTTTTATTCTTTCCGTTCCCCCAGATTGTCCTAGGATGTAGCGGATAAAGTAGACAACAGTACATCCCCCGATGATTGCAGATATAATGCATATCCAGACTAAGTTCATAAGTCTTCCTCCTTTTTACATAAAATTAGGGCACTCAAGCCAAGTTGAGATGCCCTCGCTTCTGTTTGCTAAAATATGCATACCAAAGACGTAAGTCTAATAAAAAAAGCTCTATCCGTCAATGGTTCAATGACATAGCGTCTTGTTTACCAACTATAAGATTTGAGGTAAAATAAATTTGGTCTCGCGGGAGTAACTCAGTGGTAGAGTGCCTGCCCTCCAAGCAGGGTGTCGCGGGTTCGAATCCCGTCTCCCGCTCCACAAAGCTGGGCAACTACCTGCCTAGAAAAAACAGAGGAAAATCACTATGAGCCGACTGCATGTTGATTGCAGGGCTCTCGCCCTCTTTAACTATCTTGCATCAAAAATTGGTGGCGAGCGCAAGGTTCCCAAAGCAGGGCAACTTTCGATGGGTACTCTGTGGCAATATCCTCGACAGTGACTAACAATTCTGGATACAGCATTGTCTGAGGTATGAGAGAAAGGATCGGGGCTAAAAACCCGATACTATGCTAGAATTTCAATTAATGCCAGACACATATTATATCATCCGCCCTATGAAGTATGAGGATATTCCCCAGGTGGTCCAGATTGATAGAGAGGCTTTCCCGGGTGAGTGGGTGTTTCGCTCTCAATCAGCATATAAGCAAGATCTTGGCAATCCATCCGTCCGCTATATAGTGGCTTGTAAGAAGAGGGATGTGTCAGAGTCCGGGGGACAAGCGACGCAGAAACCACCTTGGTTCAAACGGCTCTTCAGCTATGAACGTCGTCTTAACACATCGGAAGACATAGTGGGCTTTTCTGGCTTCTGGATGATGATGCGGGAGGCACATATCATTGCCATTGGTGTCAGAAATGGTTATCGTCACCTTGGCATAGGTGAGGGTTTGCTCATCGCAACCATTGAACTAGCGCAGATATTAAATGCTAACGTAGTCACTTTGGAAGTGCGTGCCTCTAATACGATAGCTCAGGAACTATATAAAAAGTATGGCTTCCAGGTGGTCGGTAGGCGCCTGAAGTATTATTCCAGCGATGGAGAGGACGCTATAATCATGAGCACAGATAATATTACCTCCATGTCATTTCAGGCATCTTTGCAGCAATTGAAAAAAGACCATGTCCAGAGGCACCGCGAGATTTTTGCCCAGATCAACTAACTATATTTATTCAGTATAGCCTTAAAGGAATCTACAACAAACCCTAGCTGCTGCCTATCAGCAGCAAAGGTAGAAAGCTTGAAAGACCTGGCTAAGCCTGGCTGTGGTCCCCAAATGCCTCTTTCCTTTAATTCTTTATAGAGGAAATATCCCTTCTCTCGAACCCGCTTGGAAATTTCATAGAGCGCAGGGGCGTCGAAGTGGAGCAAGTCATGTCTATGCGGTTTTTCCCCTAATTGTATAAAACCTAATTTCTCAAGCTCAGCGGAAAACCACTGTGCTTTAGATACCTGTTCATCCCAATGCTGAACTCTCTCTTTCACATAG
>Ga0172363_10004639_pt1 | contig 11115 bp, 12 predicted proteins | sample LakKivs2_kivu2a2_FD_114541 | JGI IMG/M metagenome (GOLD analysis project Ga0172363, IMG submission 114541) | Sediment microbial communities from Lake Kivu, Rwanda - Sediment s2_kivu2a2 | ecosystem: Environmental > Aquatic > Freshwater > Lake > Sediment | place: Rwanda: Western Province, Lake... | reverse complement strand
GCTTCAAGGTTCCAAGATGCTGTGGGCATTGATCCAGAAAAAAGAATGAAAATCCATGAGATTCTGGCAATGCCAAAAGAGACAACGTGGATAGGGTACGGCTGAATGGTTAACCATAATGACCTCAAAAATCTCTATCAAGTGATTCAGATGCTAATCAGAAAAACAAGGGCTTTCCCGGTGGGCAACTGGTAAAATGAGCAGAGCTGTTTTAACCGCTATACTCTCGGAAATGCAGGTTTGGCTAAACGAAACCGAAAAAGAACAGCTACACCAAGAACTCCTATACTACTTTGGGCTTATAGGCGCCACAGAAGAGTGCCAAGCCCTCGAATCCGCGTGGAAAGATCCGTATAACAGGCGGGAAATCGAAGAGTTCATAAAAGCATGGCTTAGGAGAAGACGCAAAAAGGAAGCAGAAGCAATCACAGAAGTAGTCTAACCCCCCTTCAAAAGGCTGGTCGATAAGAGAATGAAGACGCTTAGAATTTCAGATGACATCCACAGAAAACTGACGGCAACTGTTGGAACGCTTATGGCGCAAACGGGCAAGATGCAGACATACCAGGACGCCATAGAAGCCATGCTCACCCGTTCAGTTATACTGCCCACAGAACTGCTTGCAGAAATTGAAAAATTCATAGAAACAAACAAGCATTTGGGCTATACAACAAGAGAAGAGTTCATACGAGACTCTGCGAGATGGCGACTCAAATTTCTAAAAAAGGAATATGAATACGTAGAGGTTCCCAAGGAAAAGTATGGACGGCTTAATGAAGCTGTCAAGATGATGAATACGCCTTATTATAACGCGCAAGACTTCATCCATAAACAGATGGAGCATGTGCTAGAACAGTTTGATAAACGGCTGGAGGAGAAAGAGTACAATGAAAAGCGACAACGAAGAAGTTGCGGCTGGTCTTTGTTTGAAGTATGGTTTGAGGTTGGGTGATGGTCAGCGCGCGTCAAAGGCTGGGCGTTAACAACATTCCTATGACAAGCATGGGGCTCAACAAAAGAGGATCTTTGTATAGAGTATACTGCTACCTAACAACTACAGACTTGTTGACTACTCGAAGTCAGCGTCGAGATTATCACAGAATGGATGGAAACAATCTCGTCTGCAAGAAATGTGAATTATCCATAGTTTTGAAGATTGAATCCAATATCATATTGAGAATTAATACGTCACATAGAAGATTAAAATATGTCTGAGTACAACTATTAATTCAGTTGCTTGAGAATTTCAATCAAAAGTGATAACCTTGCAATGGTCTCATCCGGGTAACAAGTGCGAGGTCCTGTAATATGAGCTTGAAGGAGCTTGCACTGAAGAGATCCTATGACTCAGACGTTGATAATATACTTACTGATTTTTATGTTCCGGCATTATCCGCATCGGTTTATTATTATAGATTGACAGGGTTTTTCTCTTCAACAAGTCTCGCCGTCGCAGCCAAAGGAATCTCGGGATTGATACGTAATGGGGGCAGCATAAAACTAGTAACTGGAGCAAGATTTCGAAGGGAAGATATACAAGCAATCAAAGAAGCCTATGAAAATCTGGAGAGCGTGCTTGAAAGAGAGATGCTAAAGGAACTTGACAATCTCGAAGACGAGTTCGTAAAAGATCACATTCGCGCTCTTGGATGGATGGTTGTAAACAAAAGATTGAAAATAAAAGTAGCCATTGTCCTTGATGAGGATAAGTATCCTCTTGATTCAGGAAGTGTTGAGAAACAAGGGATCTTCCATCAAAAGGTGGGCATCCTTGAGGACCTTGAGGGAAATCATATATCCTTCAGTGGGTCTGATAATGAAAGCGCCTTAGGATGGCAAGGCAACATAGAAGAGTTCAAAGTTTTTCGGAGTTGGATAGACGCAGAAAAGGAATATTTTGCTACAGATCTTTCCAAGTTTGATAAATTCTGGGAAGGAGAAGCAAGGAGAACAAAAGTTGTGGATATGCCTAGGGCAATAGAAGAAAAACTCATTGAAATTGCCCCAAGCAACATTGAAGAATTGAATCTGGATATATGGGCTGGAAGTAAGAAGCAAAGAAGGGCTTTTGAGCTTAGAGATTACCAAAAAGAAGCTGTCCAAAACTGGTTAGGAAATGAAAAGAGAGGCATTTTTGAAATGGCAACAGGAACTGGCAAAACTATTGCTGCCTTAAGTTGCTTGGAAAAGATTTTTGAAAAAGAAAGCAAAATGGTGGCAATAATAAGCAGTCCGTTTATCCATTTAAGCGAGCAATGGATCAGAGAATTCAATAGATTTGGTATTCGTTGCGACAAGGTTATTGCTGACAGTAGCAAAGAGGGATGGAAAGATAAACTAGTTGACAGCATTTTTGATGTCGAGAATGGTGTGAGTGAGAAACTGCTAGTACTAACCACGCACAATACTTTTTCTTCAGACGATTTCATGAGTATAATTCGAGATAGCAAAAAACGTATGCCCATGCTGAGATTTTTTTGATTGTCGATGAAGTTCATGGTATAGGTGCTCCAGAAAGAAGAAAAGGTCTGATTGAAGAATATGATTACCGATTGGGTTTAAGTGCTACGCCAAAGAGATGGTTTGACCTAAAAGGAACCGATAAGATTTTCGCCTACTTCGGAGACGTCGTTTTCGGATTCTCATTGAAAGATGCAATAGATGCTGGATATTTGACGCCGTATATCTATAAACCTTACTTCACTTCTCTTACGCCCGAGGAGATGGCAAAGTATGAATTTGAAACTCGCAAGATATCTAGGGCTTATTATCGCTCTAAAGATGAAGATGAGAAGGATGAAATATTCACATTACTCTGCATAAAGAGACAAAAGATAATTCGGAATGCCGAGAATAAGTTGATTGTTTTTGAAGAAATCCTTAATGAGTTTGATGAGTTGAAGTATTGCTTAGTCTATTGTTCACCCCAACAGATTCGTTTGGTACAAGAAATTTTGAACAAGAGGAATATTATACAGCATAAATTCACTGAAAGGGAAGGAACCAAGGCTGAAGATAGATTTGGGGGGCTTTCAGAGAGAGACTTCTTAATTAAGAAGTTTTCAGAAGGCATATACAAGGCTTTAGTTTCTATGAGATGTCTCGATGAGGGCGTTGACATTCCTCCTGCTAGGCTCGCAATAATGCTTGACAATTCAGGAAATCCTAGGGAGTATATCCAGAGGAGAGGCCGTGTGCTCAGAAAGTTTCCAAGAAAGGAGAATGCAGTGATTCATGACATTATTGTGGAACCAGTATTAAGACCAACGATTTTGCAAGAGCTCGGAAACCTAGAAAGGAGAATTATCGCTAAGGAGTTGGAACGATATAGAGATTTTGCACGTTCTTCCCAAAATGCGTCGGAATGCTTGAAGATAATGGAAAATATTGAGGCGAAATATGGGATATAATAGGTGAAACAATTGTCAAGTGTCAATAAAAGAATCTTAAATACCATTGAAGAAAGCGAATTCTCCAAAGAAATCAAAGATCTACTTAGAGCTCTTCTAATGATTGAACTGAGAAATTTTGGAGACAAAAACCCTAGGTATAGTGAAGATTATGATAGAATTGTAAAAAAATTAGCAGAAGCGCAAGGCTACCGAGAGAATGAATAATGGAAATTGATTATGTACATATGAAGAATTTTCGTCAATATGTTGACGTGAAGATAGAATTTGCTCGATCACGTCCCAAGAATTTTACTATAATCCAAGGGGCGAATGGTGCTGGTAAGACGAATCTTTTGAATGCCATAACTTGGTGTCTCTTTGGAGACGAGCTTCATGTGGACAGCAAGTACAAAGGCTTGCCTATGGTGAATACCACAGCCTTAGAAGAAAGCAAGGGGGAGCCCATCGAGGTAATGGTTGAGATCCAATTCGTGCAGAGCAATGGTAAAAAAATACTCATAACACGCGGGTTGTGTTTCAAGGAAATAGGAGGAAAATTGACTGAAGTCCCCTCGCTGCACCCACCTCCATGCTTAATTAGAGAAGCAGAGAGAGACTGGACCATACCAATCTATGGAAGCGACGCACAGTTTTTCATAAATAACCTGATTCCACCTTCAGTTGAAGAATACTTCTTCTTTGATGGAGAAAGAATGGACCACTACTTCCGAGAAAAAACTGGAAAAGATATAAGAGGTGCGGTTTTTCAAATATCGCAGCTGGAGCTTTTTGAGACACTCATAGAGCATTTGACCAAAAGAAAAAACGAGTTCCTAAAAATGACACGAGGGCTGAGTTCCAAGGCTGAAGAAACAAGAGATATGATAGATGTTCAAACCCGCTCATTCGATGTTGACAAAGAACAGTTGGAGGATCTAATAAAAAAGAAAGATGAAGCTGAAATACTAGAACGAGAATTCAGCGAGAAGCTGAAAAGTTCTTCTCTCGAACATATTAAGCATCTTGAAGAGCAAAGAGTGACACTGGAGAACGATCTTTCCAGGGCTCAAGATGAAATCGAAGATATTGAAGGGACAAGGTTGAGATTACTACATCGCTGCATGCCAATCATTCTTACCCACAACGCTCTGCTGAAAACTAAAATCTTGATTGATGGAAGAAGGGAAGCTGGATTAATTCCTCCGCTTTATCAAGCAATATTCATCAAGAACTTGCTGAAAAAAGGAAAATGTCTGTGCGGCAGCGATATCACTGAAAAAGATGAATACTCAACTAGCCGACGAAAGAAGGTTGAAGCCTACTTGGAAGAAAGTGAATTATCAGACATGAGCAATGAACTCATTGAATCCAATATTCGCATTCAAGAAATGATAGAAAGTGTAGTCAGTTTTCCCGAAGAAGTAGTCAGTATAGGTAAGAAGTTGAAGAAGTTTCAGGAAGTGAAGACGGAAAAAAACGAAGCACTCGGTAAAATTTCACAAGAGATTAAGCAAAGCAACGTCGAGAACATCAAACACTGGGAAGAGCAAAAGCAAAAGTACGCTCAAGAAAAAGATCAACTCAAAGTTCAGATAGCTTTGAAACAAAATCAGATTGAAAGGCGTCAGAACATGATAAGGGCATATAATAGTGAGTTGAAACAAGAACTTAAGAAGGAAGCGAAGCATAACTCTCTCCTGAAGCTGTTGGCTTTTTGCGATGAAGGTGTAAAGTGCGCCGATGAAGTCAAAGAAACAATCATGAAGAAGACCAAAGAAGATGTTGAGAAAAGAGCTTGTGAACAATTCCTAGCGTTGATATGGAAAAAAGAAACCTATAAGGGCTTAGTTATAGATGATGATTACAATATCTCTGTGCCTCACATTTCTGGGAGGGAAGGTTTGGGCACTCTTTCTGCTGGTGAGAGACAAGTATGCGCTCTATCTTTCATGGCTGCATTAAATAGCGTGTCGGGTTTTGAGGTTCCAATAATTATCGATACCCCACTGGCAAGAATTTCTAGCGAGCCACGAAGAAATATTGCAAAAAATCTTCCAAATTATCTGGAGGGGACGCAGGTTGCATTGCTTGTCACAGAAGAAGAATATACACTAGAAGTAGAGAAAGCGCTTTCTGAAAAGGTTGGTAAAGCATATATTATAAACTTCTTGGAAAAAGGGATAGGTAAAATGGCGGAGGTGAGTCTGATCAAATGACTGTCGGGAAAAAAGTAGACAGATTCTTTGTAGAAAAAAAGACTTTGATGAATTTAATAGGCTCAAAGAGAAAGATTCTCCATTTGCAGGATCTCATAACAAAGACATTTTCTTAGCTGCAATGGTTATTGGTTATCATGAGGGTAGTAGAATAGAAATAAAAAACAAGGAAGGTTATTTCCACGAAAAAGACTTGAATCGACAGGAGGAATCTCTCATAAGAGCGATAGCTGTTTCTGAGGAAGGAAGCCTGAATGTTTTATTAGACAAGCAAAAAGTCTATTCAATCGCAGAACAGTTCGCTAATGGCGGCATCGCACTCTTAAAGGCAAAGGTCTTCAGCAGCGAGTACGGCTCCTATGCCAAAAAGCTTGAAAGTGACCTTCTTAGAACATATGAAAAGATTCTGGAAAAGCAACCTAAAAAACCCCAAGAACCAGAAGAAGCCGAGAAATTGCCCATTGCCGACCTAATAAAAAATGGTGAAACTCAAACTGTTGAATTCAAATCATCTTTGATTTGGGATTATAAGATGAAGAAATCAAATAAGGTAATGAGTATGATGGTTGCTAGAACAGTTTCTTGCTTCATGAACTCGGATGGCGGTATTATGTTGATTGGGGTGGACAATGACCAGAAAATACTCGGACTAGAAAATGATTTAGCTCAATTGGATGGCAGTCTCAATAACTTTGAACTCCATTTCACGAACATGATAAACACATATTTGGGTAAGATCCACAGACCATATGTAAGCGTTAGGTTTGAAAAAATCGACGACAAAGACATAGCAATCATACACGTTAAGAAATCGCCACGCCCAGTCTACTTGAAATATGAAGGAAAACCTGAATTCTTTATTAGGTCAGGAAACTCTTGCCAACCACTCGACGTAAGCGAGGCTAGTCTTTACATTAAAGATCACTGGCCGGATTTGCCATAAGAAATCGATATCCCTCTTATAATGCACATGTGTGCATACCTTCAATGTCTTGAAAAATGTGTGCACACGTGCTTAGCAAAATTTAATATATCTTTACAGCGAAGTTCTTACGATCGCTGAGTGACATGATTTCTGTACGGGGATCGTAAGACTTGAAACACATCCTCTTAGTGGAGCCAAGATATTACACCAGGTATCCACCTATAGGACTTCTAAAGTTTTCCGCATACCATAAAGGATTGGGAGACACCGCGGAACTTGTGAAGGGAACTACTTCCAAGATTTTGATGGAACCAGACATCATCTATGTGACAAGTCTTTTTACTTGGGCTTGGAAACCAGTTTGGGAGGCAATTCGGTTTTATTCTGGATTATTTCCCAAGGCCGAACTTTGGCTTGGAGGAGTATATGCTTCTCTGATGCCTGAGCATGCTTTGCTTAGCGGAGTCAACCCCAATCGCATCTTCAGGGGAATATACGGCAATGTCGAAGACCTCTGTCCAGACTACAGTTTAGTTCCTGAATGGAACAAGAAAGTTGGTGGAAGCATAATCTTCTCCTCTCGAGGATGCGTGAGATCGTGTACCTTCTGTGCCGTTCCTCGCATAGAAGGTAAGCTCAACATGGAGAAAAAGAGTATCAGACATTTGATTTGGCCGGGGCATAAGAGAGTTATTCTCTTTGATAACAATTTTCTTGCAAGCTCTGAGTGGGAAACTGTTTTGAATGAAATTGAAGAACTAGATCTTAGAGTCGACTTTAATCAAGGATTGGATGCCAGGCTGATCTCTGGGAAAGTTGCAAAAAGAATCTCTGAAGTCAAAATTGATCGGTTTGTCAGAATTTCATATGACTATCTTGGCATGGGACCTTATGTTAAGAAAGCTATCAAGTTCCTCAAGTCAGTAGGGATAGATGGAAGAAACATCTTAGTATATACACTTTACAATTTTACGGACAGCCCACAAGATCTTTTTAATCGAATCAAAGATACACTTAGTTGGGGGGCAGTTTCCTATCCCATGCGCTATCAGCCTGTAAACGCTCTCTCGAAGAATACGTACATTTCACCAAATTGGGATCCAATAAGATTAAATGCAGTTCAAAGGGCACGAAGAGTCATAGGTTCAGGTGGGGCTTTCCCCCCATACGAAGGAATGTTGAAAATCAAAGTTGAGAAATGCAACACATTTGATGAAGCCTTTGGCGAATTTATGAAACCATTGGAGGTAATTCAATGATTTGTTCATGCTGTGGTTTCGAAATAAAAGGTAAAATACACTCGGTAGAAAATGGAGAAAAATCTGTTTGCGAAAAATGTTGGAATGACCCCGATCTATTCTTTCCAGAAAAGATCCAGAAAGATGAAAGACTGAGACTACTTTCCAGAATGGCAAGCGAAACGAGACATGATGATGGACCAATCCAGGTGAAAGTGATCATGCTCGATCAGAAAGAAATCAAAATGTACGTAGGCAAGATGAAAGTACACGATATTCTGGACCTTTATGAATTGGACAAATTCAAAGAGGAGGAGCTTGAAGGTTATCAACGGGAACAATACGAAGAGAGAACCTCTGAACTTGTTGAATATTTGGCCAAGTGTCCACTGGCTGTCATGCCTGCATTACTCGTAAGTCTAAGAAAAACCGAGTTCGAATCCCTAGATGGCGATTTCGGTGTTGTTAAAATACCTAGAAAAAAAGGATCAATTTGGATAATCGACGGTCAACATAGAATTGGTGGATTCGCCAAGATCCGTGACAGATTTATTTTCTCAAAGGATGTTGATACATCACTCTTTTCGAGTCTAATGAGTTATGAGTTTCCAGTAGTACTTGTTGACTCAGAATCGGCTGCTCAAAAGGTGGGTAGCAAAATAGAGGAGACAGCAAATGGCTTTTCTTCTGAGGATATTGAGAGAACGATCTTTTTTGTTGTTAACAAAACGCAAAAAGGCATAAGTCCTTCTTTGAAGGATGCACTACTCTATAGAATAAAAACAAGCGGCATTCAAGGATTGCCAATGATCGAAAAGGAGGGCTGGAGAATTAATGCGGCAGAAATGGGCATTATCTTGAACTCCGAAGAAAATTCTCCTCTGAAAGATAAAATAAACATAAGCGGAAAAAGAGATACCGGAAAACTTGTTCAATTGAATTCTTTTGTGTCTTCTCTTCGAACCTTATTCTCTGACAAAGATTTCGCCAAACTAAGCAATAATGATAAGTTAAAATTCTTGAAAGCCTACTGGACTGTACTGAGGAATCTTCTTCCTCAAGCTTTCGAGAAAAAGACAGATAGAGAATACATGCTCCTAAAAGCACTTGGGGTTTACTCCTTACATTGGCTTGCCAAAGATGTATTTCAAGTATGTCTAAAAAAAGCCTATAATTTTGGAGAAGTGGAGAATTTGAGAGACATCCTTATACCGCTTAAATCCTTCGACTGGTACACGAAGACGTCTCCACTTTCAGGTCTCGGCGGAATGAATGGAGCCAGCAAAGCTCATGATTTGCTACTTAGAACCATTAATCAGAAGGCCACGGTAGAAAATGATAAACAAACATTGCAGAATTACTTGGTTAGTAGAAATAGCTAGGCTTCACTCGTAAATGGTAATGCTGGGTAGCGCCAATCTCTAATCATTATTGAGAATGCTAAGCTCTTACTAAGACTGTTGCTTTTCTTTGTAGTATCTTAGTCCTGCGGTTGCGCCTGTTGTTATGGCGAACCATATGATTGTTGCCGTTATGTTTCCTTGCGCGCGCCCATCCACTTTCAATCATGACATCGACAAAATTGCAGTACCTTCCCGGAGATTCCGCAAGAGTTTTCTTATGAACCTTTTTACGCTTGCTTCAATTAGCTTTATTTGTGGCATCGACGTCATTCTTTTAGGGAAAGTGTTTTATGAGAATCCTAAAATTGCGTTGTAAATTCTGCGATTATTGGAAGAGTTCCAGTAAGCAAGGTTTTGGTTGAGCAAGATTCTCCAGAGCCTAAGGTTAAAGTTTTCATTCCCACGTATTTGCCTTTGCAGGCTTCTAAATGTGAGAAATGCGGCGAAGTCATCGCTCAGCCAAAAGAACTTATAAACATTGTGAAGAGTGGTTCTGTTAACTCTTCGGCGCTTGCATGGATAAAGCTTTGTCCATGTTAACGCGCGCGTGTCCCTGATCAAGAAGGCAACCAAAGCAAAGAGCATCCAATAGTCTAAGTCAGTTTTGAGACATAAAATTTTATAGTTAATAGCCATATTTCTTCTCTGGTGAAACATTGGTTATCTATGTGAACGTCAACACAAAGAGAAGATTCAGTCTAAGCTATTTGGATGCGAAAATTGACGAGTTGGGCAATAGAACGCCATGGATTATTGAGAAAATAGAGAAAAGCTCAAAAAGAGTAATGCGAAGGAAGGACGATCAAAGTTATCCAGGCAGAATTAAAATAGGAGAAATTCTCGAACAAAACCTAATCTATGCAAGTTGTGTTGCTCCAGCAAGTGCCCAAGTAGAAGAAAGATTAACAGGTTCTTGGATAGGGTGGATAATTCGGCATTTTTCAACCAAAATAGCTACAATTGAAATATTCCCAGACAAAGCTAAAGTTGGAAAAATGGAAGAACCGTGAAAAAAGCGCCGATGGTTAATACACCTCTCCAAAATTCACCTCAGCGTGGAAGAGTTAACAGAACCTGAAGAGTGCGGAAATTTAGGCTTTTAATCAAGGTGTGCGGTTTTCTGTTGCAGACTAAACTTTACTCTTCATAGTCCAGTTCGTCTATTTCGATTTCGTAGCATTCCTCGCACATGCCGCTGTAAGTTTCATATTCTTCTTTCGTGATTTTTCTGCCGCATCTCAAACACTCGTAAACTTTTTCCTCGCCCATTTCACATTACGTCTCCAAACATGTCTTCAGATTCTTCAGTCAGCTGATCATCCCAGCACTCCCAACACATACCATCATAACTTTCATACTCTTCCTCGTCAATCTCGCGACCACAAACAGAACAATAAAACTTCTCATTTTCATCTTTAGCTGGAGCGCTATTTTCCTCTTTTTTGTGCTTCTTCAAATGTATCACCAAGAACTTTCGCTTCATTCTCGCTCACTCACAAACTATCACTAGATTTAAGTCAAACACTTAGATTTCTAAACATTTATGAACCCAATACTCATATTTTAACTCAAAAAGGAATCTTAGAAGAAGGCCCTTTTTATTGCGGCGGACAATTCACAGTCCAAGCCTACACATGCAACAACAGCAAAACACAATACAGAGAACACACCAAAAACGGAAAACACAGTTTCACACTAAAACTCCAAAAAGGAAAAGGCTACATCAAAGCATAAATTTAGAAGAAATCATCCGCTAAGTAGCAAAAAACCACGCGCTCTACATTAAGTAACATCACTTTTTGTATTAAAAAGACTTCTAGCAGCAACTTTCCAGTTTTCGGGGTCGTCTTCTAGTTTAGGTCTAAGCCCAAAAGCGTAGCCGTCTATTTTGGACTTGTATTCTGGTGGCGAAATCTCCCGCTAATCCTCTTTTTTTCTTTT
>Ga0172363_10004638_pt1 | contig 11116 bp, 8 predicted proteins | sample LakKivs2_kivu2a2_FD_114541 | JGI IMG/M metagenome (GOLD analysis project Ga0172363, IMG submission 114541) | Sediment microbial communities from Lake Kivu, Rwanda - Sediment s2_kivu2a2 | ecosystem: Environmental > Aquatic > Freshwater > Lake > Sediment | place: Rwanda: Western Province, Lake... | reverse complement strand
GCCGGCACGATCTCGCTCGCCCTCGCCGCCTTCGGCCGCGCCCGCCGCGTCCTCGCCGACGACGCGAAACCCGCCGCCGGAGCGCTCACCCCCGAGCAGCTGAAGCAGCTCGCCGAGGCGAAGTTCGTCTACATCCAGAGCACGCGCAAGGACGGCACGCTCGGCAAGCCGGCGGAGATCTGGTTCGCGGTGATGGACGGCGCGCTGTGGGTCGGGTCGTCACCGGACTCGTGGCGCGCGAAGCGCATCCGCTGGGGGCGCCCGCAGGCGAACATCGCGATCGGCAAGCCGGGCGGGCCGTCGTTCCGCGCGACCGGCTCGTTCGTCAAGGACGCGGCGCTGGCGACGAAGTTCTGCGACGCGCTCGCCGTCAAGTACCCGGACGGCTGGCCGCGCTGGGAGAAGTCGTTCCGCGACGGGCTGGTGGACGGCAAGCGGGTGCTGATCCGCTACGCGCCGGTCGCGGGCTGAGCGGACGTCCGCCCGGGGACGCTCACGGCGGCGCGCGACAGAGCGCGCCGCCGGGCGCCGGGTCGTTGACCCGGGTCGAGACCGGTGCCGCGACCATCTCGTCCGCCGGCGCGGGCACGAGCAGCGGCGCGATGCGCTCGACGTCCTGCACGGTGCGGTCGAGCCACAGCGACCACGCTTCGGGCGGCAGCACGACCGGCATGCGGTCGTGGATCGGCGCGAGCAGCGCGTTGGGCGCCGTCGTCAGCACGGTGCACGATTCGAGCTTGGTGCCGTCCGGCGCCTTCCAGCGCTCCCACAGCCCGGCGAGCGCCAGCGGACGCCCGTCCGCGCGCCGGATGTGGAACGGCTGCTTGGGACCGCGCTTGCCGGACGACGCCTGCCACTCGTAGAAGCCGTCGGCCGGCAGCAGGCAGCGGCGGCGGTGCAGCGCCGCGCGGAACGCCGGGCTCGTCGCCGCGGTCTCGGCGCGGGCGTTGATCATGCGCGCCGCGGGACCCGGCTCCTTCACGAACCACGGCACGAGGCCCCAGCGCAGGAGGTCGAGCTCGCGGTCGTCGCCGCCGTGCCGGGTGCGCACCACGGGCACGTCCTGGCCGGGGCAGACGTTGTAGCGCGGCGCGAGCTCGACGGGCCCGGTGATGCCGAACACCTCGGCGATGACCTGCGCCGGCGACGTGATCGTGTAACGACCGCACATTCCGCCATTATGCACGGCCCCGGCCGATGTGGCATCAGACAGACATGCGTCCCGCGTTCGCGACCGGCCTCGCCCGGCTCTCCGACAAGGTGTTCACCTACCTTCAGCCCGACGGCGGGCTCGGCCTCTCCAACGCGGGCCTGATCGGCAGCCGCGACGACGCGCTGCTGGTCGACACGTTCTTCGACCTCGCGCACACGCGCCGCATGCTCGACGCCATCGCGCGCGAGGTCGGCGGGACGATCGGGCGCGTCGTCAACACGCACCACAACGGCGACCACAGCTGGGGCAACCAGCTGCTGCCCGGGGCCGAGATCATCGGCCACCGCCGCTGCGCCGAGCTGATGCGCTCGCTGCCACCCGAGGCGCTGCAGCGCCTGAAGGACCTGCCCGGCACGGTCCCGGCGGCGCGCGCGTTGCGCGCGGGCCTCGAGCGCTTCGACTTCCGCGGCATCGAGATCACCCCGCCGACGACCTTCGTGCCCGACGAGGGCCTGTCGCTCGAGGTCGACGGCGTACGGCTCGAGCTGCTCTACGTCGGGCCCGCGCACACCGCCGGCGACGTGATCGTGCACCTGCCCGACGAGGGCGTCGTGTTCACCGGCGACGTGCTCTTCCGCAACTGCGCGCCGATCGGCTGGGAGGGAACCTTCACGCGCTGGATCGCGGCGCTCGAGAGCATCGCGGCGCTCGGCGCGCCGACGATCGTTCCCGGGCACGGCCCGGTTTGCGGACCCGAAGGCGCGCTCGAGCTGCGCGACTACCTCGCGTACGTGCGCGCCGAGAGCGAGCGTCTGTTCACGACCGGGGCGAGCGTCGAGGAGGCATCGCTGCGCACCGACCTCGGGCCGTACGCCGACTGGCTCGAGTCCGAGCGCATCGTGTTCAACGTCGACCGTGCCTACCGCGAGCTGCGCGGCGAGCCGTACGACGCACCCGTCGACTTCGGCAGCCTCATGGTGATCGCGCAGAAGGTCCGCGCGGCGCACGAGGAGGCGGCGGCGCGGCGCGCGAGGGCGCATTGACGCAGGCCCCCGCGAGAGGCCGCGCACCGCGGTCGAGCCTGCGCGTGCGCAGCCGGCGTCTGCTCGGTGCCGCGGCCGTCGCCGCGCTGTGCGCGCCCGCACCGCTGGTGACGCCCGTCGCGGTCGCGGCCGACGGCCCGAACATGGTGCTCGACGTCGCGCGCATGCGCAGCTCCGCGCGCCTCTCGACCGGCATCTTCCACGAGCCGCGCCGCGCGCCGCTGCTCGACTCGACGATCCCGACCTCGGGAACCTGCGCGCTGCACCCCGACGAGGCGTGCGTCGGCGCGCCCGGCATCCGCAAGCTGCTGCGCTTCGACGTGCTGGTGCACAACCGCGGCGACCAGGACCTCGTCATCGGCAACCCGAAGGAGCGCCCCGACTTCTTCGTCTACAGCGGCTGCCACCGCCACTACCACTTCCGCGCAGCCGCCCGATACGAGCTGCTCGACGCGACCGGCGGCGTGGTGCGCACCGGCCGCAAGCAGGGCTTCTGCCTCGAGGACACCCTGCCCTCCGAGCTCGGCGCCGGCACGCCGCCGAAGCGCTACACGTGCGCGAACCAGGGCGTGCAGGTCGGCTGGGCCGACTGGTACCCCGGCACGCTCGACTGCCAGTGGATCGACGTCACCGACCTGCCGCCGGGCGACTACCAGCTGCACGTGTTCTGGAATCCCGACCGGCTGATGTCCGAGACCACGCTCGACGACAACGCCGGCACGATCCCGGTGACCATCCCGGCGCCGCGCGGCGCGCCGCCGGTGGTCGACGCGATCGAGTCGCCCGCGCCGGGGGCGCTCGCCTCGGCCGGCCGTCCGCTCGACGTGCGCTGGCGCGCGCACGACGACGAGCGCGTGGTCACGCAGGAGGTCTGGCTCTCGACCGACGACGGCGCGACCTGGCAGCAGATCGTCGGCGACGTCCCCGGCGACCGCACGCACCACCGCTTCCTCGTTCCGCTCGGGGCGGCGAGCAGGCAAGCGCGGGTGAAGGTGGTCGCACGCGACGCCTCGGTGCAGCGCGGCGAGCTCGTGTCCGAGGCGTTCCGCATCGAGGTGCCACGCCCGCTCAGGCTGCCCACGCGCGGCGCGGCGGCGGCACGAAGGGAGGGCTGACGTGGTGATGCGTTCCGCAGGTCGGGCTGCAGGGCGTTCGCGGCCGCGCGCGCGCGCCGCCGCACTCGCCGTCGCCGGAGCGCTGGCGCTCGCACCGCTCGCCGACGCACGGGCGGCGGCATTTCTCGACGACGTCGAGGCGGGACGGAACGCCGGAGCAGCGCGCGTCGCCGCGGCAACGGATGGCGCCGAGCGCGCGTCGGCTCTGCAGGACGTGCTGCTCGCCCACGACCGGGCTTCCGCCGGGTTCGCGATCGGCGCGCTGCTCGCGGCTCTCGACGCCGACCTCGCACGCGGCGCTGCTACGCGCGAGCCGCGCGACCGCGCGCTGCTGGAGCGGCAGGTGCGCGACCTGCTCGCCGCGCAGGCCGAGGCGGGCATCGGCAATCGGGCGCTCTGCCTGCTGAGCGGCCGCAGCGAGCCGAAGTCTCTCGAGCGTCAGATCCGCCTCGCCGTGCCGCGCTGGTCCTGCGAACGACACTGAACGGCAGCGGTGGCGTCTACGCTCCGCGGCGCAGCAGCTCGTGGAATCGACCCTCCGCGGCGCAGCCCGCTCGTGGAATCGACGCTCCGCAGCGTCGCTCGCTCGACGATTGACTCGGCGGCGCGCGGACGCGAAGCTCGCGTGTGCGCTGCGCGAGCTGTGCTGCGGAGCTGATCCCGGGCAAGCCGTTCTGTCACGCCTGCGGAGTCCCGGTTGCCGGGACGTGCGCATCGTGCGGCGCGACGCTCGCGGGCGACTTCCGCTTCTGCCCGGATTGCGGCGCCCCGACCAGGGCGGACGGCGCGACGGCGGCGGCGCGCAAGGCGGGAGCAACGCCGGCGAGCGAGAGCCGGCCGGCGACGTCGACGACGCCGGGCGCGGGCAGCGCCGCAGCGTCGCACACGACCGACGCGGCCGACCGCCTGCAGGGCGTGCCGCGCCACCTGCCGGCGAGCCTCAGCGGACGTCTCGTCGCAGCACCCGGCGGCGTCGTCGGCGAGCGCAAGCGCGTGACCGTGCTGTTCTGCGACCTCGCCGGCTCCACCGAGATGGCCGACGGCCTCGACCCCGAGGAGTTCCGCGAGATCCTCGACCAGTACGTCGAGGTCGGCATGCGGGAGGTGTACCGCTACGAGGGCATCGTCAACCAGCTCGCGGGCGACGGCATCATGGCGCTGTTCGGGGCGCCGGTGGCGCACGAGGACGCGCCGGAGCGCGCGGTGCGCGCCGCACTCGCAATCCGCGACGCGGTCGCACACCTGAACGCGACGACGCTCGCCGAGCGCGGCATCGAGCTCCGGATCCGCATCGGCATCAACACCGGCCCGGTGATCGTCGGCACGGTCGGCAACGACCTGAAGATGGACTACACCGCGACCGGCGACACGACGAACCTCGCGTCGCGGCTGCAGACGCTGGCACCGGTCAACTCCGTGCTGGTCAGTGCCGCGACCGAGCGCCTGGTGCGCGGACGCTTCGAGATGCGCGCGACCGGGCCGCTCACCGTCAAGGGCAAGCGCGCCCCGGTGGTCGCGTACGAGGTGCTCGAGGCGATCGACGAGCCCAGCGCGTTCCGCCTCGCCGAGAGCCGCGGGCTCACGCGCTTCATCGGCCGCGACGAGGAGCTCGCGCAGATCGAGGCCTGCTTCCAGCGCGTGCACGGCGGGCTGCCGCAGCTGGTCGCGATCGTCGGTGAGGCCGGCAGCGGCAAGTCGCGCCTCATCCACGAGCTGAAGCAGCGCCTCGCGCCCGAGCAGCCGGCGATCCTCGAGGCGCGCTGCTCGTCGCTGAGCCAGATGCACGCCTACGCACCGTGGACGAACTTGTTGCGCCACTTCTTCGGCGTGCCGCTCGGCGCGTCCGAGGACGAGGCGCGGCGCTGCGTCCAGAGCTTTCTGCGCGAGCTCGACCCGGCCCTCGAGCCGCTCGCGCTACCGATCGCCGGCATGTTCTCGGTGCCGGGCAGCCTCGCCGGCGGTGCCGAGGAGACCGAGGAGGAGAAGCGCGCGACCTTGGGAGCCGTGGGGGACGTGCTGGGTAAGCTCGCCGAACGACGTCCGGTGGTGATGATCTTCGAGGACCTGCACTGGATCGACGACCCGTCACGCGAGATGCTCGAGCTGGCGGTCGCGACGATGCGCGGCTGGCGCTTCATGCTGGTCGTGAGCCACCGCCCGGAGTACGAGCCGCACTGGCGCGTCGGCGCGGCGTTCACGCAGCTGCACCTGCGGCCGCTACCGGACGAGCACGCGGTCGAGATGATTCGCGCCGTGGCCGCCGGCGAGCTGCCGGGGGAGCTCGAGGAGCGGCTGTGCGCGAAGGCGGAGGGCAATCCGTTCTTCCTCGAGGAGCTGGCGCGGACGCTCGTCGAGGACGGCTCGCTCGCAAAGAGCGGCGGACGCATCCGGCTGACCCGCCCGGTGTCGGAGATCTCGGTGCCGGAGACCGTCCAGGAGGTCATCGGCGCGCGCATCGATCGCCTGTCGTCGTCCGCGAAGCGCACCGTGCAGGTCGCAGCGGTGCTCGGCCGGCAGTTCCGCCGCGACCAGCTCGAGCAGCTCCTCGCCGGCGAGAGCATCGCCGTCGCGGCGGAGCTCTCCGAGCTCGAGCAGCGCGGCATCGTGCACCGCAAGACGGTACTGTCGGAGGAGGAGTTCCGCTTCGGCGAGAGCGTCACCCAGGAGCTCGCTTACGAGTCGCTGCTGGTCCGCGAGCGGCGCGCACTGCACGGCCGTATCGCGCGGCTGGTCGAGGAGACTGCGGGCGAGGCGTCCGCCGAGCGCTCGGCGCTGCTCGCGCACCACTTCGCGCGCAGCGACGAGCGCGACAAGGCGATCGAGGCGCTGCTGCGCGCCGCCGCGGACGCCGAGCGCGTCCCGTCGTACCACGCGGCGCGCGAGTTCTACCGCGCCGCGTGGAACATGGCGTCGCAGGCGCTCACCGCGTCGCCGGACGACACGCTGCGCCGCCACGCGCTGTCCGCGGCGATCGGCTTCTGCCACATGAGCGTGATCTACGCCTCGACCGGCGAGACCGACGAGGTCGAGCGCGTCGCGCGCCACGGGCGGGAGCTGGCGCTGCAGCTCGACGTCAAGTCGGCGTACGCATCGTTCCCGTCGTACGAGGGACTGGCAGCGATCAGCAGCGGCCCCGACCGCTTCGCGCACGGCCTGGCACTCGTCGAGGAGGCGCTCGACAGTGCGCGACGCGAGGGGCTCGCGCACAATGCGGTGAACATCTCGCGCGGCCTCGCCTGGACCTACCTCTTCGACGGCCGCTTCCGCGAGGCCCGCGAGCTGATCACCCACGCACAGCACGAGCTCGACCCCTTGGAGAGCCCGGGACGGCCGTCGGACCTGTGGTTCGGCGTGCGCTCGATGACGGCGTCGATCCAGCTCCACAGCGACCAGATGGACGCCGCGGCCGCGACCGACCTGGACCTGCACGGACGCGCCCGCCAGCACGGCAACCGCACCATCGCGGGCGGCAGCGCGTCGCTGCTGGCACAGGTCCACTTGCTGCGCGGCGAGTACGCCGAGGCAGCGCGGTGGGCCGAGGTCAGCCTCGAGACGGCGCGCGAGATCGGCAACGTCGCCGCGGCGCGCATCGCGTCGGCGGTCGCGATCGTCGCGCGCACCGAGCTCGGCTTGCCGGTCGTCGCGGGCCGCTACGTGCGCCACGTCGAGACCTCGATCAAGGGGGCGACCAGCCTGCCGCTGTTCCTGCACCTGATCGTCGACGCGCTGCTGTCGATCGGCGAATGGAAGCGCGCCGAGTCGGTGATCGAGCAGGCGGAGCACCACACCGGCGGCCGCCTCCGAGCCGCGTCGTGGGCGGCGGCGCGTGCCGAGCTGCTGCGCCACGACCCGCGGCGCCTCGACGAGGCCGCGAGCGACGCCGAGCGGGCGCTCGCGCTCGGCGAGGAGATCGACAGCCGCACGACGGTCGCGTGTGCGCTCCTGACGGCGGGGCAGATCGCGCGCGTCGTGGGCGATCACGCGCGCGCCACAGCACAGCTCGAGCACGCGCGCGAGCTGTTCGCGAAGCTCGGCAACGTGCACCAGTGCCGGCGCGCGGATGCACTCCTCGCAGACCTTGCGCCCGACGCCGTCGCGGAACAACCTGCCGTGTGATGCCCACTGCAGGAGATCCGGGTCCGGGAGTCGAGCGCCTCGCCGCGTCCGCCACGCACGCCCTGCGCTCGCGCCGCCCGCCGGTGACGCTCGTCATCGCGACCCTCGTACTCGTGGCCGGCTGCGCCACCTCGCCGCTCGGACGCCGCCAGCTGCGCCTGATGTCCGGCAACGACGTCGCGAGGATGGGCGCCAGCGCGTTCCAGGACATCAAGCAGGAGACGCCGCAGAGCACGGACACCAGCCAGCAGCGCTACGTGCGCTGCGTCGCCGCCGCGATCACCGGGCAGGTGACCGACCCCGAAGCGCCGCGCCAGTGGGAGGTCGTGGTCTTCAAGGACGACAGCGCGAACGCCTTCGCGCTGCCGGGGGGCAAGATCGGCGTCAACACGGGCATCCTGAAGGTCGCGAAGAACCAGGACCAGCTCGCGACCGTGATCGGGCACGAGGTCGCGCACGTGCTCGCGCAGCACGCGAACGAGCGCGTCTCGCAGCAGATGCTCACCGGCGTGCTGATGGACGTCGCGGGACAGACGATGGACCCGACTCTGGTCGCGGCGCTCGGAATGGGCGCGGAGGTGGGCGTGCTGCTGCCCTTCAGTCGCACCCAGGAGAGCGAAGCCGACCTGCTCGGACTCGACCTGATGGCGGGTGCCGGCTTCGACCCGCGCGAGAGCACGAAGTTCTGGCAGAACATGGCGTCCGCGGGTGGCGGCGGGACGCCGGAGTTCCTCTCGACCCACCCGTCGGACCAGACGCGCACCGCGGACCTGCAGAAGCGGATCGCCCAGGAAATGCCGGTCTACGAGCAGGCCGTCGCCGCGGGGCGCCGGCCGAAGTGCGGCTGACGCCGGCGCACCGATCGGTCGCCGACGACCCGTCTCACCAGCGCCGCCGGCTCCAACCGCTCAGCGGCGCGCCGCTGCAGCGGCGTCGATCAGCTCGATGACGTGCCCGTCGGGATCGCGCACCCACATCTGCCCGATCTCGGGTCCTGCGGGGAGCACCTCGATCGAGGCCGTCTGCAGGCGCGCCAGCGTCGCCGCGTAGTCGTCGACGGTGAACGCTAGGTGGCTCGCCGCGGGGTTCAGCGTCGGCGGCGGAGTGTCCACCTGCATCCCCTCGAGCACGGCGATGAGGTGGATCTGCGCGTTGCCCGCGGACAGCCAGGCACCGTCGATGCCGAAGTCGGGCCGCGGGATCGTCTCGAGCCCGAGCAGGTCGCGATAGAAGCCGAGCGCGGCCGCGAGGTCGCGGACGGGAAACGAGACGTGATTGACGCTGCGTGCGATCGCCATGCTGGCCGGTCTATCACGGATCGGCGAGGCTCGCCCCCGGATCCACGAGGAAGGCCGAGCGCGTCGAGCCGTACGGCGTCACGCACGGGACGCCCCCGGTGAAGCTGCAGGTACGGAGGACGCCCGTGCGATCGGTGCCGCGCAGGATCGTGCCCGGCCGCTCGGCCAGCGTCACCACGAGCGGCGGCGCGAAGCCGGGCGTGAGGTCGAGCCCCTTGGCGCGCACGTTGAACACGAGCTCCTGCCCGCGCGTGCGCCGCAGCGGCACCACGTCGACGACGAGACTTCGCCGCTCGCCGCCGCGGCAGCGCATCGTCCCCGAGGCGAGCGTCCGGCACTGCGCCGCAGAGAACGCCAGCGTCCGGTCGAGAGCACGTCCGTCGCGTACCCGCACGGCGAGCCCGTCGCCGACGGAGAACGCGTCCGACGCCGGGCGCAGCGCGACGCGGCCGCGCACCTGGATGCGCCCGCGCGACCGACGCTGTCCCGCGCGCGGGCCAGGTGCCCAGACGCGCGCCTGCTCGATGTCGAGCGTCGCGTCGGCCGGATCGCAGGCGTCGCCGAGGCCGTCGCCGTCGGTGTCGCGCTGGTCGCGGTTCGCAACGCCGGCGCAGTTGTCGAGCGGGCAGGCGCCGGGGAACGGGTTCGGGAAGAACCTCGTGCGGAAGCCGTCACCGTCGGGGTCGGTGCAGGTATCGCACTCGTCGCCGATGCCGTCGCCGTCGGCGTCCTCCTGGCCGGGGTTCGGGCGGTCGGGGCAGTTGTCGATCGCCGTGCACACGCCGTCGGCATCGGTCTCGCCGGTGCCGTCGTCGGGGCATGGATCGCAGGCGTCGCCGATCGCGTCGCCGTCGCGATCCTCCTGGCCGGGGTTCCGCCTGAACGGGCAGTTGTCGAGCGGACAGAAGCTCCCGCCGTCCTCGTCGCCGAAGCCGTCGCGATCGGAGTCGATGCACAGCACCGAATCACACGCGTCGCCGCGTCCGTCGTCGTCGGAGTCGACCTGCGCGGAGTTGCGGGCGTCCCGGCAGTTGTCGCACGCATCGCCGACGCCGTCGCCGTCGGCATCCTCCTGCCCCGGGTTGGATACGTCCTCGCAGTTGTCGCGCGCGCATTCGTTCGCGTAGCCGGGATTGCCGAAGCCGTCCTGGTCGAAGTCGACGCACCTTACTGGATCGCAGGTGTCTGCGATGCCGTCGCCGTCCTCGTCACGCCAGGGCGAATCGAATGTGGTCGGGCAGGAATCACAGGCATCGCCGATGCCGTCGCCGTCGCCGTCCTCCTGGCCTGGATCGGCGACGTCTGGACAGACGTCGGACGAGCAGATGCCATCCCGGTCGTAGTCCGCGTCGCCACCGGGGCCGACGCAGAAGTCGCACGGGTCGCCGACGCCGTCGCCGTCCGCGTCCTCCTGGCCCGGGTTCGGGAAGAACCGGCAGCTGTCCCCGTCCGTGCAGACGCCGTCGCCGTCGAAGTCGTCCTCTCCGGGCCCGACGCAGACGTCGCACGCGTCGCCGAAGCCGTCGCCGTCGGAATCGAGCTGCTCGGGATCGAAGGCGAGCGGGCACACGTCGCAGCCGGTGCCCACGCCGCTCGTCACGCCATCGCCGTCACCGTCGGGCTCACCGCTGGTCCGGATCCGGTCCGACAACCTCGCTCCGCAGACGTCACCGTCGCAGACGAGCACAGCTCGCCGGCGGTTCTGGTCGAAGAGGCAGGTCTCCGCACTTGTCTCGCCCCAGGACACGCGCACCAGCAGCTCGCCGAGGTAGAACTGCTGCCCGGCACCCGGCGGGGCGTCGACGCGGAACGTGTTGCAGGTCGAACGGTCGAGCAACGCCAGCACCTCGGGGTCGGTGAACTCGTAGGTGTCAGCGCCCGGCGACACGCACTCGCATCCGGCGCGCATCGGCGCGGCGCCGATCCGGTGCTCGTTGACGTAGAACTCGAGGGTCGACGCTTCCCCACAAACCGCGTGCGGCACGACGAACGTGACCGCCACCGGCTGCTGGGCCCGGGCCGCCCCCACGCCGGCGAACGAGGTCAGCGCGAGCGCGACGAGCGCTCCACCGAGGAACCGTGCTCCACGACCGTTCAGGGCCATGCTTCCTCTCCTTCCGATCGCCCGGCTCGCCCGGCGCCGCTGGGGCATCGCACGGCGCGTGTGCCGCGATGGACGGCGTGCGTACAGAGGAATTTCGGGGTGATGGGGGTCTCGGGCGTCGCGGCCGCCGCGAGCGGCTCGGCTCGCGCCGACGTGAATCCGTCCACGAGTTCGCCCTCGTATTCCGGGTAACGTCCGTGGTAGGCCCCGCAGTTGCTGCAATGAGCCGCCGTCGTCCAGATCCGAAGCGCCTCGTCGCGCTCGTCCTGCTGAGCCTCCTCGCGCAG
>Ga0172363_10004636_pt1 | contig 11117 bp, 8 predicted proteins | sample LakKivs2_kivu2a2_FD_114541 | JGI IMG/M metagenome (GOLD analysis project Ga0172363, IMG submission 114541) | Sediment microbial communities from Lake Kivu, Rwanda - Sediment s2_kivu2a2 | ecosystem: Environmental > Aquatic > Freshwater > Lake > Sediment | place: Rwanda: Western Province, Lake... | reverse complement strand
TCTCCCCTCCTCTCACCTCCTCCGCCCGAAAGGCGACGACATGAACGAGTCCTTCCGGAGCGGCGCTCGCCGCTCCCTCCCTCTCCTCCTCTGTGCGGCCGCGCTGGCTCCCCGCCCGGCGGCCGCGTTCGAGATCCTCACCCGCGACAAGGACGCCCGCTTCGTGCACGACGCGAGCGGTGGCGGCTGGTCGCACGTACGCGTCGGTGCCGATCGCGCACTGCGGGAGCTCGAGGACCCGCGCTGCCCGGCCGTGACGAAGATCCGCGTCAGCTCGTACAAGGACAACCGCGTCGTCGGCGAGCCGCTCGCCGAGCTGCCGTGCAGCGAATGGCGGAAGATCCCCGACGGGTTCCTCTACAGCGATCCCGCCGGCAGCGTCGCCGGCATCGAGAAGGTCCGCTACACGACGCGCGGCCTCGAGGTCCACGCGGCCGCGCCCGGCCACACGCCGATCGTCGGGCCGGTCGGCTTCACGCAGCTGAACCTCGAGATCGACGGGCGCCGCTTCATCGCGCGCTTCCACGACTTCACGCGCAACGATGACGTGTCGGTGGTGGCGAAGCGACCGTCGCGCGCCGCGGCCGACGGCGAGGCCGCGTTCTGGGACACGCTCCTCGGGAACGCGAATCGCGACCTCGAGTCGCTCGAGCTGCTCGGCCGCGCGACGCAGCAGAATCCGCGCGACGGCCGCTCGCACTTCCTCACGGGAATGATGCACCTGCAGCGCTCCGAGCGCACCGACACCGACCCGCGCCACATGAGCGCGGCCGGCCGCCTGGAGCTGCTGCGCGCCGTGCAGGCGTTCGACCGCGCCACACCGCTGCTCTGGGACGGCGTCCGCGGCGACAGCCGCGTCCCCGGCTTCGCGTCGGCGGCGCTCTACAAGAAGGGCGTCGCGTACGGCGAGCCCGACACGACCGCGCGCGGCTTCCAGGCCATGAGCGACGCCGCCGACGTGAACCCGCTGTTCAACGGCTTCATCCCGTTCGGTGCGGGCCCGATCGCACCGCCCGACAGCGACGAGTACGCGCTGATCCTGCACCTGCTCGACGACGTCTTCCCGACGGTCTTCGCCGACTGCGTCGGTCAGAACGAGATCTGCTTCAACGGCGGCCTCGCACCGCACAACCTCGAGGGCACGTTCGTGCTGTCGGGTGACCTGTACACGAAGGCCGGACGGATCGCGGAGGCGCAGCGCTTCTACGAGAACGCCGCCGACGCGGGCGAGATCTCCGGCTGGAACCCGAGGTTCGTGGCGCGCGCCCGGGAGCTCGCCGCGACGGCGCCGGAGCGGGCGGACCTGTACGGCAACGACGACCCGGAGGACGATCCCCCCTTCACCGACTTCGGTGGCGCGGGCAACTGCGCCTACTGCCACAATCAGTAGCCACGAGGGGGCACGCGGGATTTTCACCGCGAGGGGGCAGGCAGTTCATTCCACGAGGGGGCACCCGCCCCCTCGCCCCGTCGAGCGTTGCTCGACGGGGGCCCACTCCCCGCGCTCGCTTCGCTCGGGCGCGCGGAAGTGGCCACGCGGTCAGGCAGGTTGCGCGGTCAGCGAGCCGGAGAGCAATCGGCGCTTGAGCTTGCCGCTCGGGGTGCGGGGTAGCGACGACACGAGGACGAGGCGGCGCGGCAGCTTGTGGCGGGCGAGGCCGGCGCTGCAGCCGTCTCGCAGCTCGGTGAGGGTCGGCTCGGCACCGGGGCGCGGCACGATCCATGCGCAGACGACGTGCCCCCACTCGGGATCGGTGACGCCGGCGACGCCGGCGTCCGCCACCGCAGGGTGGCCGAGGAGCACCGCCTCGACCTCCTCCGGCGTGACGTTCTCGCCGCCGCTGACGATCACGTCGTCGGCACGGCCGAGCACCGTCAGGCACCCGTCGGCGTCGAGCGCTCCGCGGTCGGCGGTGCGGAGCCAGCCGTCCGGTGCGAGCGGCTCGAGCGTGCCCTCGTCCGACAGCGTGCCGAGCGCGACGGTGGCGCCGCGCACCGTGATCACTCCGGGCTCGCCCGTCCTCGCCGCACGCCCGTCCGGAGCCACGACGCGCACCTCGGCTCCGTCGAGCGGGGCCCCGACGAAGCCGTCGCCGGACACCGCCTGCTCCGGGCGCGCGGTCACGATCTGCGAGCCCGTCTCGGTGAGCCCGTAGGTCGGCGCCACCGGCCAGCCGCGCGCGCGTGCCGCCTCGACCAGCGCCCGATCCGAGCGCGCGCCCCCGAGCAGCAGCACGCGCAGCGCGCCCGGCGCCGCGTCGCGGACGTCGAGCAGGCGGCGCAGCGTCGTCGGCACGAGCGAGAGCTGCGTCACGCCGTCCTCGCGCAGTGCGCGCGCCACCGTCTGCGGATCGAAGCCACGCTGCAGGAGAACCGTGCCACCCACGATCACGGCGCGCAGCAGGACCGCGAGCCCGCCGACGTGGTGCAGCGGCAGGCACGCGAGCCAGCGATCGTCCTGTCCCGCACCGAGCCGGGCCGCGGCCGCACGCGCGCTCGCGAGGTGGTTGCCGGCGCTCAGCACGACGCCGCGCGGACGCCCCGTCGTGCCGGAGGTGAAGACGACCGTGTGCGGGGCGTCGAGCGCGATGCGCGGGGTTGCGCGCCGCGCTCCCGGCGGGAGCGGAACGTCGCCGAGCACGACCCCGTCGGGCTCGACGAGCGACAGAGCGGCGCCGTGCGCGCTCGCCGCCGCACGCGCCGGCTCCGCCGCGGACGGCGCCGCGACGACCAGCCGCGGGCGCACGCAGGACGCCGCGCGTGTCACCTCGTCGGCGCCGGCGCGCGGATCGAACGGCGCGAGCACCACGCCCGTCCGCGCGCACGCGTGCAGCAGCTCGACGAGCGCGCTGCCCGTGGGCAGCAGCGCGAGCACGCGCCCGCCCTTCTCCAGTCCGCGCGCGGACAGCCGCGCCGCGAGCGTCGCGACGCGCTCCTCGAGCACGCCGTACGGGATCACCACCCCGTCGGGTGTTACCAGCGCGGGCCACGACGGGCGTCGGCGGGCCCGCTCGTACAACCAGTCGGCGACGATCATGCGATTCCTCCGGGGTACGCCGCGCGCTCCTCCACGAGGCGGGCGGGCGGCGTCAGCGCGACGCCGAGCCCGGGACCGGGCGGCGGCGTCATCACCGGCGCCGCCGGGATGGGTTCGGCGACGACGTCGCGGGTGAGAAGATCCGTGGTCGCGATCCCGGCCGCCGGCGGCACGGTCGCGCTGCGGGCGGCGAGCGCGGACGCGAGGTGCAACGCCGCCGCCGTGCCGAGCGAGGTCTCGAGTCCGGTCGTGACGACGACGTCGAGTCCGGCCGCGCGCGCGGCGTCCGCCGTCGCGACGGCGCGGCGCAGGCCGCCCGTCTGTACGAGCTTCACGACGATCACGTCGGCGGCGCCGCGCGCGGCGATGCGCCGCACGTCGTCCGGGCCGCGTACGCTCTCGTCCGCTGCGATGCGGTGGCCGAGCCGCGCGGCGTGACGGCGCGACTCCGCCAGCGCGTCGAGGTCGTCCGCGGGCGCCGGCTGCTCGAGCCACGCCACCCGTGCGGGGTCGAGCGCATCGAGCACGCGCGCCGTGCGCTCGACGTCCCAGGCGCCATTGGCGTCGATGCGCAGTGCGAGCGCGGGTGCCGCGCGCGTCAGGCCGGCGACGGCCGCGACCGTCGGCCCCGGGTCCTGCGCCGCCTTCAGCTTCGCCACGCGAAAGCCCGCGGCGAGTGCAGCCGTGGCGGCGACCACGGCGTCGCCGCCGAGCAGGGCACTCGCCGCAACGGGTACGCAGTCACCGCCGAGCAGTGCTGCGACCGGCACGCCGCGGAGGCGCGCGACGAGATCGTGCAGCGCCATGTCGAGTCCCATCGCCGCAGCACCGCCGATCGCGCCGACGGCGTCGATCAGCCGATCGGCACTCGCGAGGTCGGCGCCGCGCAGCAGCACGGCTGCGTCGCGCAGCTTTGCGCGCAGCGATGCCACCGCGGATGGAGCTGCGTGCGGGTGCGGCGCGGCCTCGCCGATCCCTTCGGTACCGTCATCGGCCACCAGCCGCACGACGACGCCCTCGCGCAGCGCGACGCGGCCCCGCGCGGTCGCGATCGGCTTCCGGAACGGGATGGCGAACGAACGCAGCTCGACGGCGCCGATCCGCACGATCAGTCTCCGGCGAGCGCCGGCAGCGCGATCCCGGCTGCGAGCAGCGCGCCGAACACGAGGTGCAGGCGCGCGGTCTGCGCGAGCGCCTGGTTCAGCGCGGAACCGCTGGCACTGCGGACCAGATCGAGCGGGGCGCGTGCCGCGAGCAGGGCGAGCGGCGCGAGCAGCACCGATGGCGGCGCGCCCCCCGACCCCATCAGGACGGGCGACAGCAGCGCCGCGCCGACCAGCAGCGCGTAGAGGCCGCGGGTCCGCGCGGTGCCGAGCCGTACCGCGATCGTCCGCTTGCCGGCGCGCGCGTCGGTATCGGCGTCGCGGACGTTGTTCACGATCAGGATCGCGGCCGCGAGACACCCGACCGGCACCGACGCCGCGAGCGCGAGCCCCGAGACGTGGCCGGCCTGCACGAGCTCCGTCCCGCACACCGCGACCGGTCCGAAGAACGCGAACACGAAGACCTCACCGAGCCCGCGGTACGCGAGCGGGAACGGCCCCGCCGTGTACGCGACCCCGGCGGCGATCGACAGCGCGCCGAGCGCCAGCGCGGCGGCTCCGCCGCGTACCGTCAAGTAGAGCCCGAGGAGCGCCGCCGCGCCGAATGCGACCGCAGCGGCGGTCACCATGGCCGCCGGCGAGATCCACCCCGCCGCCACCGCGCGCTCCGGTCCGACGCGCTCCGGCCCATCCGCGCCGCGCCGGAAGTCGCCCCAGTCGTTGACGAAGTTCGTGCCGATCTGGAGCAGCAGCGCGACCAGCAGCGCCGCGACCGCGGGCACGAGCGCGAACCCGCCCGCGTGCAGCGCGCACGCGGAGCCGACCAGCACCGGCGCCACCGCCGCCGGCAGCGTCCGCGGACGCGCCGCGGCCACCCAGCGCGCGGCGAACGACGGCATCACCGCCGCGTCGCCCACCGGCGTCACGGCAGGCGCGGGAAGCGCGCGAAGTCGGGCGCGCGCTTCTCGAGGAACGCCTTCTTTCCCTCCTGCGCCTCCTCGGACATGTAGTAGAGCAGCGTCGCGTTGCCGGCGAGCTCCTGGATGCCCGCGAGGCCGTCGGTGTCGGCGTTGAACGCCGACTTGAGGCAGCGGATGGCGATCGGGCTGTGCGCCAGGATCTGGCGGCACCACGCGACCGTCTCGTCCTCGAGCCGCGCGAGCGGCACCACGGCGTTGACGAGCCCCATGTCGAGCGCCTGCTGCGCGTCGTACTGCCGGCAGAGGTACCAGATCTCGCGCGCCTTCTTGTGGCCGATGATGCGCGCCAGGTGGCTCGCGCCGAAGCCGCCGTCGAAGCTGCCGACCTTCGGCCCGGTCTGGCCGAAGATCGCGTTGTCGGCGGCGATCGTGAGGTCGCACACCACGTGCAGCACGTGTCCGCCGCCGATCGCGTAGCCCGCGACCATCGCGATCACCGGCTTGGGCAGCGTGCGGATCTGCCGCTGCAGGTCGAGGACGTTGAGCCGCGGCACGCCGTCGTCGCCGACGTAGCCGGCCTCGCCCCGGATGCGCTGGTCGCCGCCGGAGCAGAACGCCTGGTCGCCGGCGCCGGTGAGGATGATGACGCCGACCTCCGGGTCCTCCCGGGCCGCGTTGAACGCGTCGGACAGCTCGAACAGCGTCTTCGGTCGGAAGGCGTTGCGCACCTCGGGACGGTTGATGGTGATGCGCGCGATGCCGTCGGCGACGTCGTAGAGGATGTCGCCGTAGGTGCGCCTGGACTTCCACTCCATGAGAATGCTCCGTTTCGGTTGCTTCAGGCGGACAGGACGGCTGACGCCGCGTGCGCGGACGCGCGCGTGCCGTCGAGGAACGGCTCGACCGCGTCGAGCCAGGAATCGGGACGCTCGAGGTACACGGCGTGCCCCGCGCCGCGGACGATCGCGAGCCGCGCGTCGGGCAGCGCCGCCGCCATCGCGTGCGCGATCGCGCAGTACTTGACGTCGAGCGCGCCGGCGAGCAGCAGCGTGCGGCTGCGCACGCCGCCGAGCCGCTCCCAGAGCGGCTCCTGCGTTCCGGTGCCCATCGCGCGCAGCGACGCGGCGTAGCCGGCGGCCCGCCCGTCGAGCCGCCGCGCGCGCTCGCGCGCCCGCACGTCGTCGGGCAGGCTCGCCTGCGACGCGAACAGCGGCTGCGCGAGCCAGGCATCGACGAAGCGCTCGATGCCGTCGCGCTCGATCGCCTCGGCGAGCCGCGCGTCGGCCGCGGCGCGCGCGGCGCGCTCGACCGAGTCCGCGATGCCGGGCGACCCGCTCTCGAGGACGAGGGCGCGCACCGCGTCGGGATGGTCGGCCGCGACCTGCAGGGCGGTACGCGCGCCCATCGAGTAGCCGACCCAGTCCGCCTCGTCGACGCCCAGCGCGGCGAGCGCCCGGACCAGCGCCCCGGCCACGTCGGGGAGCCGTGCGTGCCCGGGATCGCGCGGGATCGAAGCCAGGCCGTGACCCGGCAGGTCGAACGCGATCACGCGCCGCTGCCGCGCGAGCCGGCGGGCGACGTCGCCCCACGCGCTCGCGCTGCCCGTGAAGCCGTGCAGCAGCACCAGCGGCGGCCCCTGGCCGGACACCTGCGCCGCGACCTCGGCGCTCATCGGAGCTCCTCCGCGACGGCCCGAACGGCGACGTCGCGCGTCGCGTTCCACGCGGCGAGCGACGTCGCGCGCGCGAAGCGCACCTCGACCACCGTCGTGCGCTCCGACGCGAGGCCGCGCGCGACGGCGTCCGCGAGCTCGGCCACGTCGGTCACGCGCTCGAACGCGCAGCCGAACATCGCGACCGCCGGCGCGAAGTCGAGCCCGTGCGGCGTCGCGAAATGCTCCTCGTAGCCCTCGCGGTACGCGGCGATCGGCAGGTGGTCGAAGATGCCGCCGCCGTCGTTGTTCAGGACGACCAGCACCGCGCGCACGCCGTGGCGGCGCACGGCGAGCAGCCCGCTCAGGTCGTGGCAGAAGGTCAGGTCGCCGCAGACGCCGACCACCCGGCGCGCGGGATCGGCGGCCGCGGCGCCGAGCACCGTCGACACGAAGCCGTCGATGCCGTTCGCGCCGCGGTTCACGAGCACGCGCGGCGGCTCGATCGCGCCCGGCCAGAACGCGTCGACGGCGCGCACCGCGAGGCTGTTGCCGGTGCACAGAAGAGCGTCCGCCGGCACGACGTCCGCGAGAGCCCGCACGACGTGCGCCTCGAAGAGCGCCGCGGACGCGGACGGCGCGAGCGCCCCCTCGATCGTGGCGCGCGCGCGCTCCCCGGCCTCCTGCCAGCGCGCGCGCCAGCCCGCGTCGACGTCGCGCCGGCCGTGCGCCAGCGCGCGCAGCGCGCCGAGCCGCGCCGCGAGGCTGCTGCACGCCACGCTCGGCGCACCGACCAGCAGGTGGGTCGCGAGCGACGACGGGTCGGCCCAGGTCGCCGACGGGTCGATCACGATCTGCGGCACGTCGTCGAGCGCCGCGAGCCACGTGGCGAGCGCCTTCGACGTCGGGACGGGCCCGATCCGCACCACCGCGTCCGGACGCATCGGCCCCGCGCTCGCGGCGAACGCCGGTGCGCGCACGACGGCGTCGTGCGCGTCGACGAGGAAGAGCGTCGCCGGCTCTCGGCGGAGGTTCGACGCGACCTCGGCGAGGAGCGGCGCGTCGAGCGCCGCGCAGAGCCCCGCCACCGCTGGCACGATCGTGGGGTCGCCGTCGTCCATCGGCCCTGCGACGATCAGCGGCCGGTGCGACGCACGCAGCAGGACCGCGGTCTCCTCGAGCGCTTCGGACTCGACGCTCGCGCGCGAGCGTCCGACCTGCGTCCACGGCGCGCCTTCCCGCCCGCGCCCCTCGGGTGCGGCGAGCAGCGCGTCCGCGACGTCGCCGGGCACGGGGCGCGGATCGAGCGGCTCGCGGAACGGCAGGTTCAGGTGCACCGGTCCTGGCACGGAGCCGGTCTCACCGCGCGCCGTCGCGACCGCGCGGCACGCGACCGCGCGCACGTGACGCATCGCCGCGAGCGTCGCGTCGGGCGTGCCGAGGTCGCAGAACCAGCGCACGTGGCTGCCGAAGATGCCGATCTGGTCGATGGTCTGGCCCGCGCCGCAGTCGCGCAGCTCGGGCGGACGATCCGCCGACAGCACGATCAGCGGCACGCGCGCATGGAACGCCTCGACCACGGCCGGGAAGAGATTCGCGACCGCCGTCCCCGACGTGCAGACGATCGCGACCGGGGCGCGCGACGCGCGCGCGAGGCCGAGCGCGAAGAAGGCGCCCGAGCGCTCGTCGACGTGCGACCAGAGCCGCAACCCGCCGTGCGCGACCAGTGCCGAGACCAGCGGCGCCGAGCGGCTGCCCGGCGACACGCAGACGTCGCGCACCCCGGCGCGCGCGAGCTCGTCGACGAGCAGCGTCGGGGCGAGCGCGGTGCGGTTCGGAATCGCGGCGCGCGCGGGGGTGCTCGCCTCCGGGTCGGCGAGCGCGATGGCGAGGGCTTCGGCGGAACGGGGTGACATCTCAGACCTCCAGCAGCGCGTGCAACGTGGCGTGTAGCTTGAGACGGGTTTCCTCGAGCTCCGACTCCCAGCGCGAGCCGCGCACGAGTCCGGCGCCCGCGTGCAGGATCGCGCGCTCGCCGTGCAGCAGGGCCGTGCGGATCGCGACGCCGAGCTCGCCCGAGCGCCGGTCGTGCGCGTCGAGCCAGCCGAGGCAGCCGCCGTACCAGCCGCGCGCGACGGCCTCGTGCGCGAGCACGCGGGCGAGCGCGGTCTCGCGCGGCACGCCGCAGATCGCGGGCGTCGGGTGCAGCGCGCCGGCGACCTCGAGCAGCCCGACGTCGCGGCGCAGCGTACCGCGGATCGGCGTCCACAGGTGCTGCACCACGGCGGTGCGCAGCACGCGCGGCGCCGCCGGCACCGTGAGGCGCCGGCACAGCGGACGCAGCCTCGCTGCGAGGTCGTCCACCACCGCGGCGTGCTCCGCGCGGTCCTTGACGCTCGCGCGCAGCGCCGCCGCACGGGCCCGGTCTTCGCGCGCGCGCTCGCCGCGCGCGGCGCTGCCCGCGACCGCGGCGGTGCGCAAGCGGTCGCCGTCGACGCGCGCGAGCAGCTCGGGCGTCGCGCCGACGAAGGCCGCCTCGCCCTGCATCACCGCGAACACCGCGCAGCCCGGGTGCGCCGCACGGAGCCGCGCCGCGACGCGCAGCGGATCGAGCGCCGCGCCGGCGTCCACCTCGATCGCACGGGCGAGCACGACCTTCGCGAGACGTCCCGCCTCGACCTCGTCGAGCGCCGCGCGGACCGCGTCGCGCCAGGCCGCGGTGGGCGCGAGCGCGCGCACGCGGAAGCTCGGCGGACTCTGCGGTGCGGCCTTGATCGCAGCGCGGCGTCCGCGAGCGAGCGCGCGGCCGAGCCCGGCGCGCGTGCGGTCGAGGAGCTGGCGCGCGCCGGCCGTCGCCGCGTCGCCACGCGATGCCTCGGTGGTGGCGACGAGGTGCGTCTCGCCGTCACGACGGACCAGGGCGAGGCGCGGCAGGGCGAAGCGTGCCGCAGGGAACTCCCGCCACGGCGCCGTCGCGCGCGCGTCCGCGTCGAACGCGAAGCCGCCCACGAGGACCGCATGCTCGGCGTCGCCCGAGAGCGGAAGCGAGGCGAGCGCGCCCGACACGTCGGCGAAGCGCGCGTCGCCGTGCGCTTCCACCATCGCCGTCGCGCCGATCGCGGCCACGTGCTCGTCGTCCGCGTCGCGCAGCCAGAGGAAGCGCTGGCGCTCGGGGAAGGCCGCGAGGAAGTCGAGCGGATCGACGGGCTCGTCGATCACGCACGACGCGCTCGCGATCACGTCGTGCGCGACCGCGAGGGAGCGGGTCGCGCGCGTCACGGGCGTGCTCCGGCGCGGGGCGCGCGGCGGGCGGAGATCAGCTGTGCCGCGCCGAGACCGAAGGTGCGGCGGCGCACGTCGGTGAAGCCGGCGGCGCGCAGCATGTCCGCGAGCTCCCCCGGCGGCGGCAGGTAGGCGGTAGACGCGGGCAGGTATGCGTACGCGCTACGGTCGGACAGCAGGCGCCCTAGGATCGGCACCGCGTGGTGGAAGTAGAGCCTGTGGCCCGCGCGCAGCAGCGCGCTCTGCGGCTCGGCGACCTCGAGCACCGCGAGGCGCCCGCCGTCGCGAAGCACGCGCGCGGCCTCCGCGAAGAACGGCGGGATGGCGACGAAGTTGCGCAGCGCGAAGGCGCAGGTGATCGCGTCGGTGGCGGCGTCGGCGAGCGGCAGCGCGAGCGCGTCGCCCCGCACGACGCGCCCGCGCGATCCGCGCCGCCCCGCGACCGCAAGCATCCCGGCCGCGAAGTCGATTCCCGCGACGCGCGCGCCGCGCGCACGCGCGAGCTCCACCAGGTCTCCCGTGCCGCAGGCGACGTCGAGCACGCGATCGCCGGGACGGATCTCCGCCGCGTCGATCGTGGCACGGCGCCACGCGCGGTCGAGACGGAACGTCATGAGGGCGTTCAACCGGTCGTAGCGCGGCGCGATGCGGTCGAACATCGACTGCACCACGGCGGCTTTCTCCCCGGGATCGGGCAGCGCGGCCGCGGGGTCCGCGCCGGTGTCGGGCACGGCTAGCGCCACGCGACCTCCAGGCGTCCCGACTCGGCGGCGTCGATTGCGACCCCGAGCGCGCGCGTCTCGCCGCGCTCCTCGAGGCGCGCGAGCGCGACCGCGATCAGCGTGCGCTGGAAGTGGTGCGCGACGAGCGCCGTGATCGCCGGCATGAGGCGGCGAAAGCTCTCGACGACTTCCTCGTCCGGCTTCTCCTCGCCGCTCTTGTGACGGCGCGCGTAGCGGTCGAAGAGGTCGGCCGCGCGCTCGGCGACGTCGCGGGTGTTGCTCGCGTGCGTGATCGCGAGGCCCAGCAGCTCGGTGAGCGGGAAGCCCTCGCGCAGCACGGACAGCGCCGCACGCGCCATCTCGACGTCGGCCGCACCGTAGCGCGGCTTGCCGCCGACCTTG
>Ga0172363_10004633_pt1 | contig 11124 bp, 14 predicted proteins | sample LakKivs2_kivu2a2_FD_114541 | JGI IMG/M metagenome (GOLD analysis project Ga0172363, IMG submission 114541) | Sediment microbial communities from Lake Kivu, Rwanda - Sediment s2_kivu2a2 | ecosystem: Environmental > Aquatic > Freshwater > Lake > Sediment | place: Rwanda: Western Province, Lake... | reverse complement strand
CCTTGCTTCCCCGTATGACATAGAAGAAATGCTCGAAACTCCTATTGAGACATTTTTTAATGTTTTCCAAGCACTGCCAATATAAATTTGGCAAACCCAGCTTGAGGTTGGCGAGTAGTAGTAGATTCGGAAGCTGTAATAAATATCAGGCGATAGGAGATCATAGGTATATATTGGGGAGTATGAACCGTTTACGCAATATTGGACAAAGGGGTAAGGGCCGCCTCTCTGCAAATAAATTCAGCCCGTTTGTATAAAATTCATTTGTGAAGCAGAATCGCCCCCAACCCAGGCACCAGCCATGTCATCGCTACTGAAGGATATTACTGGCTTTCGCGCTAAGAGTGGAGCAAAAGTACCTTTGTAATAATTAGAAGTGAAAAATTAGAGGTGTAAACTCCAGCGACAAAATTTGGGCCAGAACCTGATGTTTTATTGCCTCTGGCACCTGGGGCGAGATCAACTCCATAAATAATCCAGGATGGTTGAGCATCAGGTCCCGGTGGTTTGTCCATTCCCTCAGACAAGATTCTTTCAATGAATTCCTTAGAAGGGGGCTCCGGAATTGAATATTCTTCTCCAGAATAAGCACCTGTGGTAATCCCGCCTGGAAAAGGTCCCATTGTGACAAGGAAAACCAAGAGCACAGCAACCAGCCCCTTAATGACTCCCCTCTTCATTTCCTTCACCTCCTTATACTGTATAGAAACAGCTCTCTCTTTTTCGACCCCGTAGATAAGAAAGGGGGGTCAAGGTGACAGAAGCAGATATCAGTGAAAAACAATGGGAGAACTTGCTTCCACATTCACAGGGAGTCTCGTCTCTATACCTTCAACTTCTCTCTCACGGGTTGCTCCCGAAACTTTCAGCCAGATCGAAGCAATACCTTCATATTGCCCCTCTCCCTGGACACTTATCGGCTGGATTTTGAAGCTCCTTTCCTCACCCGGGTCAATTCTGAAAAAAGGTGGCCCAAGATACATGGAGGTCTCCCAAACTACCTCCCCTCCTCGTTTTTTCAATTCAAAGGAATATAGCACTTCAAGAGTCACGCTCCCCGTGTTTTTAATTTTTATCTCGAAGATAAGATCCTTCCCCTGAATAGTCGGGGCAATGGGGTACTGCGTTACAGTGAGAGTAAGGGAAAGACCTGATCCCATGACGGGTGTTCCGTCCGTGTAGTAAAGGGGCTTTAATTCCTTTTCAACCTGATTTGGCTGAGGGGAACAAGCAGTAGCCAAAACGAGGATGAGAGATAAAAATATGAAGAAACCACCTTTATCCTTCATTTTAATTTATTGGCCCCAGAATTGAATGTAGCAAGGCCTGACCCTAAGGACAAGAGAAAATCATGGCGCACCTGGTGTGCCCAAAGCCCTGGGGAACACGTCGAGTATTCCAATATATCCAGAGAGATCCACCTTTATCTCCTCTCCAGAGCTGATGGATCGGAGGGTAGCCTCCACTGGAGGAGAGGCAACTTTCCCAAAAGGAGCGGTGTGATAAAGAAGGAGCCAGTCATCGCTTGCCCAAAAAGCTAATTCATCGAGGCGCTCCTTTTTAGATGGGGGGAGATCAAAAAGAAAAGAGGCTCCCGAGCCATCAAGCATCTCCGAGGAGACTATGAGGTGACGAGAATCAGGGCTCCAAAAAATATACTTAAGAGGAGCGTTGAAGCGCTCGGGCCAGAATTCGACATAACGCCAGCCGTGCTTCCGATCCACGATGAAATATGGAGTTCCCATACCGGGAATAAAACCAGCCAGCATGACGATCCAGCGGCCATCAGGAGAAATGGAAAGAAGAGAACCAATCACGCTTCCCGTAGGCCGAGGTAATCGTGAGAAAGGTCGAATTAAGCTCGGGAGTTCCAGGAGGTGATGAGTCTCCTTATCGGTAATGTCCCAAAGGTGATATCTCCCCAGAGGATCCTGGGTGACCATGGCGATGATGTTGCCCTCCAAGGCTATGTTTCCCTCTACCTCTCTCTGTTTTCCGAAGGTATTAGGAAATTGAGGGGTCCAGCTTTTCCTTTGATTGGTCTTTAGATCCCAGAGGAAATACGAGAAGCCATCCCCATCTTTCACCTGAACCAAGGCTTTATCTCTTTTATAGTCAAAGGCTAAGGAGGCCTTTCCCCCAAAATTGCCTTTCTCCGGATTTCCTCCTTCCGGGTGTTTGATCTCCCAGCTTCCGTCAGGACGGAAGCTAAGAAGAGCAGTTCCTCCACTTATCAATATATTATTAGCCCCACTATCGATGGTAGAGGTCAGGGTCACTCTTTTCTCTTCTGGATTTCTCCAATCACTGAGGAGTATTGCCTCGTTCTGAGGATCGGCCAGAAGCAGGGTTTGGCCTCCGGGGGGAGCCTGTCCCCCGATGCAGGAAGCGAGGAAAAGGAGAAGCAGGAATAAGGGGAGGAACCTACGGACCGCCGACATAGTATTGATCGTAGAGATGGTATAGGTGATAACTCCCAGCAGGTAAGGGATAGCGTAATAAATTGTCTGAATGAGAATCAATTAAAGGAGGGCTACCCGGGGTATCCACAATAACAACATGATCTGGAGCGATTTTTAGTGCGAGAGCGCGAATGAGTTCCTGGTTCCTTTCAATAGTATGGATGAGTTCCTGCTCCTTAGGGGTTAAGGCGTTATTAATGTCAGGGTAAGCAACCGAGCGGGCCTCGCTGGGGAAAGGTCCGATGGCCGCAAGAAAAAACAAAAGCACCACAACCAGCCCTTTAATAATTTCCCACTTCATTTCCTCACCACCCATTTGGTGCTTTCACACACACCTTCAATACAGGACAATTAAACCTTGCCTGGGGCTCTGTCAATACGGCAAACGACGTATTTTTGAGCTCCGTCCCTCCGCTCCGCATTCAATTTATGAATTTCAAGGGTCACCTATTTGCCTCTGAATCGGAGCTTTTCCCGACCAGCCCGTTTTTCCATGCCCAGGCTACCGCTTGATAGCGGGAATGGATGTCCAGTTTGTGGTAGATATGTTCCATGTGTTTTTTCAAGGTCTTTTCGCTGATCGATAACCTCTCTTTAATCGAGGATGTCTTCAAGCCCGAGGCTAACAATCGCAGTATTTCCTCTTCGCGCCCGGTAAGAGTTTTCATCGCTTTTTTGTTCCTTTTCGATGCCCCATTGCGAGATTTTTATACTCACACCTTCAATATTAAAGACGTAAAAGTCTTCAGGATGTTCACTCTGATGAAAATTCATCTTCACCATCGATTCAAATAACTGCCCTTCCTGCAAAAAGTCGCTCTCTTTTTAAAATGCCCTTCTCCCTCTGCTATTATTAAAACGAAGGGGAGGCATGAAGTGTGAGAAGAACATGGGAAATGGAGGAAGAAAACTAGCTCGCACCTTACAGGGTATGTAGGAACTCCTGCTGAAGCTGGGGAATACCAAGCGGTTCTCCCTGGTGGAAGAGGAGCTGGAGATCCTGAAGGGCAAGATCCCTCCAGAGTTACTAGAGTCTCTGGAAGAAAGGGCCTCGCCTGGTGGGGTTGGTGCTGATCGGTTGGGGCACTCTTCTCGTAATGGGGAAGAAACGGGATTGTTCTCCAAGGCAAGGAAGAGAAGGGCTTCGCCCGATTAGAATCACTGCACTTGCACAGTTAGCTTTAACTCTATACCTTGAACTTCTCTCTCACGGGTTGCTCCCGAAACTTTGGGCCAGATTGAAGCAATGCCTTCGTATTGCCCTTCCTCCTGGACACTTATCGGTTGGATCTTGAAGCTCCTCTCTTCTCCCGAAGCAATCTTAAAGGGTAGTCCAAGATACATGGGGGTCTCCCAGACTACCTTCCCTCCTGGCTCTTTCAATTCAAAGGAATATATTACTTCAAGCGTCGCGCTTCCTGTGTTTGTCATTTTTATCTCGAAGATAAGGTCCTTCCCCGGAACAGTCGGGCCAATGGGATACTGCGTTACAGTGAGAGTGAGGGAAAGACCGGTTCCCATGACGGGTGTTCCGTCCGTGTAGCACAGGGGCTTGAATTCCTTCTTAATCTGATGCGGCTGAGGAGAACAAGCAGTAGCCAAAACGAGGAGGAGCGACAAAATTATGAAGGTTTTACTTATTCTACCTGAGATCATTTCATTTCTTGCCTTTGGCTTCATTTTTATTTATTGGCCCCAGAATTGAATGTTGTAGCAATAGTTGTATATTCCTAAATTCATATAAGGTCTATCTTGATGTAGTACAGAAGTCATGGTCCAATATTGCCATTGGCTTCCATTCCAGGTTTGTCCATACCAGTTCCTGCTCAAAGGGTACATTCCAGCATGATATCCATTAGTTGACCTCGACTCTCCGAAGGAGAGGGGCTCCATTTGTGTAATTCCTGGGAAATAGGCCGCATAAAGTTGTTTCCAGCCACCATTGATGTATAATTCAGCGACCCAATAGTTAGGTGGGCTACTGCGGATGCGAAACTGGTAATACTGATCGGGTGTAAGCTGATCAAAAACTAAAACAGGACCCCATACTCCGTTGAATACTTGCACAAAAGCATAAGGTCCGTTGGGCTCTTGGGTACGGTAGATCCAACCAGTTTGAACAAAGTGTGAATTATTTGAGGTGGCTAGGCCTATCCATCCACTAATGGCGTCATCAGAGCCAAAAGTAACACTTGAGCGCTTGGCCCATAAAGATGCAGAAACGCCTTGGACTGGATAAGAAACCCATACTCCAGCAAAATAACAAGGGCCGGGAGAAATTGGGCCAGAGAGGATACCAGAGCTATAACGTCTTTCCAGAAGCCCCTCGGACAAATTGAGATTTTCAATGATGAAAGCGGGTCTCGGGTTTGGTTGCGGAGGCTTCTCCATTCCTTCATAGAGTATTGTGTCGATGAATTCTTTGGAGGGCAGGTTGGGAATTGAATTTACTTCTCCCGAATAAGCACCTGAAGAAACCCTACCTGGGTACAATCCCATTGTGAAAAGAAAAACCGATAGCACAGCAACTAGCCCCTTAATAACTTCTCTCTTCATTTCCTCACCTCCAATTTTGGGTTTTTTATGTACCCTCAATATGAAAGACGGACAAATTTAAAAAATGTGCAGCTTTTCAAAAAAATTTTTTGATTTCTTAAAAGCGAAAACTTTTTTCTGAACTTTTAGCCCTTTTATGCAGGCCTTTCGCAATTTTCGTCAAACCACATCAATAGCTACTTAGGCGGGTGTTGGCGATAATCTCTTCTATCGTCTTCTCGATGGGGAAAAGGTCGGGGGAGGAATAATCTGGTATTTTGATCCAGCTCAGGTCCCTGATTTCGTAAGCCTGAGCGGCAAAGCTGATCCCATAGTTCAAAATGGGGACAAGCCCCAATAGAATTAATAGCAATATAACTATGCTCCATTTGAGCTTCATTTCCTCACCTCCGATTTTGGGTTGTTTCTTCTTGCATACACCCTCAATTGGAAAGGCGGGTAAACCTCCAAAATATAGGTCTTATTGAAAAATTGCACATCCTGTTCAAAAAATATTTCATCTTCTTAAGAACCAGGTAACGCGGTCAGTTTTGCATTCGCACATTTTAATTCTGAGTTGGCCTGTTCTTGCGGACGGTGCTTCATCCCTTACTGTCCAGCAAGTATGAGGCTGCTGGATTGCAAGATGTGACCATAAGGATGTGGGAATTAGGGAACTGCAGCTATTGGCTTCGCGGTACCTTATCTTTTTTATCAAAAATATCTATCATAAATGACCTTCCCATCTCGAAAGTCCAACCAGAGTTCGTGGTGGACATCACCCCCTGGCTTGTCTCTGATTAACCAGAATACCTTGCTCTCCGATTCCTTTAGCTTTGGGTAATGATCGCCTTGGAATTGCGGATTGTAGACTAGCTGAATGTGGGCATCATGAGAGAAACCGTGCTTAAAAGCGATCTCCACTGCCTCCAGAAAAGGAATTCCCTCCTCCATGTTCACCACATAACGCACTTCGGTATCAACCCATGCCGCCTTTTCTTTAAATTGAGCATCAGTCCCAATGATCAAATAGTAAATCGGCCCGGCAGTGCACATGAGAAAGTGATTGATTTGAACAAGCCCTACTTCCTTTTTGACTAAGCGTATCGCCTCTTCCTGGGAAACAAGCTGGGGGCCGATCAGATCTCCTCGACTGCACCCGCTGAGGAAGAGCATCAGGGAGAGGAGAAATATGGAAAGATTCCTTAAGATGGCCATACGTAGGTCCATATTGGGGTAGTAACCACAGAACTGTTGTAATCGAGATAGTGATAATAACTATCTCTGGTATCGTGAACCACGATATAAAGTGTGTCGTAGTATTCGTTGTGGCGATACCCAACTCCCGCCATTGTATGATAGCCGTAGACCGTGCTATCTTCCACGCTGACCACTAAAGGTCTATTGTTGTTGATCTCTGCCTCGAATTCCGCATAGGTAGAATAAGACCTTCCTTTCCCGTCATTCCATGAGTTCCAATTATTATAGCCATGGTTTATAGCTACTTGTTTAATCCCCACAGGGATGTCCCAAAGGAAAGTGCCGCCATTGTTAGCAGTGTGCATTTCTACAGCAAGTTCCTCAATTAGGGGGTTTCCTAAGGGTAAGCCTGGATATCCCCTCGGTTGCCAATAGGCCATAACCATCGCCCCAGATGTTGGGGCACAACCCTTGTACCAGATATAGGCTGGGACACTGGTAAGTACTTTCTCATAAAATCCCAGGGTGACTGCCTGTTGGGATGGGTTTGAGAGTTTTTCCCAGGCCTGGTGATTTAAAGCAGGGTTTATCCTATCCTCCCACACAACCTTCTGGGGAAGAGCAGGTATAGCTTCACCTGTTTGTAAATCAAAGAACAGGCAATTCTGAGAGTTATCCCCCTGCAAGATGAGGAATTCTGCTAAAAAGGTCATACAAGACAGATAGATGACCCCGGATCCTTCCAGTTTTTGACCTGGAAGGATTTCTCTTTCTACTTTGGCGCTAAGTTCCCGATACTTATTTAAGAAAGGAAGCCCCGGACTATCTCCAAACTCTGGAACAGGGGCGTCATTTTTGTCTAAATTAACAATAATATAACCACAGAGCCCATTTGGACCCATGACATTAAAGCCATAGGCGCTAAGATGGTTATCCAGGTCATATAAGGGAAACGGCTCTGAGAGAGTAGCTCCTCTCCATTTTTCCAATGACCCCCAAGCGGAACGGGCTAAGAAGTTTGATGCCACCCGAACAACTTCGACCAATTCCGCCCGCTGGTTACTCCCCAAGGCATTTGAGCTCGCTAGACTGGCCTGTTGAACTGGGATCAGAAGGAAAGCGCTGAGGATGAGCATGCTCTTCACCAAAAGCAATCCTACCTTCCGGATTCCAAATCTCTTCATTTCCTTCACCTCCAATTTTGGGTATTTCTTCTTGCATACACCCTCAATATGAAAGACGGACTTGCTTTTCAAAATGTCCAGCTTTTTTCAAAAAATTTTTCAACTACTTGGCAAAGAGGCTGACAAGTTAGGAAGTAAAAACGTCTATGTGCGTAAAAGGTGTCTTTAACAGGAAGCCCAGAATCGGAGGTAAAAAAAATGAGAAGGAAAGTCAGCAAATTTGGCAATACCTCGCTTCCAGTCTCATTGAGTAGAATTTCAGCAGTTCTTTTGTTGATAGTAGCTTTGATGCTAAGCCTTGGCTTCGGCTTCTGCAGGAGGAGTGATTCACAGAGTGGAAGCTCTAACTCTAAAGTCCCCTTCCTTGTGATGACCGAGGACGAAGAAAGCTATTCTGCTAACCTCTTTTACTGGGATCTTGAAGCCCATAGAATCATTAATGCAGGAGAAACTCTTTACCGCCTACCCCAAAAACTTCAGGACTTTGATAAATGCCGACCGGTCTCCTGGGATGGGGCGAAGAACCTTATTCTATTCCCCGAAGCCTAGCCATCGGAAGGTTATGCTCAGGTCACCAAAAAAATCACCATTGATCCCGAACTGAAAACTATTGTGGGCCAGGGTGTAATGCTGACGAGAAAATTAGAAGCAGGCAACAAGACTTATTTGGTTAGAGCGCAAAGCGAGGGGAAAACCGTGGAAAAAGAGCTGACCATATCAAATTACTACCTAAAAGGAAAAGATGGCAAAGAGTTTGATGTTTCCCAATGGGGTGGGGTGACCGCAGCAACAGTAGCAGGCGATGAATTGTTCATGCTTTATCCAAGTTTTGCCCTCCAGGACTCTGAAGTGCTTAATAATCTCTTTGTTATAGAGTATAATTTAAAAACAGAAGGGCTCGCCTGGAAACAGGTCAAAGCGAGTGAGGAGCTGGGCATCGATCCTTCCTTACCACCCTTTGCTAATACGTTAGCTACAATCCCGGATAGCTTCCTCCTTACCACCTGGTTCACACCCGCTATCCTTGACTTAAAGAGCATGGACTATACCTTTCTGAAAAATGTTCCAGATGCCATTAAAAAGATTGATCCGGAAGTCTTAAAGCAAGAAGTTGGTCCTGTGCCTATATTTGTCTTGGGAGCCTATGAAGGTTTAGTTGTTACGGGTTACCCCAAGGAATCGGCATCTGGTCCTTCGGAGTATTATTTCGCTGCATCGGATAAAGACCAGATAGCCGGCATCCTTCATGTTACTCTCAATTCCATTCAAATATTGGATAAAGAAGGAGGAGCGCTTTCAGAACAAAAAATTCAGCTCAGTGAAAAATTGGGGGCAGGAAGAAGCATTTACTTTCCTAATGTAAATGGAAATTTCAGTGGAAGACTGGATTGAGGATAATATATTTGGGGTCAGGTCTTGCAATCCAACAATCCGAATCCAACAATCCGGGCTTTTTCGATCACCAGAGGCAAGGAGCAAGGAACGCATGCGCCCTAAAATGACTGAATAGTGGTGCAATACAGTGCAGTGGTCTTATTATTCCAGCTTGACTGCTACCTTGCGCCACTACCCTACTCACTGTCTACATCCGGAAAGCACTCTGATAACGCCAGAAAAAATGTGTGATTGCAAGACCTGACCCCATTATTTCTGATGGTGGCGCAAGCGGCGGCTGACAGTGGCGTAATGAATTCCAAGGTAATTTGCGATCTCTTTCATGGTGTAGCCGTGCTCCCGATAGGCCAGGGCGATCGCCTCCTCCTGAGGCTTTCCTTCGAAAATCTCTTCCAACTTGGGGCGGCTCACATTCCTCTGGTAACGGGGAACCTCGGTCAGATCCTCCTCTTTTGGCAGATTATCCTCTTTCATAAGGTCCTTGATGAACTTCTCACTCCCTAAATATATCTGTCCGCGGAGATCGTCCCAGGGAGAAGCCCATTCCGTAGAAGACACGAACTGGTGATACAGGACCTGGGCCTTACTCCTCTGATGGCCGAATTGCCTCAAAATCCAATCGGTAAAAAGGAAAGAAGGTGGCGGAGCGAGCCCTGCTGTGGCTCGGTAACTGCTCCAGGGCCAATCACGCGCTTCCTTCACTTTCCCGGTACGCACCGGATTCAAGACTATGTAACGGCAGAGGGCGAGAAGGTAGCTCTCCTTTTCCACCAGGATCGCCTTGTAACGGCCCTGAAAGAGGTGGCCAAAGGTTGCATGCCTGCGATTGAATATCTGAGTGTAAACCCCGTTCAGCTGCCGCATTCCCCGGGAGAGATTGGCTTCAGGAGTTTCCACGAGGAGGTGGTAATGATTATCCATGAGGCAATAGGCGTGGCAGAGCCAGTGATACTCCTCAATGACCTCGGCCAGCGTTTTGAGGAAGAGCTCCCGGTCCTTTGAATCCAGAAATATCTCCTGGCGGGCGTTGCCCCGAGAAGTGACGTGGTAAACCGCTCCCGGAAATTCAATTCTCAGTGGTCTGGCCATGGCCAAAATTTATCACTTGAAGGTGTTGGATTGCAAGACCTGACCCCGTTATTTCCTTATCCTTCCTCCATAGCCAGGAGGATGGCGCCGTAGACCGGAGGGTGTTCGGGGAAAAAAGTCCGAGCATGGGGAGCGATCCGGTGCAGGGAAAGATTGAAAGCATCCAGGAAAATGGGGCACTCGCCCTTGAAAACCCCTCCCTGAAGGACCACGTCCACTTCCTCCTCTTTGAGCTTTTTCGCCAGATACCCGGCCACCTCTCCCAGATGCGACCCGTGCTTCATAAGGATCTCCTGAGAAGCCCAATCCCCCTCAGAAGCCAGTTGAAACACCCTGGGGATCATCCCCAGAGCCCTTTCCATTTCAAAAAGAGCGGAAGCGGGAGAGGTCATCACCTTCAAAAGGAGGCCGGAAAGCTCCTCGAAGCTTTCTACTCCCATCTCCTCAAGAACCGCCGGAACCAGCGTTGTCTGCGGTCCTGTTCCCTGAACTGCCCTGTAAGAAAAGTGGAGCACGTCCCGCACCATGTCCAACCCGCCTCCGCCCAGGCCGCTCTCGTAGCCAAGTCCGGCTAAGGTGAACCACTCCCCGGAAGGAGAACGGGCACAAGCATTCGCCCCGCTCCCGCAGACAATGCACACACCCCAGCCTTTCTTCGCTCCAGCCCTGAGAGCGATCCAGGTATCGTTCACAAGAAGAAAGGAAAGCCCGGGGAAAGTGTTCTTCAGTCCCTCTTCCAGTTTCCGGAAATTTTCCGGGAGGTCCGCTCCGGAAAGCCCGAAGACCGCGCGCTGAATCTCCCCGAGGGAGACTCCTCCCTTCTGCAACGCCTCGTCCACAGCCCGGGAAATTTCTCCCAGGGCGAATTCCATTCCCACCATCTGGTAGTTGGAGGGCCCGCCAAAGCCCTCGCCCAGAACGTTCCCCTTTTCGTCGCAAATCATGGCTGCGGTCTTGGAGCCGCCGCCGTCCACTCCCAGAAAAATCATTTTTTACCCTCCTTTCGACTCGTGGGGTCAGGTCTTGCAATAACACATTTTGCTTACAGTTCTGATTTTACCTGAGATCGAGCACGATTTTCGTGATTTTTGCCGGGACCAACTCCGCTTCTGCTCCGCTTATGTCCGACAAACTTTTAAACTGGGGTCAGGTCTTGCAATAACACATTTTCCTCTGTGAGGCTTCCAGTGCTATTGAGCAGGTGACATTCGGGACCAGCATAACAGTAAACTGGGGTCAGGTCTTGCAATAACACATTT
>Ga0172363_10004632_pt1 | contig 11124 bp, 8 predicted proteins | sample LakKivs2_kivu2a2_FD_114541 | JGI IMG/M metagenome (GOLD analysis project Ga0172363, IMG submission 114541) | Sediment microbial communities from Lake Kivu, Rwanda - Sediment s2_kivu2a2 | ecosystem: Environmental > Aquatic > Freshwater > Lake > Sediment | place: Rwanda: Western Province, Lake... | reverse complement strand
TGATTGCCGTTCTCGGCCGATCAAGCTCCCGCCTGTAGCCCGAGGCCTTCGGCCCTCTTCGGTTGCGGGCGAAGCCCGCGCTGTGGGGAAACAAGTGCTATTCCTGCACCGCGTATGATGGGCCCTAACAGACTCGACTTCTGGCCCGGTTTCGCTTCAGATCGCAGGCATGACCGCGGGCGGCCGAGTTTGGCCCTGGCTCGACCCGGCGTTGTTCGCCGGGTCGCTGGTGCTCTATGCCCTGGCCCTGCCGCTCGGGCTGGGCCGGGTGGAGGTGGCGCCCCTGGTTGCGGCCGGTCTCGCCCTCGACACCAGCACCCTGCCGCTTCCCTTCACTCTGCTTGCGGTGCGCGTGGCGGATTTTCTGCCCCTTGGTGATTCCGCCTTGCGTGCCAACCTGGCCTCGGCCCTCCTCTGCGCGCTTGCCGTCGCCCTGGTCGGACGCCTGGCGCTGGAAGTCGTCGCGCTGCTGCGGCCGCCGGCGCACGCGCGGCAGGAGAGCCGCGATTTTCTCCACGAGCCCATCGCGGCCGCGGGGGCCGCCCTGGCCGCCGCGCTGTCCTTGTCCGTGTTCCAGATGGGCGTTGGCGCGGGCAGTGCCCCGGCCACCCTGCTCTTGCTCCTAGGCGGCCTGCTCGCAGGCTTCTTCCTTCTGCAGAACTCGAACGCGCATCTTGCCGGCTATGCCCTCGCGGCGCTGGGCGGCCTGGCGACGGGGGCGGATCCCATCGCCGGGCCCCTGCTCTGGCCGCCTTTGGCAGCGCTTTCGCTGTGGTGCCTGCGCAAGGGCGCCCGCTGGCCGCTCCTTGCGCCCCTGTGCTTCGTTGTGGGATGGGGAGGGGCAGGGCTTGGCACTCTCGCCGCCGCGTCGACGCCCTTGTCCGCCTCCAGCCTCCTTCCCCACATGCGCTCCCTGGCCGTGAGCGCGCGCGCGACCCTCCTTTCCACTGCCATCGAGCTCGGCGACGAGGTGGGCGTCATCGGCGTGCTCTTGGCCGCGATCGGCATGGTCGCCCTGGCGAGCCGCGCACTCGTGCTCTCGGCCTGGCTTGCCTTGACGGGACTGACCTCGCTCCTCTTCGCTCGCCTGGCGGACCCGGTCGGGGACGCGATGGCAGCGGCCCGCGCGGCCATGCCCCTGGCCATCGTGGTGAGCTTTGTTTTCGCATCGGTCGGGCTTTTGCACGTATCCGCGCGCCTCGGCCGGGCGCGCATGGCATCGAGCCTCGCCCTGGCCGTCATCCTTCTCTTCTCGCCGGCCCTGGACCGAGGGTCGAGCCGCTGGCACCGGAGGGCAGGTCCGCCCATGCATCTGCTGGACCGCGCCCTCGAGCGCGCCCGGCTTCGCTCCATGGTCCTTCCGGGCAGCGCGGAGATGGAGGGACTGTTCCGCCTGGCGCGGGCCATGGGGCTGCGGCCCGACCTCGAAATCGTGGGCTCGGCGGGCAAGCACTAAGGACCCGAGCAGAATTACCGTACCGATCTGGCCGCCGATCCATCCCGGCTGGCTTCGTTGCTCGTCGTCGCAATACGTCGAGTATTCCTCCTCCTCGCGCCTCGCCAGCCGCGCGCCTCGACCGCCCAAATTCACACATCTATCTTCTCGCGGGTCCTGAGCGGCGCGACCTGCCCGGCCTCGCCCATATGATGGGCGCTTGACCGGGCCTTGGGGGTGCTTATCTAGTCGCATGCCGAGCCTGCTGGCTGCGACGGCTGGTGCGCATCGCCAAGAGACACAAGCAAAAGGGAAGCAAAACCATGGGAAAGATCATCGGAATCGACCTCGGGACCACGAACTCGGTTGTTGCCATCATGGATGGCAAGGAGCCCAAGGTCATCGCCAACGAGGAAGGCGGGCGATTGACCCCGTCCGTCGTGGCCTGGGACGACAAGGGTGAGATCCTGGTCGGCCAGATCGCGCGGCGGCAGGCCATCACCAATCCGGAGAACACGGTCTTCTCGGCCAAGCGTTTCATCGGCCGACGCTACGAGGAGGCCGATAGCGACATCAGGCGCATGTCGTTCAAGACCGTGCGCGGCCCCCACGGCGAGGCGGAGTTCGAGATCCGGGGCAAGAAGGTCACGCCGCCCGAGGTTTCGGCCAAGGTGCTGGGCAAGCTCAAGAAGGCGGCCGAGGATCACCTGGGCGAAAAGGTCACCGAGGCGGTCATCACCGTGCCGGCCTACTTCAACGATTCGCAGCGCCAGGCGACCAAGGACGCGGGCCGCATCGCCGGCCTCGACGTCAAGCGCATCGTCAACGAGCCGACCGCGGCCGCTTTGGCCTATGGGCTCGACAAGAAGAAGGACGAGATCATCGCGGTCTACGACTTCGGGGGCGGGACGTTCGATATCTCGATTCTCGAAGTCGGCGAGAATGTGGTCGAGGTCGTGGCCACCAACGGCGATACCCACCTGGGCGGCGACGACATCGACCAGCGGGTGATGGACTGGCTTATCGCCGAGTTCCGCAAGGATCAGGGCATCGACGTGTCCAAGGACAAGATGGTCCTGCAGCGCCTGCGCGAGGCGGCCGAGAAGGCCAAGATCGAGCTGTCGCAGGTGATGGAGACAGAGATCAACCTGCCCTTCCTCACGGCGGACGCCTCCGGGCCCAAGCACCTGCAGATGCGCCTGTCGCGCGCGAAGCTCGATCAGATGATGGAGGACCTCATCCAGCGCACCATCGAGCCGACCAAGAAGGCGCTCGCCGACGCGGGCAAGAAGCCCTCGGACATCGCCGAGGTCGTACTGGTCGGCGGTTCGACCCGCATCCCCAAGGTGCAGCAGGTGGTGAAGGAGTTCTTCGGCAAGGAGCCGCACAAGGGCGTCAACCCCGACGAGGTGGTGGCGCTCGGCGCCGCCGTGCAGGCGGGTGTGCTCTCGGGCGAGGTCAAGGACATGCTCCTGCTCGACGTGACCCCGCTCTCGCTCGGCATCGAGACCCTGGGCGGCGTGATGACCGTGCTCATCCCACGCAACACCACGATTCCCACCAAGAAGTCGGAGGTCTTCTCCACCGCGGCCGACAACCAGACCTCGGTCGAGGTCAAGGTTTTCCAGGGCGAGCGGCCCATGGCCGAGGACAACCGCCTGCTCGGCAAGTTCGGCCTGGAGGGCATTCTGCCCGCGCCGCGCGGGGTGCCGCAGATCGAGGTCACCTTCGACATCGACGCCAACGGCATCGTGAACGTGTCGGCCAAGGACAAGGCCACGGGCAAGGCGCAGCAGATCACCATCACCGCATCCTCGGGCCTGTCCGAGTCCGAGATCCGGCGCATGACCAAGGAAGCGCAGGATCACAAGGCGGAGGACAAGAAGCGGCGCGAGGCCATCGAGGCGCGCAACCGCCTGGAGAGCCTGCAGTTCGGCGTGCAGAAGCACTTCGACGAGAACAAGGACAAGATCCCCGCCGGCGAGCGTGGGGCGCTCGAGGAGGCGCTCAAGGACGCGCGCAACACCCTGGACGCGAACAAGGAGCCGACCGACGCCGACGTGTTCAAGGGGGCGTTCGATCGCCTGGAGAAGGCATCGCACAAGATGGCCGAGGCCCTCTACAAAGCCGCCGGCGGTTCAGGCGGGGCCCAGGACAGCGGCAGCAGCGGCGGTCCGCCGCCCGGCGGCGGCTCGTCCTCGGGCGCCGACGGCGCGGGCAAGAAGGACGACGTCATCGACGCCGAATACACCGAGACGCCGAAGAACTGAAACTACGGCCGCGCCGCGGATACGCGGCTGGTGCACGCTTCTCTCGGATAGTTCACCACAGAGAACACAGAGGTCACAGAGACGGATGGAGAAGAAACCGTCGGGATTCAAGCTCTGCGAAGCGTTTCTCTTCCGCTCTCTGTGTTTTTTTGTGTTCTCTGTGGTTTTTCCATTCTGACCTTCTGAGAGCGAACTTGGGCTAGAGAGAATAGACGCGGACGTAGTCCACGGTCATGCTCATGCGGTCGGGGAAGGCGGCGTTTTCGATGTCGCCACCCTTGTCTCCGCCGAGCGCGAGGTTCAAGGTGATCGACTCGGGGATGGAGGCAAAGGGCGAGTAGGTGGCGAAGCCCTTGGTGATGACCGTGTTGCCGTCGATCTGAAACACGAGGCGATTGCTGTACCAATCGACCGAGTATGGGCGGGGAGGAATTCCGGTCGCCCCTCGGCTGTTCCCTATTTCTTGCAGAGCTTCTCGTTGGTGCAGGTCAGCTTCTTGCCGTCCTGGGAGGCGCCGTGGCATTCGGAGCACTTCTTGCCCGGGTACTTCTTCACCATGTCCTTAGCTTGGGCCGAGACGTTCGTCTTCTTGCCCATCGCTTCGCTATGGCAGGTGATGCATTTCGCACCTTTGACGGTGGTCGGCTTGGCGAGCGCCGGGCCGCCGAAAGCCAAGGAAAGGCCAAGAACCATGAACCACTTCTTCATCGTGATCTCCTTGCCGGGGTGGCTAGGGTGCCTATCGCTCCAACCCTCGAGAGAATAGGAACGATCTTGTCAGATACTGGTGCATCTGCTTCTCGCCTGCAACCGCAATTCGGGTGCCCATGCCGCCCGCCACCGCCTGATTTCACCCGGTCCGTCAACCCGTTCGGTGCTTCAGTAGAAAAGGACGACGTAGGCGTAGAAGTGGTCGCCGGGTGTGGTCTGGATGCAGTAGCCGCCGTTGCGCTTGGGGGGCAGGGTGGGCCAGTTGAGGTAGTTGCAGGGCTCGGTGACCCCGTTGACCGTCAGGGTGCGCGGACTGACGAAGTTGCCGCAGTTACCGCCGTTCGTGACCGAGGTGGTCTCGTAGCAGATCGCACCCGTACCGATATTGCCCGACTGGAAGCTGCCGTCGACGGTGATGTGGACCGGGTTGGCGCACAGCCCGCTGCAGGGCGTGGGGGCGGGATTGACGGTGACGACGACCTCGCTTTTTGCGGACAGTGCGCCGTCGTTGGCGGTGAGCCTGAGGGTGTAGGTGCCTGCGGCCGAAAAGGTGGCGGTGGTAGTGAGGGCGCCGGGGTTGGCGAAGGTCACCGTGCCCGGTCCGCCGGCCTTGGACCAGGTGGTGGTGAGCTTGCCGGGCGGGTTGGGCTGGCCGTCGTCGCCGGCCGTGCCGGCCAGCGCGGCGGGTGCGGGCAGGGTGACGGTCTGGTTTGCACCCGCGTCGACCGTGGGCGACTGGTTGGCGACGCCGCCGCCGAACGCGACAATCTTTACGTCGTCGACCAGGAAACCCGGGTAGTGGTTTTCGATTTTGTCGATGGTGTCGAAGAGGAAACGTACCCGGAGCGAGGCCGTGGCCAGGCCGGCAAGGTAGGGCGTAAGGTCGAAGTCGGCCGCCTGCCACGCGCCGGTGCCGTCCAGGAGCTGGGTTTCGCAGAGTTCGGCGCTGTTGCTGGCCAGGGTCCAGAAGATGCCGCCGTTGACGGACACCTGCACCGAGACCTGATCGGTCAGGAACACCCCTTCGGTGCCGAGGAAGTAGTTGAACCGGAGTCTCGCCAGCGAGGCATTGCTGAGGGTGATGGGGATCGACGTCACGCTGCCCGCGTGGGGGGTGCCGTCGTCGTAGGTGCAATTCGCATCCAATCCGAAATACAGGCTCTGCGGCCGGGAATGGCCGGCCGAGGTCGAGGCACAATTCGCGCTCACATGCCACAGGCCGCTTGGCCCCGAATCGACGGAGAAGGTGCCGAGGCCGCTCTCGAAGTCCTCGGTATAGACGGCTTGAGGCGTGCCGACCCGAAGCCGGATCGGCCGGAGCGTGCTGCCGACACCGTTCGTCTTGTTGGTGAACTTGATGCTCGGGGTGTAGTTGCCCTTGGCCAGACTTGCGGCGGCGCCTTGATTGATGGAGACCGTGACCCGCCTGGACTGGTTGATGGCCAGTTGCCCGCTTGCGTTGGTGATGGACAGCCACGGTGTGTTCGGCGTGGGCGCGACTTGGTACTGGAGGGAGGGGGCAGGACCCAGGTTCTTGACCGTATAGGTCACGCTGCTCGGCGAAAACGGACCACCCACGGGGCCCTCGGCAGAGAGCCCGGTCGCCGGACTGACTGCCAGGTCGGTCTTGAGGGCGGGGCAGAGAAGGCCGTGCGCCGCGAAACCCGCGCAGATCTCGCTGTAGTGAGGCGTGCCGTTGTTGAGGTTGCCGTCATCGTCGTCGAGGGTGAGGAAGTCGATGGCAATCTGCGAGGTGATGGAGGAGCCCTGGTGCAGGAGGGTCGAATTGAGGGTCAGGCTGTTGATGATGTCGGTGTAGGTGGCGGGGTTGGTGACGGCAAGCTCGCTGCGGATGCTCCAGATGATCCCGGAGAGGAGTTGCCCGCAGCGATGGATTTCCCGGCCGCAGCTCGAGCAATTGGACGCGGAGTATTGGCAGACGTTCGCCGCGTCGCGGATGGGAACCGTACATTGGTTGCGCAGAAGGCCGAAGGCGTGGCCGTGTTGCCCGGAAAACAGGGCGGCCACGGCATCGGCAATGCCCTCGGCGTATTCCAGCTCGTCGCTGCCGCTCCAACGGACGATGTGGTGTCCGTACTCATGGTGGGTGACGCCGGCGAACGAGGTGTTGGCGTACGCTGACGTGCCCAGGCACAGACTGATGGCGGTGCCGCTGTAGTGCCCTTCGCCGGGGCAAAGGTAGTCCGTCGCGCTGGTCAGGTTGACCAAGATGGGGAAATCGACCTCGGTGGAAATGGTGGGGAAGTTGGGCACGTATTTGAGCAAGAAGGATCGGATCTCGTTGGCTTGGACATACGCGTTGGCCTGGGCGAGGAGCATCTCGTCGTATGCGCCGCCGTTGTGGACGAAGGCGACCGGGCCGGGCGGGGTCACGCTGCTCACCAGATCCTCGCGTGGCCCGGAGAAGTCCGTGACAACGAAACGGCGCCCGGCCATGGGCGAGGTCACCTCGAGACTGCCGGTCGCGCCGGTGCTGAGGGAAAAGGCGCCGCTCGCGTCGGTGTAGGTCTTCTCCCCGGGAAGGCCGTCGATCTCGGCTTCGGGGAAAGCTGTCTTCACCGCGGACGAGCACTCCGCCGCGCTCGCACCTTGGGTCACGAAGCCGTGCACGGTTCCGGTCACGGTGGCGAAGACCAAAAGGCTCCGGACATGGAGGATGTCGCCCGATTCGGCATCGGCGACCAACCGCCACTTGCCGGCGGGGACGGTGTCCGCGCGGTACTCGATGGCCATGCGGGGCGAGGTTTCCTCGTCTTCGGGTCCGGCGAAGATGATCAACTCCGGCTCGGAGATGCTCGCGATCTCGGTGGGAAGAGGGACGGGAAGGCCGGAGGAATCGGAGATTCCTTGGATTGCCTGCAGGGACCTGACGGGATCCGGGGCCAGCTTCTTGGTTCTGTCGCGGGCTTCGAAACCGGACAGGTCGCGCAGGGTGGACGAGGCCCACACCACGGCGTTGCTGCCGTCGTTGCGCACCAGGGTGGAAAGGGCAGCGCGAAAGACGCGACGCCCGTGGTGTTTCTGCTGGTACCGGTAGAGCCAGAACTTGGGTTTTCCGGTGTCGTCGTCGGGCATCAAGCCGATGCCGGATGAGAGCTGCTGGGCGGCCTGTCCGGGCGGAAGACCGTACGGAGTGAGATCTTCTTCCGTCACGCCCTTGGTGGCGCCGTAGTTGCGCTTGAAAGTCTCCGCCGCCTCGTCCGGAGTGGCACCCTCGGCCAGGGACGGGCCGAAGATCTTGCTGACTCCCTTGCCCGCCCGGTCGGTGCATGCCTCGGGGAAGGCCGCCGCCAACGATTGCTTGCGCTTGGCCGAGATGGTGGCGGCCGGCGCCTGGCCGGGAGGGCTCGTGGTTTCCGTCATACAGCTCGCGAGACCGAGAGACCATGCCGGTACGAGTACTCCAATAGCCGTGCGACCGAGGTGCTTTGTCATGGGAGATCAACTCCTGGCTGCTCTGAAGGCGTACGTCCCTTCGGGCTTGGACCGACGGACTTCTTGTCAGGGGATTGCAAGAACCCTCACAGTTTTGTTGGAGGAGTAGCACAGAATGTCGGATGTCAGCGGTAAATGTAAGCGTAAAATGGAGCACGCGTTCCGATTCTCGCAACCTGGCGCAAACACAAGCATGATGAAGCGGAATGTACTGCGTCAAATGACCATGAGCGCGCAAGCGAGGAACATCTGATAGAAAGAGGTCGATGCTGCCTATCCTGGTCGAAGTTCCCTCGAAACCGCTTTTCTTCCTGGCGATCCTCCTGGCTCTGGGAACGGCGCTGTGGAATGTCCGTGCCCGTCGCCGCGCCCCGGACAAGCCGCGAAGCTCCACGCCCCTCTACCTGCTCGTAGGCGCTTGGCTCCTCCTCGGCCTGCGCGGCGAAACCTGGATTCCATCGGGCGGCGCGTTCGCGCATGCGTGGAAGCCTGTGCCCATCTTCTCGTACGGGGTCATGTTGGCAACCGCGATGGTCGTGGGTTGGTTTCTGGCCCTGCGCCTCGCCAAGCAGGATGGCATACCCGGCGAAAAAGCCGGGGCCGTCTACATGTGGACCGCGGTATGGTCCATCATCGGTGCGCGCCTGCTCTACGTGGTCACCGAGTGGCAGGAGTTCTCGAACCCCCTCGACGTCTTTCTGCTCAACAAGGGCGGCCTCGTCGCCTACGGCGGCATGGTCGGCGGCTTTTTGGCAAGCTGGTACGGTTGCCATCGGCGCAAGATCCACCTTCTGCGCTGGGCGGATGCCTCGGCCCCCTCGGTGGTGCTGGGCACGGCCATCACCCGCGTCGGGTGTCTGCTCTTCGGCTGCGACTATGGCCGGCGTGCCGATGTGCCGTGGGCCATTCGTTTCCCCAACGGGAGACCCGCCTTTCTCGATCACGTCAGCAACTACGGTCTGGACAAGAACGCGGCATGGTCGCTCCCCGTGCATCCGACCCAGATCTATGAATCCCTCGCCGGTCTGGCCCTTTTTGGCCTGCTCATGTACCTGCGTCGCGTGCGCAAGTTCTCGGGCGGGGTCTTTCTGGGCTGGGTCTTCGGCTACGGGATCCTGCGATCGATCATCGAGATCTACCGCGGCGATGCCGACCGCGGCAGCGTGGGGCCCCTCTCCACCTCCCAGTTCATCGGGATTCTGTCCGTCGTGGCGGGGGCTTTTCTGCTCTACGCGCTGCTCAGGAAGCACCGGGCAGATCCGACCGCCCTGCGCCTGTGGGAGCAGCCGCTGCCTTCTGCCCCGCAGAGCCCGGTTTCCGGCCACGCGTCCCGGCGCAAACGCAAGCACTGATTGTCGCACCGCGCCCCACACACGAGACGCTGACGTTCGATTTGAGGTATAAGGATACAGGTAAGGACCCGCGAGAAGATAGATGTGTGAATTTGGGCGGTCGAGGCGCCCGGCTGGCGAGGCGCGAGGAGGAGGAATACCCGACGTATTGCGACGACGAGCAACGACGCCAGCCGGGATGGATCGGCCGTCCAAATTCGCACAGATATCTTCGAGCGGGTCCTAACCTACCAGCGGGGAAGAACATGAGTCTCAAGCGCAGCCATGTCAGCACACGATCGAGCCTCAGCGGAAGCTCGGATTCCGGGACGAAGCTTGGGCGGCAGGAGTTCTTCGACGAGCTGAAGAAGCACGCCACGAGCGGCCAGATCTTCACGCCTGTCGATATCGCCATGTCCATCGGCGCCAGTGAAGCCGCGGTGTCACGCGCCTTGCTTGGCTTGGCCGCCGAGGGCTACCTGGAGAAGGTCGAGGTGGGCAGGTATCGCTCGACGCCCTTCCAGGATGTGCCCCAGGCGGAGTTCCTGAAGGCCCTCTCGCGCGCCTCCAAGACCGATTCGACGCGCCAGCGGGATCTGTCCGAGATCGCGCGTCTGAAGCAGAACAACGACGTGATGCGGGCCAAGTTGCTCGGTGCCATCGCCGAGCGCGATCACTACCTCGCGGTGCTCAAGCGACACGGCATTGATCCGGGGCCGGTGCCCGCGCCCGCCCCTGTGGCTGCGCCGCCTGCTGAGACCCCGCTCGCGCCTGCGGCCGCCGAAGCTCCGGTCGCGCCTGCGTCCGTGCAGGCCCCCGTCGCGCCTGCGGCCGCCGAAGCTCCGGTCGCGCCTGCGCCTGCCGAAGACAGCCCGCCACCCACGGTCGCCGAGGCGTCTCCGGCAGGGCAGGGCGAAGGCTCGCCCACGGATCCCGCGCAAGGCGCGGTCGGTTCGTCCTGATTCCGGTTGCCGTTGGCGCTGCGGTTCTCGATACGCGCGCGGCTGTCGCGGCCCGAGGGAGGCTCGGGCGCGGCCGCGGTCGATCGCGCGGTCGTGGTCCCATTTGAGACCGGCGAAGTCCTGATTGGGCGGGAGCCGGGCGCAGCCATCGAGCTGCCGTTTCCGGCCGTTTCCGGGCGCCATGCGCGCCTCTTTCATGCCCAAGGCGGCTACGCGGTCGAGGACTTGGACAGCGTCAACGGGACCTTCTTGGGCGGGAAGCGGCTTTCGCCACGCATGCCGGAGCCGATTGCGGTCGGGGAGGTGTTGGGCATCGCCGAGGTCGAGGTGGTCTTCGAAGGCGAGCTGGGCGCCGGCGGGCCGGGTCCCCCGGCGGAAGGAACCGAGACCCTGGCCCGGCGGCTGGTTCACGACCTCCATGTTTCGGCCCCTCCAGCGGAATGCGCCCGCCTTGTGGTGGTGGGCGGTTGTGCGCTCGGCCGCGAGTTCGCCTTGCCCCTCTGCGGCCGCGCCTTCCGCTTGGGTCGTAGCGAGAGCTGCGACTTCGTCTTGCCCGACGACGACGTATCGCGGGAGCACGCGGTCTTCGAACGCGACGCCGACGGCATCGTGGTGCGCGATCTGGGCTCGAAGAACGGGGTCGAGGTGCAGGGACAGCGGATCTCCGGGCAGAAGCGGCTGCGCGACGGCGACTTCGTACGTGTCGGGGAAACCCGGCTGCGCGTGTTCGATCCGGAGGACCGCTATCTCCGACAACTGCGGGCAGCCGACGCCGAGCCGAAAGCGGACCGGGACAGAGACGCTTCCGGGGTGGCGGGAGCGGCGGCAGACGGGGGCGCGGCTTCTCGCTCGCCGGCCGTGACATCGTCATCTCCGAGCCAGGCCCAAGCCGTGCCCTCCGGTCGCGAAGGGGGCCCGAGGTCGGCTCGCCTGCCCGGGGTCGCCACGTTGGTTGCCGC
>Ga0172363_10004629_pt1 | contig 11130 bp, 12 predicted proteins | sample LakKivs2_kivu2a2_FD_114541 | JGI IMG/M metagenome (GOLD analysis project Ga0172363, IMG submission 114541) | Sediment microbial communities from Lake Kivu, Rwanda - Sediment s2_kivu2a2 | ecosystem: Environmental > Aquatic > Freshwater > Lake > Sediment | place: Rwanda: Western Province, Lake... | reverse complement strand
CGAGGGCGATGCGAACGCCGTCGGGATACCCAAGCTCAGGCGCTCGCAGATCGAGGGCCGTCTTGCACAAGCGCGTGTTGCCGGGGTCGCCCGAGAAGGAGAAGGTCAAGTCGAGCACCTGACCTGGCGTCAGACCGATGCTCGCTCCAAGAGATTTGTAGTCCTCTGATTTCCAGAAGGGGAGCTTCGTGTAGTCGTATAGATACACTCTTGCTGCGCCTCTTTTAGGATCCGCCAGCTTCTCGAGGAATCGGGGACAGATGCTGTACCAAGGAAGGTCCGACAGCATGTTGAAGCGGATCACGGTGTCGATGCCGCGCTTCCCTCGCCTCTGGGCGAAGTCGTCGACGGCCAAGAAGAGGCCCGCCACGAACAGCGGTGGGTTCGTCAAGAGCGCCTGTGTCAGGTTCGCCTTCTTCGCGACGGCAGGCGTCGAGGCGGGGTTATTTCCCGAGAGCACGAGGCACGTCGAGCGACACGCCTCCGAGGAACCCACGCAGAAGTCGAGGAGCTTCGACGTCGGGACACCCGTGAACTCCGACGCCAGATCTCGCGTGGCTCCCTCGAAGCCGTTGAAGTAGTCGCGCGCTTCGGAGCCCAGCTCGCTCAGTTGCTCAAACCCCGGCTGGTCCTTCTTGAGCATGGGCGTATCGACGACGCCGTTCTCGTCCAAGAACTGCTCGGGGATCGCGGCCAAGACGTTGGGGTAGAAGTGCGGGAACAACGCCAGACCGAGGATCTCTCCCTTCCTCGATGTCTCTACACGGTCTTTGCTGGTCTTCGCGTTACTCGCGATGAAAGCGTCCTCAAGATCCGAGGCTTTTTCCGGTTTGCCTTGTGCGATTTCAGCCGCACCCAGCAGACGGAAGTGACGAACGAACTTTGAGAGCGCGCTCTTCTCGGGTGTGCCCTTTTCTTCGTGCTTCTTCCAGTCGGCGATGTAGTGCTCCACGTCTTCCCATTCGATGGTGCCGATGCCCGACTGCATCAGCCCCGCTGCCGCAGAGGGCTTCGAGCGTGCGACTTCGGCACGTTGTGGGATGGGATTCTGGCGTTCGATATCCCCCGTGTAGGGGTCGAACAGGACGGGCTTTGCTGTTAGAGAAGATGGGTTGTCGCGATGGGCGCTGTGCGCCTCGCGTGCGCCGTGGTACAGGTCGGTGCCGACCTCCTTGGCGTACTTGGCGGCACGGCGGGTGCCCCGGTACATCGCGCCGCCGACCTTGCGCGCCCACTCGGGGTTGCTGCGCACGCCACGCGCCTTCTGCTCCCGACGCAGGACCGAAAGCTGATCGAGGTACTTCGCCTCGCCCGCGCCGTTGTCCTCCCACGTCCTCGCGACCTTGAGCGCGTTGAGCGCGTCGATGATTGCGTGGTGCAGTTGGTCGTCGGTGAGTTGGCTCGCGTACTCCTCGTAGTGCGAGAAGTTGAACTGTTCGCGGACGGGGTTCTTGCGGGCCTTGTACGGAACCTTCTCGTTCTCCAACAGTTTCTTCGCTTTGCGCACGGCAGCGGTGAACGCCGTGTCGAGGTCGTCGCTCTCACCCCACAGCGCCCACATCGACCAGAAGCCGGGGGCGTAGGGGTCGTCGAGGCGGTCGCGCTGATGGCGGGTGCGGTATCGCTCCCGTCGCTCGACGTCGTGATGGGTGGTGAAGTCTTCGTAGCCCCGCGCACCGAACAACACGACCTTGCCCCTACCGGACAACGTCGGCACCCGCACGGCCCACTTCTTCGGTGAGTCGGGCGGGGCTTCGTGCAGGGTCCAGTAGGGGAGGTCGGTCATGGGTCAATAGCGGCGCTTCAACGGGGGGTACAGCGCCGCCAGAAAAGCCTCAAGCGTTCGTTCTAACGGTGTTTCCACTTCAGCTTGAGCGAGATTCGCAGCGGCGTAGACCTCCGTCATCAAGTTGCGCGTGAAAGAACGAAGGGCCGCATCTGGATTTTCGGCCTTTGCTATGCGCAAAGCCAGCATCGACGCGATCTCACGGAGGTCATCGTGCGCCATGTGCTCCGACAGCGGTGGGTTCGCACGCCGAGAGCGTCCCAAAATCTTGAGGACAGAAGTCTTCAAGATCAACGGAACATGCAAAGATACTTCGTTCTCTACACGCACGGCATCGTCGTAGACTTCAACTACGGTGCCCCGGCTCGTTCGCCTCGGCCCGCTGCGGTACTCGACGTAGTCACCTTCTTGTATCTGCTCGGGATTCGTGCGGGCCATGACGTTCTCCTTCAACGGCTGCGGAAGTAGTGCCCGCCCATCGACGGCGCAGGCTTCGGGGCGGGGAGTGCCTTCGGCGCGGGGGCCGGGGCGACGACGACGGTGCCGGGGACGGGGCGGCGCGGGGGCAGGGCACGGGCCGCTTGCTGCGTGCGCAGCAGGTCCGCACGGGGCTTGTCGGGCGGCGGGGAGTTCTTGCGGCTCTTGGCGTCGGCCTCCTCGTCTTCTTCGTGGACGGCGGCGCGCATCGTTTCCCATGCCTCTTGCAGCAGCTTCATCGCCTGCGTGCGCTCGGGCGACGGGGCTTCGGCCCTGATCGTCTTCGCGAGGTCTTTGAGGTAGAGGATGATGATTCGCAACTGGTCGTCGTCGCGGGGGTTGCGCACAGCGCGCCCGACGATACCGCTGCCTTCGACTGTTTCGAGGACGGCGTCGAAGCCGCAGTCTTCCATCCCTTCACCGAGGGACACCATCGTTTCGCGAATCAACTCATGGTCGGCCATGCGGCTTCCTTTCAGCGGAGAAACTTGAACCAGACGACAGCGGCGACGACAGCGGTGACAACGATTCCGCCGACGGGGAACTTAGCGAAAGCAGAACCGAGAGCACTGGCGATCATCTGTGCAAGTTGCACTAGCGCCGCGAGCACAAAATCAAGAATGGTCTGGACGATGGAGACAAACGACCCTGCTCTCACTTCGTCATCGAGTTCCCGAATCAGTCCTTCAAGGTCCGACTTAGCTACCCGCACAAGTCGCTCCGCGTCCTGCGGCTTACGCACGAAGAACGGTTGTCCCTTGGCGTCGGAACGAGACAAAATGTCTCTCATGTTTTCCGCATAGCCAACAATGTTCGCCGCCCATGCGTCGGCGGGAGTCTTGCCTATCGTTTGACCGGGGAGCATTTCGTCTTGAATGAATCGAGCAAACCGAGTGAACGATCCCTTGTAGGTCTTGACAATCTTCGACGTCTCCCTACGGGCGGTGCTTACAAGATCATCGAGTCCAGCACGGACCTGCGCGGTGATCGGAGCAATCGCAGCAAGGGCCTGCTGCTGAGAAAGCGCCCCCAGCCCACGAAGCGGCTGCACCGGGTACGCGCCAAGGCCGCGAAGCGGCTGCGTAGGGAATGTCGGGACGAACGGCATGACTACTCCTCGGGCCACAACTCAGGATGCTCGTCTACCACACATGACGCGCAGAGTGTTTCCGGTTTCGGAGACGCTTTGACGTACGCATGGTGCTGACAGACGTACCGAGAGCACCGCAAACAGACGAAGCCTAGCGAAAGTTTGTGGCAGTTGGGAATACGGCAAGGCTCAAACGCCGTGCGCAAGCGGGAAGCGACAAACTGGAAGGCAACGTTTCGGGCGTTCTGGATCGGGTCATTCACAGCAGTAGCTTCCTCTCCCCCGGCTCATGTGCCACTTCTGGGGGTGTTGGCGGCGCTGACGGTAGCGCATCTTCGGGGGTCTGGACAGGGTCGGTTGTACGCCTCGGACGGGCACGCGAGGGTCGAGGTGCCGGTCGACTCTCGGGCTCTGGCTGCCAAACGGGGTCGGCAACGACGTACTGAGGCTTGGTCGTGACGCCGGGGAACCGCGCCTCCAGCATTTGCTTCCGCTCCGTCGTCAGCGGGTAGGCGCACATGCACACCTCAAACGCCTCCCACCTCGACGAGTGCGCGACGTACTCGTCGTTCGTGAGGAAGTGCTTGCGATGAAATACCCGCTTGCCGAGGTCGGTCTGGTCGTAGGCCCAGCGCCACGGCACCTGCAAGAGCACCCTGCCGTCAGCGGCCTTCACCGTCCACGCGCAGTTCTGCGGGTCGACCTCGACGTCGACAGCGTGCTCGCCGAAGATTCCCACGACCCCGTGACGTGGCATGGTCCCTCACACGACGTCGCCAAGACCGAGTTCGGCGCTGGTGTCCATGCGCAGTTTCAGCGACTTGGCGACGTGCAGATAAGTGTGCGTGATGTCGATGCTGGCATGTCCGAGCAGTTCTTTCACGTCCTCGGGCTTCGCGCCTGCCGCGAGCATGAGGGTCGCGCGGGTGTGCCGCAGGGCGTGCGAGTGCCGCAACGACTCAGGCAGCTTGGCTACCGTGGCGGCGGTGACGAAGGCGGTGTGGGCGGTGTCCCTGCTTACGGCTCGCCAGACCTTGCCCCGGTCCTCGACCCGCCGAAGCTGCCCCAGCCGGTCTTGCGGCGTCACCTGTCGGCTGGCGGCGCTGCCTCGCGAGCCGAACAGCCACGGGTTCTGCTTGGGGGCGACCTGCAAAACACCCTCGATCACCTGCTGCAAGTGCGGCGTCAGCGTGTAGACATGCTCGCGAAACCCAGCCCCCGGTTCAGCGGTCTTGTCCATCTTGCGCCGTTTGCGGCCCTTGTCGTCGACGTAGGCCACCAACGGGAACCGGCGCTTCTTCAAGCGCCGAATGATGATGCCCTTGTCCTCGACGCTGACGTCTTCCTTGAGGATCAGCGCGATCTCGCTGATGCGACACCCGAAGAAGTATTGCAGCCGAAAGTAGCCGAACCAGTACGGGTCGGGCTTGAGCACGTCGAACAGGCGCTTGACCTCGTCAGGCTCAAGGTGTTCGCGCTGGGCGTCGACGATCTCCTGACCGCGAAACCCTCCCCGTAGCTGGATGATCGCCACACCTGCCTCCGTCCCTATCCCGCCCGAACCGCCATGATCTCCTCGCGGTAGACCTCGATGCCGGGGATCTTCGCACCATCCTGCTGCGCTTTCACCACCGCATCGACCTTGGCTTGGTCTACGCAAAGGTACTCACGGGGAACCGCACCGGCATCCACCACGCGCCAGCGCCACATCGACCTCGTCGAGATCCCCTGCGCCTTCGTCGGCAAGGCAGACCCCTGCGCCACCAGAGCAGTAAACTCTTGGCCCGTCTGCCCCTGCTGGGCAAGCGCCGCAGCAGCTTCAAGCGCCTTGCGCTGCACCTCGGCCTCGCGGACTTGGTAGTCCTGCATGGCTCGCTTGACGACGTCCATCGTGCGGTCCCACGAATCAAGCACCGGCTTAAACATGCCGTTGATACTCTTGACGACGTCATTCAGCGGCTTGACGAGGCTCGTCCGCTTCTCCTCAACGACCTTCCACCGGCCCTTGATTTCGACAAGCCCCGCAGCGGCCTGCTGGTACTCGTCGGCAGTCGTGATGGTCAGCGTCGGCACCGAGGCGGCGACCTGCTGTGCTTGCGACAGAAGCATCAGGGCTTCGGTCTGCGCAATGGTGATGATGGGGTTGTTCTCGGTCATGCTACCTCCCTGCATGAAGTCGTTTGATTTTCCAGAGGCCGATGCCCACGGCGTCCCACTGGTTGTGATCGTCGTTCCTACACGCGGCGTGCTCCTGCGGACTCAGTGCCGCCTTGATGCGGGTGATGACGATGTCGGGGTCGATGGTGCCCTTCCATCGGGCAGGGTCGACGGCGCTGTATTCCTTGGCGGCGAGGACTGCGGTGATGAGTCCGTCAGCGAAGCACAAGGGCAACAGGTCGTTGGGTGAGCGAGTCTTCTTCGGGTAGATGACAGGAAACTCAAAGACGAGTTCATCGACGGGGGCGAGCGGGCGCAGCTTCTCAGCGACGTCATACGCACCTTGAGGCCACGGCTTACGGCTCCTGACGGTGTCTGCATAGACCAACGTCTGCCCGTCAAACTTCGCGACGCCGACGTAACACTTGCCGGGGTCGACGGCGATCAGCGTTGTCACTTCTTCGGCCTCCAGGGGACGTAACGCCCGTTCTCCATGACGGCGTCCGCGCCCTTGTACCAGCGTTCTGCAACAGCCGGTGACGACGTCGCTGGCACATCGGGCAGCGCCCACGCCATCGCTTCGTTCATCACGCGCTCCAACTCGACAGCAGCTTCGTGATGCTGGCCGATGGGCGCTTCGATCCCAATCTCGTCGTGGATGAACGCGACAGGACGGCACCCGTACAGCGGTGAGGTCTTTGTGACGTAGCAGCCGCGTGCGACCTCCCACAGAGCCTTCTTCGCGCCGTCAGCCGCAAGACCTTGGAAGTACCCGTTCGCACAGTCGGAGAAGCCGACGCCGCCGCGCTTACGGTCAGAGCGAAGCTGCGCGATCTGGATTGGTCCCGCCTCGACGGCTCTCGCGATGCGGTCGTGGTAGACCTTGATCTCGGGGAGCCAGCGAAAGTAGTTCTCTCGCAGCGCACGCGCCTCGCCTTCCGACATGACGATGCCGTAGGACTTGAAGGCATAGTCGCGCATCTTCTTCGGACCCATGCCACCGGGGTAGCCGAACACGGCTGCCTTGGCGTTCTGGCGGTAGTTCGCCAACTCGGGGTCTTTCGCCTTCTTCTTCGCGAGAGCGTCTGCCTCGCTGATCCCCATGATGGTCGCAGCGAAGCGGGTGTGCGGATCGAAGTTCGGGTTGGCGCTGTACGCCTCCTTCAACGTCGTCCCGCCGACCGTCTCGTAGAGCACCTGCCCGAGCGCCCGCACTTCCAGAGAATCGTAGTCGCAGAAGACGAAGTAGTTGCCTGCACGGGGCACGAACGCTTCGCGAACGAGGTGCGCGTGCCCGTGCCAGATGCCGTCCTTGTCCTTCTTGCCTCGGGGTAGGTTCTGGAGGTTCGGCTTGCTACATGACGTTCGTCCTGTCTCGACGAGCGGGTTGTAGCGAGCGTTGATCGGGTACTCGACGCCCTGCCTAAGCGCAGGTACATACGTCGTCAGTAGCTTCAACTCCTCGGCGTAGGTGACGAGCAGCGCCAACTCGGGCGTGACCTCGGCTGCGGCCTTGAGCGCATCACTGCCAGTCTGAATCTGTCCGGTCGGCGTGTACGAGAGGGTGATGCCACTGTTGGCGAGTGTGTCACGAATCGCCTGCATGTTGCGGCGACCATCGGCGCGGACGAGGCCCGTCGTCGACAACTGTGCCGCCAACTGCTCGCAGCTTGCTTCCAGCGTGCGCTCCAGCGACTCGACTCTCTCAGCGTCAGTCCTCATGCCCCACACCGACATGAGGTGCAGCGCGAGGTGGGCGCGGGCTTGATGGGCGCTGTCGGCGAGCGGTGCGTTCTTTGACTGCTCCTGCCGCTTGTAGAGGGTCAGTGCCGCGACGGCGTCCATCGCCGCGTAGTCGACGGCCCCCTGCTCCCACTTGTCGACGGGGACGTCGCGCAGCTTGGCGTAGCCGGTGCGCCACTCGGTCTTGTTGAGGCCGGGGACAAGTGCGCCGAGCGCGTAGGACTTGCGGCGGATCGGCTCGTCGGTGAGCGGGTCCAACTCCCATCGGAAGCTGCCGTTGGCGATGTCGAGAAGCTGCTCGCGCAGCATCGTGTCCTCGACGCGACCTGCTTCGTAGGCGTCGAAGAACAACGGCAGCAGGTCAGGGAACTCGGCGCAGAGCACCGCGACGTCGAACGCGGCATTGTGTGCGATCAGCTTGACCTCGGGGTCGCGCAGCCAATCACGCATCAGCCGGTAGCCATCGTGCCTGCCGACGACGCCCATCTGGTTCTTCGCCTCGTCCGCGTAAGAGAGACAGGTGACGGGAGGCGCAAGTAGACCGGGGACAATGAGAGCCGTTTCGGTGTCGAACCCGATCAGTCGCATGAGCGCCCCGCTGAAAGAAAAATGAGGCACCTGTACGCCGTGCCTCCCTGCGCGCGTCGCTTTACCTGTCGTCGTCACGACGATCAGAGCGTGGATCTGTCACGCCTGCGGAGCGGGCGTGAACACGACCTTGGTGAAGGGCGAGCCGGTGCGCGTGCGAATGTCGCTCGCCTGCGCGCGAACACGGATGCCCGTGAGCGGCTGCGCCTCGCTGCACACCTGCGCGAGCACCGCGTCAGTGATGTCGTTCGCTGTCGCGGTGGGGTTGCGGCCCTGCACGGCGGCAAGCACCGCACCCTTCACGTTGGCCCAGAAAGTCGCCTTGAACGTGTCGTTCTTCAAGGTAGCCATCCACGACACTCGCATCCCTGCACGAATGTCGGGGTGGCTTGACTCGATGCACTCAAACTCCATGAGGAAATAGGGAAAACCGGCTTGCGCACGGTCGACCTTGACCTTCTGAATCGAGCAGAGATACAGAGCAGGGGCTTTGAAGTAGATGCCGCCGCCACCCGCATCGGCATTGTTGAAGCCATCACCAAACAAAGACTGAATCGACACAGACATCGCTCACTCCTTCTCGTTTTCGCGCAATACTCGCGCAACACATACACTACTCAACGCGGCATATCATCCCGCCCACAGCGGGTCGCCTGATGCACTCATACCCGCTACTTGATCGGGCGTCAAGACTGAAATCGTCGCGAGGTTGAGTTTTTGCTTCTGTCCCATCGAATCCTCGATGTACCGGGCATCCCCAGCCGCCTTCTGGAAGGCCCCCCACAGTTCTCGACAGTGCAGGTAAACCGAGTAGTTGACCTCATCGGCCTCCTGTCCCTGACGGTGGCTGCGACCAAGCAACTGCTCCCACACGTCGCCACCGCTCGGACAGCACAACATCAGCATGTTCGTGTACCGCTGGAGGTTGTGGCCCTTGCCGTGGGCATTGACCGACACGACGGCTGGCCCTTGATGGTTGGCGATCCGGTCGTCGCCTGCACCGAAATACGGGTGCCCCGTCAACTGCGCCAGCCGCTTGCCCACGGCGTCGTGCTCGACCCACACGATGCTCTTGTGCTCGACCATCCACGTCGCCGCGTCGGCCAGCAGGTAGTCGCTCACCCACACCGCCTCGCGCGGCGGGTGCGGCTTCCATCGCTCCCGCACGTTGACCCACGGCCCGTACTCGTCGCAGGTGATCTCCCCTCGGGCGACGGCGTCGCGCACAGCCTTCTCGGAGTCGAGGCCACGACGGTTGTGCTCCAACGTCTTGCGAACGAACTTGCGCCACGCACGGCGGGCTTCCAGCCACTCGTCGTCGGGCTTGTTGTTCGGCCAGATCCAACGGTAGTAGAAGCCGTAGGCCAGTTCCTTACACCGACGCCACACGTTCATCTGGTCGGTGAGTTCGTCACCACTCGGCGTCGACGCCGTTCGCCTCATCTTGTCGAACGCCTGCACGATCACGGCAGGCAACATAGGCGTCTTGCGCTGCGTGACGTTGAGCGAGGAGTCACACGACGACTCCACCGTGGCAACAACGCCAGGAGTCTCGACGAGTCGCCGACGAAAACCTTGCCTTACATTCTCGCCGGGACCGCAGAAGCGCATGAGAGCACCAGGAGCACGTCGACGGTTCTCGGGCATGTCTTGGTCGAGAGCCTCGGACCACTCGACGAGTTCCTGCCAATGCAGCGGCAGCGGGCATTGTCGAGGGAGCGCGTGCTTGAGCAGGTGCCAGTAGTCTTGAATAGACCGCTTCGTGAGCGTGCCTGAGAGCACCAGCAGCTTCGTGTCGGGGTTGTCCTTGAGGTAGCCGAGCAGCCGCCGCGTCCTCGCCGCCTTGCGGTTCCGGTACTCATGCGCCTCGTCGAGAATCAGCAAGTCAGGCATGAACCGCTTGAGCAGGTCTTTGTTGTTGAGTGTCTGCAAGGTCTGGTTCGACACCACTCGCAAGTCGGGGTGCAGTCGCCAGTGCTGCCGGTAGAACGGAATGTCTACAGCTTCGGTCTTGTATTTCAGCGACGCCGGTACGAGCAGCACGGGGCGCTTGGCCTCCATGACGACGGGAGCGAGGAGTGAGATCAAGGTCTTGCCGCTACCAACGCCCTGCATCCCGAACGCACCGCCGAAGTCATACAGGTCGGCCAGCACCTCGGCTTGGTTGGGGCGAAGCGCCATCGTGCCTGCGGGCAGCTTGAGGTACGTCGTCAGCTTCGCGGGGTCGATGGTCGGAGACAGTCGTCGAGGTATCGCCTCGATACGACGAAACTCCGCGCCGCGCACGACGCCTGCCGAGAGCGATTGAGGTGACGGTGCAAACAGATTCTCGATGCTCACAGATCGCGCCACCCTTTCGCGCCCATGACCCACAAGACCGCCTTCGCTTCGCTGGTGGCGGAAATGCCGGTGGGCACCAACTCCTCGTAGTCCCAATCCGAGAGCGGGCGGGCTCGCGCCTTCGGGCCTTTCCGCTTCAAGCGCCACCATTCGCTGTCCTCATCCCGCAGGGCGAGGCGGGTACGCGACTCGATGACGTCTTGGCGAGCGCCCCAGAGCGTGTAGACGGCGAGTCCTTCGGGGCTCGGGCCGGGGTCGGGCTCGACCTCATCGCCGGGAACGGTGTCGAGGGCGGCGAGGGCTTCCCGCGCCACGTTTCGGGCGTGCTCAGTGAAACCCCCACTAATGAGAGCGCCGCGCAGGACGCCGACGCACACGCTGGTCAGGCGCAGGCGCTCTTGCGCCGCGACAAGCTGGATGCCGAGGGCGTCCCGCTCCTCGCGAGCCGCATCACGCTGCTCGACGACCTTCTGCGCGAACACGCTCCACGTCCCTTCGCCGGGACCATCAAGAACACTCATGGCTTCTTCCTTGGAAAACGAACGTGAATCAAACGAGCGGGAGCAGGGTGCCGTCGGGCAGGCGCACGTCCCACTTGCCCGCTCGCTGGCACTTCGACAGGTACTCGTCGACGGCGTCGAGGATCGCGCCGTCACTTCCGGCGACGGCGATGCTGCCAGCGCGCAACTGCCCGATCTGAATCTCGACTCGGTCGCCTTTTCTCGTCAGCGTGACCAAACGGTCCCGCAGGCTGAATCCGTTTTCCAGACCGTCGCACCAGCGTTCATTCGCGGCGAGGTGCGAGTGCGTGGTCTTGGAGCGGTAGATGAACTCGATCTTCCTCGTCGGTGGCGTCATGGCTTCTTTCCTTCGGTGAGTGGGGGCAACGTCCGCTGTGCGTGTGGCGAGTGAATCGGACGGCACCGTCACAATCTGGCTCGACGTCTCG
>Ga0172363_10004624_pt1 | contig 11136 bp, 5 predicted proteins | sample LakKivs2_kivu2a2_FD_114541 | JGI IMG/M metagenome (GOLD analysis project Ga0172363, IMG submission 114541) | Sediment microbial communities from Lake Kivu, Rwanda - Sediment s2_kivu2a2 | ecosystem: Environmental > Aquatic > Freshwater > Lake > Sediment | place: Rwanda: Western Province, Lake... | reverse complement strand
GCCCTCCATTCGAATCATCCGTATAAGGCACCCGGCAAGGATAATACCGAATATAATTTCATTGCCCAGCTCAGGATACCTATCAAACTGCGGCCAGGTGATGCATACATGTCTTTTGATGAGATAACCCTGGTTGAGCCGGGTGACCCGGGTCCTGAAGGGCAACACTACGGGGATTCTTTGTTTTATGATTATGTTGTTGTCGAAGGATCAAAAGACGGGGGAGAAACATGGATGCCATTTGAGGATGGATGGGACTGCAGGGAACATAAGGAATGGGAAGATCTTTTTAACAGTATCATTGATGAAAGGAATAATATCTCATTGGCTATTCCAACGGAAGCTCAGTACAAACCGCACCTGATCAATCTGCTTGGTAACAAATATTTTAGTGGTAATGATGAGGTCCTTATAAGGTTCAGATTGTTTTCAGATCCCTATTTTAACGGATGGGGTTGGGCCATCGACAATTTATTCATCCAGGGAGCGGCAGGAATACATGATTATCCGCTGGTTGCTGAAGCAATTAAAATATATCCTAATCCCTCCAATGGTGACGTCAGAGTTTCTTTAAGCATGAAAGAAGAAGTTGCACAGTTGGAGATCGGTTTGTATGATATGGTTGGAAAAGCACTGATGAAAGAGATTTATAATGAACCAGGCAACACCTTTGATCAGACCTATGATCTGAAATATCTGGAAACTGGTATTTATTTCTTCAGGATAAAATCCGGCAACCAGACTGTCATAAGGAAGGTAGTGCTAGCACGGTAGAGTCAGGATCGAAGATATGGTATCGTCTCAAAGTCCGTGTTTCTTAGCAAGTTCATGACCCTTTGGGCAGGCTTAAAAGTTCCTGGTTGCTGCCTGCCCGTACCGAACACCCGCCTGACCGGACGGGCAGGGTATGTTCGGGCTGGGTTCCTGGTTCAAAGAATCGTGAATCGTGAGTCGTGAAATGTGTGCGAGAGGTTTGTGAGTGGACAAACATTCGCGAGCGGAATGTGATTGTGGCCCAGCGGGGGCGAGCAATCGTGAGTCGAGGGCATGAGATTAGAGAGTTGAGAGGTGAAAAAGACTTATCTTTTTACTCACTACTCACTACTCACTACTCACTACTCACTTTCTTTAATTGATCACCAGTTTCCGGCAGGAAACCGTTTTGCCGGTGATAATCCTCATGTAATAGATGCCGCCTGGTTGGCCCGACAGATCAAGAGTTTCTGTATATACCGGTTTTGCATCATTATAGCTCTCTTTCATTATCAGCCGTCCATTGCTGCTGTATACCTCAATCCCAAGGCTGCCGGCTGTCCTGTTTGTAACCTCTATGGTGAACAAACCATTCCCCGGATTAGGATATACCGATACCAGGTCATTAAGCTGTCCGGATATTTCTTGTTGTCCCAGTGGATAAGCCATAAATATAAGATCCATAATTCCTTCCTGGCCACCGAAACTGCCGTCGACCTGGACAAAGTACTTGACGTCGTACAGTGCAAGCATTACCTCAATGGCAGCTGCATTCTGCTTGTCTGCGGGATAATAATCATCATTTGCTGCAACAAGCAGGTAATTTCCATTCAGGATATCGGTGCAACTTTCAGCCCGGTACACGGCGATCTGGTCATCAAAACCTCTGGTATCGATGGAGATCTGGTTTGTTTCAGGTCCGTAGAACCAGAACCATATGGTATGTTGCAGTTTACCCTCTGCCTCTGTGCACCACATAAGAGGAGTGGTGCAACCGCCCGGACCAGTCTCTGGTGCCGGTTCATTTGACTGAACTGTTGCGTGAGCATTGGTGAACTTGCCTATCCACCCTCCGGGACGTATCTGTATGGCTTCACATACATCGTCATTAAGCGGCCTGGGATTGGATATGACACTTATGGTTTTGCTGTCGCTGCAATCTCCCTGGGTACCGGTGACAGTATAGTTAAAAACTCCATCGGTCATGGGAGTAAGCCTTACAATATTACCCGTGGTTTTGTCCAGGTAATCTGCCGGTTCCCAGATATAGGTATCAGCCCCATATGCCTTCAGGTCCAGCGCTATTCTTGCAGGAGTCTCAATAGTATCACGTTCCACATTTACCGTGATACGGTCGACGATATCCACAGCATTATACAGGATTGTTGTATCTGTTCCTCCCGTTCCTGATACAATTAGCCTGACACGCTTGTTTCCTGTTGAGGAATAAGTTACCTCATGCGGCCCTTCGGTTGTCGCAGCAGAAGGATTGGCATCAGTGCCAAAATCCCAACGGAAAGCAGTGGGGCTGCCAGTGGTCACAGCTGTGAAGGTAACCGTACTGTTAAGACAGGATACTTCTTTATCTGATTCAACTGTTGCAGATATCCTGTTTGTGTTCCTGGCATAAGCTCTTATGCAAAGGTTAGCAGGCTCTGTAAGTGTATCCATCATGTTCCATGCCGTATCCTGGACACCCCACCAACAAACATTTTTCTCGATGACCGGGTCTGCCCATTCCTCACCATCCGACTGCTCATATTTCTCTACCGGAAGAGGATAATAACTGCCTGGTGTATAATATCTGATCATTATATAGAAATCACCATTTACCTCAAATGGAAGACTGAAAGTGTGATACCCGGGGTATTCAACGTATATATTTTCCAGGCTGTCGATGATACCCGTCAGGCGCTTACCGTCAAATTCCCTGTACACCCGGATATCCAGCCTGGTACCCTGTGTATTTGTATAGGTGCCTATACGGGTGATAAGCTGGTTTTTTAAGGTTCTGAACTTGACAATGGCATTTGCATAATCAAAAATGGTAGCGGTAGTTTCCCATCGGATGGTATTAACCATTCCCAGTTCATCATACATGTAAATCTGGTCGACATCGTCAGTGGACCAGCGATAAGGATAAAGAGTTATATCACTCAATATCTTGGAATCATTATAGGAAACATAAACAAAACCATTATCAGCCCAGGATGTGCCCCAGCTGTTTTTTACGATCCAGGCACCTGTTCCGCCGGCAGTGACTTTGTCATCATCCCATCCGCAGAGGAGGAAAGCATGGTTGGCAGGTTCATCACCACTGTAATAGTAGGTTTTGTCGGCATCGTTATAACTACTCATATCAATATGAACAGATACGGGAAGAGCGCCATAGTCCATAAGGAGTCTTTTCAACATGTCATAGTCCTTAGGCAGCCATCGAACCTCGGGAACAAAGGCTACAGGGTTAAACGAGGAATTGCACTCGTGCACATTCAGGTTGTATGGGTCCTGTGACTCCAGCACAGGCCCGTCAAAACGGCACAGGTAAGCAGCAGGCATGATCGCTGTTGCTCCTGTCCCGTAATCCCATTCAAAACCATAACAGGCAGCTTGGTTCTGTTCTGAAAGATCATAAGCCCGGTCACCCATTCTGAGCCAGTCGGATTCCAGGGATCCCATGGTTGCAAATGCAACACAGTTTCCTCCAAAAGTGCCACCTCCCTGGTCTTTTGGGACAGTGACAAAATTAGAATCCCTCAGATCGAATTTCCCGGGAAAAGCTTCACCGCTTTTCAATTGTCCTGATGCCGGAATATTTTTAAAACCTAATTTAACCGGACTCGGTATAAAATCCAGTTTATAACCATCAGGAGTATACTGGTCCGGTCTGCCTTCCTGGTAATCACGTATGTATTTTATAAATTCAGGATTCAGGGGAGCCTCCCTGTATTCATGCTGGGCATAAGTGCCCGAAAACAGAAAGGACAGGAATAAAACAAAAAACGTAGTTCTGATGATATACAGGTTGTCATGCCAGCAATTTAAATTACCGGTTAGTTTTTTCATAATGCCTGGTTTAATGTGTTCCTGTACAATATTAATAATTTCTGGGTGATATGAATTGAATTCCGGCAGGCTTTTCCGGATTTTTAAAATTGTTAACAAATATACCTCAGCAATTTAATTATCTGTTGATTCTGCAAAAAAAACTAATTTTGCCTGAACCTATAGCAATCGTTGAGTTAAAAATAATAACGGATAATGAGTTTAAATGAATTTCTACGCAGCGTATTTGGTACCAAATCTGAAAAAGATATCAGCCAGCTGCTTCCATACATCGAAAAGATTAATAATGAGTCCGGCCGTATCATTTCCTTTTCCAATGACCAGTTACGTGATGAAACACGCATTGTCAAAGAAAAGATCAGGGAATATATAAGCGAGGAACAGCAGGAAATAGAGAAATTAAAAATTCAGATAGACGATCCCGATGTACCCGTGGATGATAAGGAAAGGCTTTACGACCTCATTGACAAGCTTGAAGAAAGGACGGGTGAGAAACTTGAAAAGATTATGGATGACTGTCTGCCGGTTGTCTTTTCTATTGTAAAAGAGACAGCGCGGCGTTTTAAGGAAAATACGGAACTGGAGGTAACAGCCACTGATTGGGACAGGGATCAGGCTGCAGTAAAACCTCACGTTGTAATAAAAGGGAATAATGCATACTGGAAGAATCAGTGGATGGCCGGAGGTAATATGATCACCTGGGATATGGTGCATTATGACGTTCAGCTGATGGGAGGAGTGGTCCTGCATAAGGGTAAGATAGCTGAGATGGCAACAGGTGAAGGTAAAACGCTGGTAGCTACCCTTCCTGTATTTCTCAACGCACTGACAGGCAGGGGAGTACATGTCGTGACGGTGAATGATTACCTGGCCAAAAGGGATGCTGAATGGATGGGTCCTATTTATGAATTTCATGGCCTTGTCGTGGATTGTATCGATAAGCATCAGCCTAATTCCGAGAACAGGAGACGCGCGTATAATGCTGACATTACTTTCGGAACCAATAATGAGTACGGATTTGATTACCTCCGTGATAATATGGCAATCAGTGCCGCAGACCTTGTTCAGAGAAAGCATAATTATGCTATCGTTGATGAGGTCGACTCTGTCTTGATCGATGATGCACGAACGCCTCTGATAATATCCGGACCGGTAGCTCGCGGGGAAAACCAGGAGTTCATGGAGCTTAAGCCCCGTGTTGAGAAACTTGTGAGTGCCCAGCATAAGCTGGTCAACCAGGTATTGTCAGATGCCAGGAAAGAACTGAATGCAGGAAATGCCGAAAAAGGAGGTTTTCATCTGCTGAGGGCATTCAAGGGCCTGCCTAAGAACAAGGCATTGATAAAATTGCTGAGCGAGGAAGGGAATAAGGCCCTGATGCTTAAAACTGAAAACTACTACATGCAGGAAAACAGCAAAAGGATGCCTGAAGTAACAGATGAACTGTTTTTTATCATTGATGAAAAAAATAACGCGATTGAGATGACTGATAATGGGATCGACCTGATAACAAGTTCATCAGAAGATCCTAATTTCTTCATCCTTCCTGATATTGGGAGTGAAATTGCCGAACTGGAAAAATCAGATCTGACTGCTGAAGAACGACTGGCACAAAAAGATAAGCTTCTCCAGGACTATGCTGTTAAATCTGACAGGGTACATACTATCATCCAGCTTTTAAAAGCCTATGCTTTGTTTGAGAAAGATGTCGAATATGTGGTGATGGAAAACATGGTGAAAATTGTCGATGAGCAGACAGGAAGGATCCTTGAAGGCAGAAGGTATTCTGACGGGTTGCACCAGGCTATTGAAGCAAAGGAAAATGTCAAGGTGGAAGCTGCCACCCAGACATTCGCCACCATAACCCTTCAGAATTTTTTCAGGATGTATAAGAAACTCGCCGGCATGACAGGTACTGCTGAGACAGAAGCGGGAGAATTATGGAATATATATAAACTCGATGTAGTGGTCATTCCAACCAATGAGGCGGTTATCAGGGAAGACAGGAATGACCTTGTTTATAAGACAAAAAGAGAGAAGTACAATGCTGTAATTGAGGAGATCGTTAACCTGGTGAATGGAGGAAGACCCGTCCTGGTGGGTACCACTTCAGTAGAGATATCTGAATTATTGAGCCGCATGTTAAAGATCAAGCGGTTAGATCATAATGTCCTTAATGCCAAACTGCATCAGAGAGAAGCAGAAATTGTTGCACAGGCAGGAAAAACAGGAACGGTGACCATTGCCACCAATATGGCAGGTAGGGGAACAGATATTAAACTGACACCTGAAACCAGGGCAGCAGGAGGACTTGCAATCATCGGGACTGAGCGGCATGAATCCAGGAGGGTTGACCGGCAGCTCAGGGGACGATCCGGACGTCAGGGTGACCCCGGTACCTCCCAGTTTTATGTATCCCTTGAGGACGATCTGATGAGACTGTTTGGTTCAGACAGGATAGCTAACATAATGGACAGGCTTGGCCTTAAGGAAGGAGAGGTCATCCAGCATTCCATGATTTCAAAATCCATAGAGAGGGCACAGAGGAAAGTTGAAGAAAACAACTTCGGAATCAGAAAAAGATTGCTTGAATATGATGATGTAATGAACTCGCAGAGGGAAGTGATCTATACAAGAAGAAGACACGCACTGCTGGGCGAACGGCTAAGCGTGGATATAGCCAATATGATGTATGATGTCTGTGACGACCTGGTAACCGGATCATACGGGCAGGTGAGTTATGAGGATTTTTCACTTGAGCTGTTGAGAATATTCTCGATGCAACCGCCCGTTTCTGAAGAAGAATATCAAAAAATGGATACCGGTGATATCATACAGCGTCTGTATGATGCCGTCAGAAATGCTTATTCACGCAAGGCTAAGATCATTACTGACCAATCATATCCGGTGATAAGGGAGGTGTTTGAAAAGCAGGGAAAGGTTTATCAGAATATTGTGGTACCAATCTCGGATGGTACAAAACTGTTCCAGGTTCTTACCAACCTCGAGAAAGCCTATAACTCAAAAAGCCTGGAAGTGTTGCGGTCGTTTGAAAAAACGGTTGTGCTCGCAATGATAGACGAAGCATGGAAGGAGCATCTGCGTGAGCTGGATGACCTGAAACAATCGGTACAGACAGCCACATACGAGCAGAAAGATCCCCTGCTTATCTATAAATTCGAGTCACATCAGCTGTTCATGGATATGATTACAACGATCAATAAGGAGATTGTTTCCAGCCTGCTGAAAGGATTCATACCTCTTAGAGACAGCAGTGAAGTTCAGGAAGCAGCTGCTCCCAGGCGCCTGGATATGAGCAGGTATGAACAGTCAAAATCGGATGCCCAGTCGGCATACAGGCGCAGAGGACCTGATGGCCAGCCTGAGGATAAGCAACCCCGTAAAGTGGAACCTGTGCGGACAGGAAGGAAGATCGGCAGGAATGAACTTGTAAAAGTGCGCTATTCCAACGGACAGGTGATGGAGGCCAAATATAAAAAAGTCGAGCAGGATATCATCAGCGGGCGCTGTGTCCTTACCAGTTAAGCAATACTATTCCTTAAGTGATTTTACAAGCTCAGCAATTTTATTATATACCGACCTGCTGACCGGGATGAGGGGTAACCTGACCTGGTTCTGTACCAGGCCGAGAACATTCAGGGCAGCCTTAATACCCGACGGACTGCCTTCAATAAACAGGTATTCAATGAGTTCTATCAGTCTGTAATGAATCTCCCTGGCTTCTTTGAACTTGTCTTTCAGGGCCAGCCTCACCATGTCAGAGAATAGTCCGGGAAAGGCATTGGCAACCACTGAAATAACACCCGACCCTCCTGCACTTATTATTGGAAGAGCCAGGGCATCATCACCCGAAATGACCAGGAAATTTTCAGGTTTGTTCCTGATAATATTCATTATCTGTCCCATATTACCCGATGCCTCCTTAATACCAATTATATTACTGTTTGCCTCTTGTGCCAGCCGCAGAGTTGTCTCGGCAGTTACGTTCACTCCGGTCCTTCCGGGAACGTTATAAATGATCACCGGTACCGGACTTGAGGAAGCAATACTGCTGAAATGTGTGATAATACCTTTCTGGGATGGTTTGTTATAGTATGGTGTTACCGAGAGTACAGCATCAATACCTTCAAATTCAATATTTTTCAGCTTGTCGATTATTTCAGCGGTGTTGTTCCCGCCTACACCGAGCACGAGGGGCTTTCTTTTGTTCACCGCTTCTACTACAAAACTCGTGACCGCCTCTTTTTCATCTTTCGATAAGGTGGGTGTTTCACCGGTTGTGCCCAATACTATAATATAATCGGCTCCTTCACTGATGATGTATTCAACAAGATCGCCCAGCGCCTTGAAATCGATGCTGTCATCTTTCCGGAACGGGGTGACAACGGCAACACCGGTTCCGATAAATTTTTTGTAAGACATGCCGGGAATTGTTATGGATTAATAGTAATTTAATTAATGATATTATCAGATTTGGTGAGAAAAATTAATAACTACCCGGACAAGGCTGAATCCTCAACCAACTCATCATTTGTCCTTTGAATGATGTTCAGATAATGAATGATCTGATCTGTGAAAAATGCAAGCTTATTTTCCTTTTTTATATCAATCATGAGGTCATAATTTGTCTGTGTCGAAAATCTGCCGATCTTATAATGAGCTGTTGAAAGGCTCACCAGGTAGTGGAGTGGGAAATGGAAACCGGTAGACAGATCAAACAGGAGGTCATGTTCTTTTTTCAGAAATTGCTCAACCATCGGTACAGACGGGATGTAGAACCAGTTAAGATCCTTCAGGCAGAAACAATTAAAGCCCTGTCTAAGGAGGAAGTAATCAGGCACCTGTTTCTCACTGACAAAGCCTATGATAAATGGTTCAATATGTCTCTGTTCAAGGTATTTCTTGAATGTTTTAATGACCTCAAAATCATGATCACCGGTGCAATGAAATATTATTCCGGCAGATCTGGCTGTCTCAAAATTGTGAACAATTTTGAACCTTTTGATCTGCTTTAGTCTTTTCTTCAGAGTAAAGGTGCCCAGTGACAGCCTGATATTTGATAGAAATTTCACACCGCAAGTATAAGAAAAAATATAACAGAGAAATAAAAAGCACCCTCCTAGAATAAGGAAAGTTGTTCCTTATCCTTTTCAAGAAGATCAATGAACTGCTCTTCCGTAAGGATCGGGATATTGAGTTTTTTAACTTTTTCGAACTTGGCCGGTCCAATATTCTCCCCTGCAATCAGGTAATCAGTGATCGAAGATACGGAACCTGCATTTTTGCCCCCATGTTCTTCAATCAGTCCTTTCAGCTCTTCCCGTGAATGGCTTTTAAACGTGCCAGAAATAACAAAGGTTAACCCTTTGAGCGTCTGTGGTTTGTTTGTAGTCTTTTCTGCTTCCTCAAAACGTAATCCTGCGTTCCTCAGCCTGGTGACCAGTACCTTATTGGTTTCATGCCGGAAAAAGTCATATATGCTGGTAGCGATGCGTTCCCCGATATCTTTAACTGACATAAGTTCTTCAATGCTTGCTTTCTCAATGTTTCCGAGTGAATGGAACTCTCCGGCCAGCAGCTTTGCCACTGTCTCACCCACATATCTGATGCCCAGGGCATAAAGAACCCTCTCAAACGATACTTCTTTGGATGCATGGATACTTTCAATAAGGTTCGAGGCACTTTTTTCAGCAAACCGTTCCAGATTGATCAGCTGCTCCCTGGTCAGATCATAAAGGTCAGCACTGTCTTTTACAAGACCTGCCCTCCAGAGCTGGTCAATGGTTGCTTCTGCAGTAGCGATATCCATTGCTTTTCTGCTGATAAAATGAAGGATCCTGCCTTTGATCTGAGGGGGGCAGTTTGTTTCATTGGGACAGTAATGTGCTGCTTCATCGGGAGGGCGTATCAATGGCGTATGACATTCAGGACATTTTTCCGGGAATACCAGTTTTACGCTGTCTTTTGGGCGCATAAGCGGATCAATACCGACAATTTTAGGTATGATCTCTCCACCTTTTTCAACCAGGACAGTGTCACCGATCCTCAGGTCCAGCATCTCTATCTGGTCTGCATTATGCAGGGTAGCTCTTTTGACCGTTGTGCCGGCAAGCTGCACAGGTTCGAGATTTGCCACAGGGGTGACCGCTCCCGTGCGCCCTACCTGAAAATCAACTGAAACGAGCCTGGTTGTTGCCTGCTCCGCCTTATACTTATATGCAATTGCCCACCTGGGTGATTTGGCCGTAAATCCCAACTCATTCTGCTGGTCGATTGAATTAACTTTAATGACTATGCCATCAATATCAAAAGGAAGTTGATAACGTGTCTGGTCCCAGTATTGTATGTAGTCCATTAATTCATCGAACCGTGATAATTTCCTGATATGCTCAGATATTTTGAAGCCCCATTCCCTGGCTTTCATCAGGTTATCAAAATGTGTCCTGTGTGGCAGTGATTCCCCGGGCAGATGATAAAAGTAACAGTCAAGCGGGCGCTTTGCAACAAGCGAAGAGTTCTGCATCTTGATTGTGCCGGCGGTCGCATTCCTTGGATTCGCAAAGTCCTCTTCACCTGCGAGCTGTCTCTCCTGGTTTAGTTTATTGAATCCTTCACGCGGCATCAGAATCTCTCCTCTTATTTCAAACAGGCTTGGATAATCATCACCCCTCAGGGTCAACGGAACGCTCCGTATGGTTCGAACGTTATCTGTAACAACATCACCCCTGGTGCCATCACCCCGTGTGACTGCCTGTTTCAGGGCACCTGTTTCGTATGTCAGTCCGATTGCCACACCATCATATTTCAACTCGGCAACAAATTCGAAATCAGTGCCGATGGCTTTTACAAGCCGGCTGTTGAATTCCTTTAATTCCTCTTCTGAATAGGTGTTCGATAATGATAGCATCGGATAACGGTGCTCAACCTGGATAAACTCTTTGTTCAGATCACTGCCAATGCGCCTTGAAGGACTGTTCTCATCCGTAAGTTCAGGATGTTGCTGCTCAAGTCCGATAAGTTCTTTCATCATCATATCGAACTCATAATCAGAGATCTCGGGCTTAGCCAGAACATAATACAGATAGTTGTGGTGTTCAATCTGGCTGCGAAGAAATCTTATACGTTCTTTATTGTTATTCATTGCTGATCATCCAACTCAAATTTTCCGGTAAATAATCTTATTACAAAAATAATTTTTATCTTCGTTTTTAATATGGTTCCTGTCATTCTTTCTGGAATGACTGAAATAGGGAACCGGGTGAGAATCCCGGACAGTACCCGCTGCTGTGATCTCCG
>Ga0172363_10004623_pt1 | contig 11136 bp, 12 predicted proteins | sample LakKivs2_kivu2a2_FD_114541 | JGI IMG/M metagenome (GOLD analysis project Ga0172363, IMG submission 114541) | Sediment microbial communities from Lake Kivu, Rwanda - Sediment s2_kivu2a2 | ecosystem: Environmental > Aquatic > Freshwater > Lake > Sediment | place: Rwanda: Western Province, Lake... | reverse complement strand
TATTTTAATATTATATAATATATGGTTGAAGAAAAAACCAATAAATACATTTGTGATAAATGTAATTTTAAATGTAATACAAAAGCAAGATGGGAAGCACATATAAATACAGAATTACATAAAACAGGACAAAGAAAATTAAGATGTGATTATAAAGAACCTTATAAATGTGAAAATTGTGAATACGAAACAAAAAATATAACAACTATGAAAATTCATAAATTAAATAAGCATTCATCAAAAGAAGAAAGAGAAAAAGAATATACATATTATTGTAAATATTGTGATTATGGTTCTTTTTCTGAAGATTCTTTTAATTTACATATAGAAACTATCAAACATAAATATTATAATTCATTAAATAAATAATATACAAGACGCAAATATTATATTATAAATATTTATAATATAAAATGAAATATTATTCGATTGATTTTAAATATACTGCTGTCAAATTATATCTTAAAATTGAAAGTGTAAGAAAAGTATCATTACTTTTAGATTGTAGTAAATCATCTATAAATAGATGGGTTGAAGAATATTTTGAAACTGGCGAAATTAAAAAAGAATATAAACAACGAAAAAGTAAATTTACTGAAGAAATATTGAAGTTTATAAAAGATTTAATAAAAAATAATATAACAATAACACTTGCTAAAATAAGTAAAAAAGTAAATAAACAATACAAAATAAATGCATCAATATCACATCTTTATTATATAATTAAATATAAACTTAAACTAACACATAAACAATTAAGAACAAAATATTATCCATTAAAAAAATTACCAACATTAAAAAAAGATAAATATGAATATTACAAAGAACTAAAAAAGATAGGTATTGACAATATTATATCAATTGATGAAACTGGATTTTATTTAAATATGAAAAAAGCAAATGGTAGATGTAATAAAGGAAGTAGATGTTATGATACAACATATACATACCCATTTGTAAAATTTAATTTTATTTGTGCTATAAAAAATGGTAAGATAATAGGTTATAAATTATACAAAGATAGAGGTGGAATAGACGCTGAAAAATTTAATACTTTTTATAATGATTACATTAAAAAAAAATACAAAAATCATTTAATAATATTAGATAATGCAAGATTTCATAAGTCTCAATTTGTAAAAGATAATATAATAAATTCAAATAATAAAATTATATATTCACTCGCTTATAACCCGAATCTCAATCCTATAGAAAATCTATTTAGTCAATTAAAAAGTCATATAAAAAATAAAAGCCCAGATAATTATGAACAATTAAAAGATGATTTAGATTATATAATTAAAAATAAAGTATCTAGAGAACATTTAGAAAATTATTTTAAATATTTATTTATACAAGCAAATGATTTTATAAATAAATATGAAGAAAAAACTAAATAATTAGGTGTCCCAGATTTCACCGAAAAAGGTGTAATGACATCTATATCAAATTTAGTCCATAGATTTTCACATTTAAGAAAAGAAGAATTAAATCCAATTTTACGATTTTTACAAAAATATAATATTTTAATATCACATGATGAACATAAAATACATCACGGTATTAATTCAAGTGTTAAATTTGGAGTTATAAATAAATATACTAATTATATTTATGATTATTTTGATATTTGGAAAAAAATAGAAAAATTTTTTTATACTTTATTTGGTTTAAAACCATCAAAAAAAGGTAAAGTATTAGATTATTATAACCTATATGATAATAATCTTAAAAAAATTATGAAATCAAAAATACCAAGAATTTTATCAATTAAAGAAGTAAATCATTATAAAAATATACTCGATAATAATTTAAAATTTGTTTAGTATAAGTATTTATTTATGTGATTTTTGTAAAATAATAATTTTTATAATACAATGCATTTGTATAGGAATTAATACCCGATGCAGAATAATTTTTTTCTAATTGACAAACATAATTAAAATTATTATTTATATCTAAACCAAAATCCAAATCAAAATCTTCATTAGTTGCCAATTGTAAAAATACAATAGATTGAGGTAATTTTAGAATTGAAATATGATTATAATCTGGATTTCCAATATGAATAAATTTTATATTTGGGGGTAAATTATTTATTGAATGGGTAAACCAAGCTCCCAAAATAATTTTTTCTAAACTTGTTGGTAAATTATCAATTGGTTGATTAAAATTCCATCCAAAACAAATGCTTTTTATATTATTATGTAATTTATCAACTGGATGGTTAAATCCTTTATATATATCAATATTTTCTATTGTATTCGGTAATTCTTCTATTCTATCTGAAAATTCGTAAAAATGAACTGATATTATATTTGGTGGTATTTCCAAAGGTAAATTTTCAAAATTATAATTAAATTTTAAAGTATGGACTGTATGTGGAATTAAATTCATTTGAATTGGTTTACCTGGTATAGATATTTCTAATTCGGTAACATTTTGATTATTAATTTTTGATAAATTTTTTAATGCTATATTATCTCGTATTTGCGCTTTATATTCATCTCTAATTCTTTTCATAAAATTTAATATATTTAATCTTAATTATATATAAAAATCAATTTTTTAGTTAAAGTACTTTTTCAAATAAATTAAAAATATCACAATTAAAATTTCAATTGTTCTTTTAATTTTTTTAAAAGTACAATATCATCTCTAGATATATCTTTTTTAAAATATTCTTTTAATAAATCAACAGATGCTCTTGTTAAATTTGAATATAACAAATCCTTATGGTCAAACTGTCTACCATACATAATATTCGGATTTGATTGATTATCTATTTTAATACAGACTGATTGGGTTGGTTTTCCAACTGACACATCTTGTTTATTAATTTGAATTCCAATTACTTTGCCTATATAAGTTTTTGATGGTAAAATTATTAATGGGGTGCCTAAGTGTAAAGTTCCTTCTTTAATTTCTACCCCCATCACAAGTGGATTTTTTTTATTAAATACATTAGATTCAATTATTTTTAAAATACAAGGGAATACTGTATTTTCTTTTGCTTTTTCTTTTCTTTCATTATATTGTTTGGAAGCAAATTCTTTATATTGATTAAATAATCTATAAATAGTTTTATCTTGTAAAATTATAATATTATTATCTTTAGCATATTGAATAGCATCTTTATCAATATCTACTTCAAAAGCTAATATACAATTATTTTCTGCTATATTATTAGATGAATTTGCCAAAACAAATTTAACGAGGTCTTTTTTTGTTACATTTCCAACAGACACCATTGACACTTGAATTGGATTTGGAAGTTCTGTATTTGCTCTTACAAATTGAATGAAGGATTCTAATGAACCTTGTGATGAACTAAAAATACCTATTCCAATTGAATCCAATTTAATTTGTTCTGTTTCAATTAAATCTGAATCTTTTTTTTCAGTACTGGTCAAAGTAGATTTTGAACTAATATAATTTTGATATTCCTCTTCAGTTCCAATACTTATTTTGCTACCAATTTGAGCTTTTTCCAAATCAGAAGCAAGTATTTTAATACCACCAGATTCCCTAATCAATTGATGAGGAATATATTTGGTTGAACTTTTAGAATCATTATTATCAGGTACTGTTAATATGTTTTTTATTTTTGTAAATATTATTTTGTCAGTTTGTGTTTGTATTTTTATTATATCACCTCGTGCCAATTGTCCATTTTTTATAACACAATCTAATGTATATCCATGTCCTTCCACATTAGTAATTTCCATTATAATACATTCCAAATCATCTATCCATTCAATTTGTTTAGCTAATACTTTTTGAGAATAGTTTATAATGGTACCAAGTAAATCAGGTATACCTTGTCCAGACTTTGCACTTATAGGAATTACATTAATTGTATCTTCAGGTGATGTATTTTTCCATACTAATTCATTATTTAATCCAATAGTCATTATTTGTGTTTGTATATGTTTAAATTTATTATTGAATTCATCCAAAGTATTTTGATCTTGTTTTGAAATAATTTCATCAATACCAAATGAATTTAAAGTACTATTCCATCCATATAAACGATCTATTTTATTTAACACAAACATAAATGGTATACCTGATTCATTTAAAAGATTAATTGATTCTATTGTTTGTGGTTCTAGCCCATGCATAATATCAATTATTACAAGTGCAACATCAGCTAATTTTGAACCTAGTTTTCTTAATCCTTTAAACGCCTCATGACCTGGTGTATCTACTAATAATAATCCTGGAACTTTTACATTAGAACCATTATTTTTAATTTGTTCAAATTGTTTTAAAATAACATCTTTTGTTAACATTGTAGCACCAATTTGTTGTGTAATTCCACCAACCTCATGTGATTGAACTGTGGTATTTCTCAAATAGTCTAATAAAGTTGTTTTACCTGTATCAACATGTCCCATAATTGTAAATAATGGACATCTAAAATTTATTTTATTTTCTTCTTTATTTTGTTTATTAGTAACATCTAATTCAGAATCAGAATCTGAATCTGAATCAGAATTAGTTTCATCACACTCTTTTGATTCCAAATTAGTTTTATTAAAATTTGAAATAAAATTATCTTGTTTCATAATAATTCTACCATCTTCTGTAATAAAACCGTGATTTTTCATTTGTTCTAATCTTAATTGTTTTTTTTTATCGCGGTTTTTTTCAGATTTAGTTTTATATGTACCTGCTAATTTTTGTGCTTGAATTTTATCTTGTTTTACTTTACGTTTTTTTTCTTTTTCTTCTTCTTCTTTTTTTTTAATTTCTGCAATTCTTTCTTCATATTCCTTTATTTTTCTTTCTTCTTCCTCTTGTACTTTTCTAATTCTTTCTTCTTCTTCTTCTTGTAATCTTTTACGTTCTAAAATTATTTTTGCCATAGCAGATTGTGGTTTATTTGGTTGGGATTTATCATTATTTGCTTTAGATTTATTTTTCTTTTTTTTCTTTTTATCTTTATTTGATTGTGTTGGATTTGAATTTAAATCCACCTCATTATCTGATTCAGAATCAGATTGTAATTTATTATTATCAAATTCTGACATTTAATAAAATTAATTATTATAAAATATAAATTATACAAATTAACTGTATTATTTGTATTTTTCAATTTTTATTATCAATTGAATATATACATATATTTAATAGTATGGATTGGAAAAGTAAATATATAAAATATAAAATTAAATACATTAATTTAAAAAAAATAATCCAAATGGAAAAATCACAAATAGGGGGGTATAAAAAAAAATGGTTTGTTGTTAAAGAAACTTGGCAAGATTATTTGGCAACATTAAATAAATTTGATACTAAAGTTAATGAAAAAGGTAAAAAAAATTGCGATTATATATATGATATTTTTAGAGGAAAAAAAGAAAAAGATTTTTTAATGTGTGTGACTAAAGAATTTATTATACTACCTTCAGCAGCAAAACCTTTTAATCAATTAGATAAATCACATTTTAATCTACTAATTATGCCATTTGATAAAAAACTTAGAACAATTAGGGATTTGAATGCTACACATATTCCATTGTTAAACCAAATGGTTAAAAAAGTCTATGATGTTTTAGATTATTATCTTGATGAATATGACAAATCCAATTTAAAATTTGAATTTCACTATACCCCATCAACATACCATTTACATTTACACTGTCAAATGAATCCAGTTCCACACAATAATAACAAAAGACATTATTATTATAGTATTGATGAAATTATTTCAAATCTAAATTCTGATTCTAATTTTTACAAAAAACCCATTAAAATTAAAGTAGAAAATATTAATAAATGGAAAGAAATGTTAAATAAATATTCTGTTAAAGGAAAAAAATTTGAATCAGCATCGGGAGTTGAAGATTTTTCAAATGCTTATGAAAATTTTGTTAATATGGATTGTTATAAATTATTTAATTAAAAATTATTAAATTGTATAAAAAACATAATTGCTTAATTATGTTTTTTCTTTGATTCTTTTCTACTTTTTTTTATTATTGATTGAGGAATCGTTTCCTTAATATAAATTGGAGAATTTAGAGATTTCAAATGATTATTTATAATATCAAAATCTGATTGGATTGGTTGAGATTTTTCACAAAACAAGTCTTTCCACAACTTTGACATATTATATATCTGTATATATATATATAATATATTGATTAAATATTATTTTCAATTTTTATTAATTTATAATTTAATTTAATTTTTTATATAAAACAATGTTTAAATCGATACTGTTAATTACTTCTTCTAAATTATTTATTACTTCGATTGTGTTTTCACCAATTTCATATTCACTTGGAACTAAATTATTTTTGTCTTGTTCATTTTGAATTGATATAAATTTTTCCATAAATAAAAGTGAATATGGAATTTTTTTTGTTCCGTGATATAATGAATCAAAATCAAAATATTTAGTTAAAACAATATAATTTTCTTCAACTAAAGCAATTTGTGAACTTATTAAAACTTTATTAAATGATTCAACGGTATTAGCAGATAATAAATTAAGTAATCTAACAGTTGATAAATTTAAATGTGGATTTTTTTGATTTTGAATAAATTCAACTACTTCAACAATATTTTTTTTGGTTATTTCTAAAATATCAATAACTTGATTAGAAATAAATTCATTTAGTTCATTTTTTTTATTGGACATATGTATATATATATTATATCATAAATTTAATAATAAGTGGGTGGGAAAATTATATTAGATATTTTATCTATTAAATCAAATGAAAAATTATTTATAGTAAATTTATTTTCAAATAATTTATTTTCACTTGATTTAAAAAAACTATCAATCAATATTTTTTTACCAATATATTTTTTTAATTTTATGTTATCACAATAATATTTATAAATACCCAAATATTTATCTTCTAATATTTCACCATTATTTTTTAATATAATATTTTCATTAATTGTGTCAGCAGATAATTTAAGTATTTCATTTAAATGTATAGTTTGAGATAAAGATAAATTTGTATTATTTAATTTTTTAGTATCTGATAAAATTTTTTTTAAATTTTTATAAAATAAATTTAATGTTTCAGATGTTTCTATATCAATCTTTCTATTTAATATTCGAGCTCGAATATTAAAATATATATTTATAATTAACATCACAATTAAACAAAATAGTGTTAATGTTATTAAAATTTTTAATATAATTTTTATTTTTTTAATATATGGTTTTTCATTATTTAAACTATTTTGCGTGTGTGTGATATTTTGTTTTTTATTTTGTTTTTTATTTTTTATTTTTATATAAATTTTTTTTGTACAAGCCATTTGGGTAATTGTTATTTAATATTATTTAATATATTAAATAAAGTTTGGACAATAAATTATAAATATATTATATATATATAATACCCCCATTAATGGATAATTTATATCAATTAAAATACAACAAATATAAAACAAAATATTTAAATACGAAAAAACAAATCGGAGGTGCTTTAATTAATCAAATTGATTTTAGTACATATATGCCAAATTGTGTAATACCAATTGAAGAATTTAATTTTTATGCATTTATTGGTAGAGATAATAATTCCGCAATTACATTTGCCAATGTAAAAATTGACACTAATATAAACCCATTAAATATAAATTCAAATTCTGATATTAAAAGATATTCATATGGAACAGATTTTGAATTTACTTTTGAAATAATTTCACCTAATAATAAAAGTACTCATGAAACAAATTATAAAATAGTATTGGATGAACAACAAGATTACATTATACATTTTATTTATAAACAAAAAACACGTGTTGTATTAACTTCCAAATATAAAATATTTTTCTTGTTAGATTTAATATTAATAAATAAAAATTTAGATCCAGATTATAAAAAATTTTATTTAAATAATATTCCGAATAGAATTAATTTCACTGGTACTTATCAATTTGCAAATTTGGAATTTAATCTATTTTTTGAGAAAATAAATCAAAATCCAATATCAAATTTAGATATGACACAAAATATTACTATTAATCAAATTATCAAAATTAGAAAAAATTATTCAGACTTATTTGAAAATACTTTTGAACCATTTAATTTTGAAAAATTTTATGATACTGATATTAAACCTTTAAACATATGCGCCCAATCAAACAATTTGGCTAAAAATTTTGCCAGCTCTTTTTTAAATGTGTTATATATTAAAAATGCTTATATTAAAATATTAGCATCTAATTACCCATTGATATTAAAAAAAATATTATATTCTATTTTATCAAATAATAAAAACATTATTGATACAAATTGTTCAAATGAACCAGATAGAAAATTTTTATTAAAAAATATATTAAAAAAATTAAATGCTCAGATTCAAGATCAAGTTAAAATTGCCATTATTGAAAATGGTCAAGAGGTATTTAAAAATATAACTGAATTAAATGAAATATATCATACTATGTTTCCTCAAGTAAATAGAAATTTAAAAGTAACACTTGATACCGGAAATGCAAATACAACTATTATTGGAAGACAATTTGCTCAAGTATTGGGATTACCACAAACAAAATCATTTAAAAAAATAATATCAGGAGTTGTATCAAATTGTTCCTCTTCAGCAACTGATAAAATAAATGTGAAATTAAAATTTATAGGAGATAATATTGATGTTGAAAAAATTTATAATATGGAAACATATATATCAGATTCATATAGTAATAATTCATTATTAATCGGAAATTATTCAGATTCCCTTGCTGATATTTTTTCATCATCATATTGTATAAGTTATGAGAATGATTTAAATAAATACTCTCTCGAAAAAATAATGACTGATAATAATTTTGATGAAGCTATATCGAACATTACTCATTTAATAAGTTGGTATAGAACACAAGGTTATTTAAGAGATGATTTTGTTTATCGTCCAAGTATTTTACTTAAAAATGCAATTAGTATACTAAATCAAATTGATTCTATGAAAAAATATTATTCAACTGAACAAAATAAAATTAAATTTGATAGAATTTATAGTTTATTTAGAGAACTAAAAGAATTACATAGGGTTGCTATTGATAATTTTGGTGCCGGAATTCGTGAACCATTTCTTCAAAATATGACAGAATTAGGTATAGCACTTGATGACAATATTAGTCAATAAATAATTTAGGAATATATTATATTTGTAAAAAAAGTATTATTAAGATTTAATTTATCATAATAATCAAAAATTTGTTTATCAATATTTTCTACTTCATCGATATAAACATTTTCTGTTGGGATAAATTCATTAATATAATACATTAAATCAATAATTTTTTGAACATTATCTATTAATATCGGTCCAACGATTTGGGTAATCTTATTTTTTTCAATCACAAATATACTAATAATTTTACCAATATACTTGTGTCTTTCTTCAAAAAATTTTCCTCTGGAACACGAATTCAAATCATTTGATAATAAAATATTAAATTCCGGATTAGTATTTTCTAATTTAGAATTTAATATTTGTTCAAATTTTTGTTTTATTTGATAACAATTTGGTAATAAGTTTGGATTTGCTACGTAATTCATTTATAAATATAGTATTAATACTTTATTATTAAAATATCAATATATTTATATTTTCAATTTTTTATAAAAAATAAAAGTCAAAAAATAATTTCAATATAATTAATAAATTAAATATTCATATTATTTAGTAAAGGATAATTGATTGGTAATTTTTCGCCATAATATATTTTTTGATTGGGTGAAATTGCCTTGGCCTTTTCAATATCAACATAACCTGGAATTCCATACATTGATTGTAGTGCATTAGCTTCTAGGATAATTTTCTCAGCATTAGCTTTGGCTGCTTCCACAATCATTGTGTTTTGAATTTGTTGCTCTTCTTGTTTGGCTTTCATATTCAAAATCATAATTTCATTAGCACGTTGAGAATTTTGAATCCGAATTTCATTATCCTTTTGAGCCACAATAAATTCAGATTCTTTTTCAGTTCTAATTCTCTCCTTTTTCTCCTCCAAAACCTTTTTCATTGTTCTTTCTTCAGCCAAAGCCAAATAATTCTTTTCAATTGATGGAGGTAATCTTGGTTTTGTTAATCTGACAAAATTAATAAGCAGTCCTGATTTTTGTCTATCATTTTCTGATTGAATAAATTCTTTCATTAAATCATCAAGTGTATCAAATTCTTCAATTGCTATCTGATGTGCAGATTTTTTGGAACAAATCACATTAATTTGATGTCTAACCAAATCAGTTACCAAATGTCTGTCGTAATTTAATCCAAAACTACTAATTGTGCTATACACATATCCTACATCTAATGTATTACCAACTTCAACTGAATCAAAAATTAATTTTAATCCATCATTAGTTCCACACTCAACTTTTTCTACTGAATCTTTTTGTGGTCTAGTTTCTACATATGCGATTTTGGTTGTGATTGGATTATAGAATTGTAATCCAGGACCCATAATATTTGTTGAAATCTTATTCCAAACATATTCCACTCCTACATATCCGGTCTCAATTGTAACATAAAATGATTGAACCCGAATACCCAAACTAATCAAAAAGATAAGTTTCAATAAAACAATGTTTGAAATAGAAAATAACATTTGTATTGGATAAATATAGATGATATTTATATATAATTACATAATTATAATCGAATCCAGTTACTGGAATTTTCAATTTTTATACAATTTATGTGAAATAAGTATATAAATAAATATAATAAAACTATATATGAATACAATATTAGTTAATAATATATATAATTATTATTTGACAAATTTGAAATATTGTATTGGTAAAAATTTTATTCCAATTCAATAATTTTATTTATTCGTGGCTTTAATAAAATATTTTTATTATCATGAAATAAGTTTATTGTATCTTTATAAACCATATCTCTAAAATCTTTACATCTTTTAATTTTATCTTTGTTATTTATTTCGTCATTTTCTTGCTCATCTTCCAAATCTGCTAAATATTCAGTATCACATAATTTAACATATTTATTTGATGTTGTTAGGCGTGATTTTACTTGAGAATTATTTGAGTATATATTAAATAATTCATCTAAAATAGTTTTTGAATGTTCTATTATTCCATCCAAAACTAAATTTATAATATTAATGTCATTTGTTTTCCATTTT
>Ga0172363_10004622_pt1 | contig 11138 bp, 11 predicted proteins | sample LakKivs2_kivu2a2_FD_114541 | JGI IMG/M metagenome (GOLD analysis project Ga0172363, IMG submission 114541) | Sediment microbial communities from Lake Kivu, Rwanda - Sediment s2_kivu2a2 | ecosystem: Environmental > Aquatic > Freshwater > Lake > Sediment | place: Rwanda: Western Province, Lake... | reverse complement strand
TCAAATACGAACAAACTAAGAAAGAACGCGAGGCCAGGAAGAAACAGAAGTCAATTAACATTCGAGAAGTGCAGCTGAGGCCCAAGATTGGTGATCACGACATCGAGTTCAAGACCAGGACTATAAGGAAGCTCCTCGGCGAGGGTGATAAGGTAAAGGTATCGGTCATCTTCCGCGGGCGGGAGATCACCCACCCCGATCTGGGCAAGGAACTACTCGACAGGCTGGCCAAGGACCTGGAGGGAGAGGTAACGGTAGAGAGAACCGCAGTCATGGATGGAAGACGCATGATAATGATCCTCTCCCCGGGGAAAACCGTTAAAAAGCCAGCACAGGAACAAACAGATACAGAAAAGGTCAAGGAGCCAGCGGATGCCCAAACTAAAGACTCATAAGCCAGCTAAAAAACGGTTCACCATAACCGGTTCCGGAAAGATTATGCGCATGAAGGGGGGGAAGAGCCACCTGCGCAGAAATAAATCGAGACGGGCCAAGCAAGCCTACGATACAAAGCTTCCTCTGCATCCCGTTTTTAAATCGAAGATCAAGAAGCTTCTTCCCTACTCTTAAGGAGGATTCAATTGCCAAGAGCTACAGGTAATGTCCCCGCCCACCATCGGCATAAGAAAATATTGAATATCACGAAAGGCCAGCGCGCTGCCAGATCCATGCACTATAAGGCAGCGAACGAAGCGATGCTGCACTCACTGCATTACGCATATGTGCATCGGCGCCAGCGCAAGGGCGATTTCAGAAGGCTGTGGATCGCCCGCATCAACGCCGCGGTACGCGCCGAGGGCATATCGTACAGCGCCTTCATCGACGGTCTGAACAAGGCCAACATCGACATCAACCGCAAGGTGCTGGCCGACATGGCAGTGCGCGACCCCCATGCCTTCTCAAAGGTCGTGGCTGCCGTTAAGAAGAGCGAATAGAGATTCGGTATTAGAGAAGCACCCTCTCAGACAGGGTGCTTTTTCTTTTCCATCGATTCCGCTCCGAAGTATCGTCCGAACCCCCTGCTAGTCCAAATCCCCCTGCGTCCCCCTTTTGTAAAGGGGGATATTAGAAGGATTTTATTAATCTTCCCTCTCCCTCCGCAGGGAGAGGGTCAGGGTGAGGGCTCAGCTTGACCCCTATCTATACGTAGCCTATAATAGCAGGCGATATGCTCAAGAAACTCGAAACAATAAAATCCAAAGCCCTCGATGAGCTGAAACATATCGCCAATGTCACAGAGCTTGAAGCATGGCGCGTTGCGCACCTGGGCAAGAAGAGCGAGCTCACCGGCATACTGCGCAGCGTCGCGACGCTTTCACCCGAACAACGCAAGTCCGTGGGCACCCTGGCCAACGACCTCAAGGAAATGCTGGAGATGCTCTATAAAGATAACCTCTCGGCCATGAAGGAACAGCTCTACGAGGACATGGAGACCAAGGCCAAGGATACCGGCAAAGGCGAGAAGTTCGATATCACGCTCCCCGGCCGCCCCGTGAGCGCGGGACGGCTGCACCCCTCCACGCGTATGCTGCGCGAGGTCTGCGACGTGTTCTCATCGCTGGGGTTCCAGGTGGCCGAGGGCCCCGAGGTGGAGTGGGAGCACTACAACTTCGACACGCTGAACATACCGGCGGACCACCCGGCGCGCGATATGTGGGACACGTTCTGGATCGACCAGCGCGACGAGAAGGGCGAGCGCCACATGCTGCTGCGCACGCACACCTCACCGATGCAGATACGCGTCATGGAGAAGACCAAGCCGCCGGTCAGGGTTATCGTCCCCGGAAAGTGCTACCGCTACGAGGCCACGGACGCCAGGCACGAGGCCATGTTCTACCAGGTAGAGGGCCTTGCCGTCGACGAGCATATAACGTTCGCCGACCTCAAGGGCACGCTCTACGAGTTCGCCCGGCGCATGTTCGGTCAGGATCGCAAGGTGCGCTTCCGCTGCGACTACTTCCCCTTCGTGGAGCCGGGCTGCGAGATGGCCATCGACTGCTTCGTGTGCAAGGGCAAGGGGTGCCGTCTGTGCACCGGCACGGGCTGGATAGAGATACTGGGCGCGGGCATGGTGCACCCGCAGGTGCTGCGCAACGTGGGCTACGACCCGGAGAAATACACCGGCTACGCCTTCGGCATGGGAGTGGAGCGCATACCCATGCTCAAGTACGGCATAGACGATATACGGCTATTCTACGGCAACGACCTGAGATTTTTAAAGCAATTTTAAATATATGAAAGCACCGATAAGCTGGCTAAAAGAATACGTGGACATCGACCTGCCGGTCGCCGAGCTGGCCCATAAGCTGACCATGGCCGGGGCCGAGGTCTGCGCGATAGAGGGCGCCGGCGGCTGGGACAACGTCTTCGTCGGGCTTGTCCTGAGCGTCGAGCCCCACCCCAATGCCGACAAGCTGCACCTCGTCACCGTGGATGTGCAGACGGAGAAGGTCACCGTGGTCTGCGGCGCGCCCAATGTGGCCTGCGGTCAGAGGATAGCCTTCGCCCGCATGGGCGCCGAGCTGGTCGACGCTGATACCGGCAAGAAATCGAAACTGAAGAAAGCCAAGATACGCGGCGTGGAGTCGCAGGGCATGGTCTGCTCCGAGTGCGAGCTGGGCATATCGCAGAGCCACGAGGGGATTTTAGTTCTGCCCGCCGACGCGCCGATCGGGGCCACGCTCGACAGCTACCTGGGCGACGCCATACTCGATATAGAGACAACGGCCAACCGCGCCGACCTGCTCTCCGTCATCGGCATCGCGCGCGAGGTAGCGGCCATAACCGGCAAGCCGATAAAGCTGCCGGGCCTCGATTATAAAGAATCCGATACGCCGATAGCATCGAAGGCCGCGGTGGAGATAGCGGACGCCGACCTGTGCCCGCGCTACTGCGCCAGCCTTGTTACGGGGATAAAGGTCGGGCCCTCGCCGATGTGGATGCAGAAAAGGCTAGCCGCCTGCGGACAGCGCCCGATAAATAATGTTGTCGATATCACTAATTATGTAATGTTAGAGTTCGGCCAGCCGCTGCACGCCTTCGATTTCGATAAGCTGGCCAAGGGCAAGATAATCGTGAAGCGCGCCAGAGACGGCGACGTCATGGCCACGCTGGACGATGTGAAGCGCGAGCTGACAAAGGACACGCTCATGATCAACGACGGCGCCGGGCCCGTAGCCGTGGCCGGCGTCATGGGCGGCGCCAACAGCGAGGTCTCCGACAAGACGGTGAACGTGCTCTTCGAGGCGGCCAACTTCAACCCCGCCAGCATAAGGCGCACCTCGGCCCGCTTCAAGCTGCGCAGCGAAGCCTCCAACCGCTTCGAGAAAGGCCTGAGCCCGGAGCTGCCAGTGTACGGGCTGCGCCGCGCCACCCAGCTCTTGGCACAGCTCGGCGGCGGCACAGTCGTTAAAGGCATCATCGACGTTTACCCGGGCAAGCAGCCGGAGAGAAAGATCGAACTGAAACTCTCAAAGGTCGAGCGCGTGCTCGGAACAAAGATAGCGCCCGCCGATGTGAAGAGGGTGCTGACATCGCTCGGGTTTATCTGCGACGAAAAGAAGTCCGACGAATTATCGATCACGGTGCCCTACTGGCGCACCGAGGTTAAACTGGCCGAGGACGTCATCGAGGAGATCGCCCGCATCATCGGCTACGATAATCTGCCGACGACGCTGCCATCGGGACAGCTGCCGCACCACGCGCCGGACCCCATGCGCACATTGCGCCGCGACGTGGTCGACATACTGGCCGGCTGCGGCATGCAGGAGATAATCACCTACTCGCTCACCAGCATCGACGCCCTGAAACGGTTCGACCGAGAAGTTAAACCACTCAAACTTGAGAACCCGATAACCCCTGAGCAGGAGTACATGCGTACCACCCTGCGCCCCGGGCTGCTCTCGACCCTCGCCGCCAACCTCAAGCACGAGGAGGACGGCGTGCGCCTCTTCGAGTCCGGCCGCGTTTACCTCCCAAAGAAGAACGACCTGCCGCACGAGCTTGAGATGCTCTGCGGCGCCATGTGCGGCCCGCGCCACCAGCGCTCCTGGCACGGCGACGGCGGCAACATGGACTTCTTCGACGCCAAGGGCGTAATCGCTACGCTTATGGAACGTCTCGGCATCGACGCCGATTACGCCGCATCGACGGATAAAGCACTGTTGCCGGCGCGGCAGGCATCGATCGTCGTCGGCAAGGAATCGATAGGGATAGTGGGCGAAGTGCACCCGCGCCTCGCCGAGCAGTACGACATCGCCTCGCAGACGGTGTGCCTCTTCGAGATCGACATGGAGAAGCTGCTGGCCGCGACATCGAATGAAAAGAAATTCCAATCACTGCCCAGGTTCCCCGCCGTGCTGCGGGACATCGCCATAATCCTGGACGTGGAAACGCCTTCCAGCCAGGTCATGGATATCATCCGCAAGTCGCCGCTGGCCGCCAGGGTCACCCTCTTTGACGTCTACACGGGCAAGCAGGTGCCGCAGGGCAAGAAATCCCTGGCCCTGAGCATCGCCTACCAGTCCCCGGACCGCACCCTGACCGACGAAGAGGTGGACAAGGCGCAGGGGAAAATCCTGGAACGGCTGACCAAAGAGCTCGGCGCGACGCTGAGGGGATAAGGCTTCACTACTTTTAAGAAATATCATTCTGTTCTTACAGAATAATAACAGCAAGGCCTAAGAATTATGGCAACGTATTTCGCATTCAATGATGACAACGGTAAGTATTTTGAAAACGCTTCTATAAAGCAACTCCGCGCACACCCATTTCTTATAAGAAGTACTTTATTGCTCAGAAGCGATGAATATCAGAAGCTATGTAACAAGGTAAACTATAGAAAAAGGAAGTATGAGCTACCTGAAAATCGTGAAATCAAGTGGTCATATCCATGGAGCCTGCGCAAACATTCAAAAAACAACGAGGAAATAAAGAGCGACCGACCTTATTATTTTCTTAAAGATATAGATTACCACAAGGTCGTGGATTTTATTGATGATGCCCTATCCACATTATCAGAACTCAATTATCTCAAGATTATCCTCACAATCACTAAGGGAACTGGTCAAACAGGAATAAAGCAGATTAGTATTCAAAAAATGCATCTCGAGACATCAATGCAGAGAATTGAGATGGAGTTAAATTCAGACTCTGACGGACTTTGTATTCTTTTTTTGGATCCTGAATCTAAAGAAGTAGACCAGAGTATGCGAGAAGCTTATTATAAAATTAGAGCAAATGGATCTTTCCTCAGTAAATACAAGAAAATAAAAGATTCTCTAAGTTTTGAAGACTCGAATCATAGTATCGGGATTCAGATGGCAGACTATGTTGCAGGTGCAACAGGGGCTTTTCTCCGTTCTCAATCCTCTGAGAATTTCCAAAAGGGAAAAGAAATGTTTGAAAACCATGTAAGACCTTTCATTAGACAAAAAGATGGTAGTTGTTTAGGTTTTGGAATCTGTGAAATCCCAACTTTGGCGGGACTAAGAAGTGAGCTCAAAAATATTTTCGAGCCTAACCTTCGCCACCCGGCGTGAAATTACACAAACCATGGAATCAATTTAAAAACTAAGGTTTTGCGCTGATACAGCATGTTTACAAGTGAGAGCTAGATGGCAAAATTCGAGACAAACGTTGCTGGCGTAACTTTTCATGAGGTTGATTTTTCAAGAATCAAAACTTCGTCGAAAGTAGAACTTATTCCAGAACCGGAAAACAAATATGATAGTAAAGCCATAAAAGTAGTTATTGATGGAAAACAAGTTGGCTATATTAAAAAAACTATGAATGGAACAATCCTGAATTATCTGGTCGAAGGAGCTCCAATGCGAGCTCGTGTCAAAGCAATTGTTGGCGGGGATAATGGGAAAAATCAGGGAATCTTATTATCAATATCTGTGTATGAAGAAAAATTAGAGCGTACTTTTGCTGATGATTTGGGTGAATGGAGTAATGAAATATTAGAGGATTTCACGGTAACAAATGGTGTGAATCTTATTGAAGCATTAAGCAAATCCATTCCCACTTGGGAAACATTCTTAGAGATCAGCAAGCACGTACCACCAAAGCAACCTGTACCCCCCGAGCCAGATTATGAACTACGATATAAAAACAGCACTTCAATTATTCATCGGCTTCTAAGTAATGATTTCGATGACTTTAGGAAGAAGTTGAGACATGAATGGAAGATAGCCCGCGATAAAGCTAACCAAGAGAATGAAAAGAGAACCACACTCGTGAAAGGATATTCAGAGACCGAGTACGCTGACGAATATCAAAAATTTGTTTTAAATGAACGTATTCAGAAATCCTTCAAGGATAATAAAATAACATCTAAAACTTCTGATGAGATACTTGAAATGTTTGAAAAAGGCTATGTCTCATCATATGAGAATCTTCTTTTTGAAAACCTGTCTAAAGTCTATCCGGCTTATCAGCAGGTTAAATATCACGGTTTCTTAATTGACATACTATTAGTCGCACCTAAAACCAATCTGTTATGGGCAATTGAAGTAGATGGAAATATACATCGCACAAAAACCATATCTAAAAACGACGCTAAGAAAGTGGATTTATTGACCACATACGGAGTCTCTGTAATTCGTGTATCAAACTTCTATGTTGGACATCATTTAGAAAAAGCAGTGAATAGAATAATTGAAACTGTAGGCTAACCAATTTGGTCTGCGAATCCCTGTGGGGCAACATCGTAGCCGTCGCCCGCGCTACGGCGGGGGACGTGGGAGCTGAGGGGGCGGGGGTCTCTGCCAGCGCCAGAGCTATGGCGGGGGACGTGGGAGCAGAGGGGGCGGGGGGTGCCTCAGCCAGCGCAGAGCTATGTCGGGGGACATGGGGGGTTGTATAAAGAGAGATAATGAACACACGTCACGATTCGAATAATCTCCATCGTCATTCGCTGCGCCTGCAAGATTACGATTACACACATGAAGGCGCATATTTCGTGACCGTTTGCCTCAAGGAGCGCGCGTGCCTGTTCGGCGATATCTCGGACGGGAAGATGATTCTGAACGATGCCGGTCGAACGGCAGAAAAATGTTGGAACGACATCCCCACACATTTCCCCCACATCGAATTGGATGAATTCGTCATCATGCCGAACCACGTACACGGAATCATCGTTATCAATTGTAGGGGCGAATCTCGTATTCGCCCTGGCGATTTTCATGAACCAAATTCGGGCGATCACAAGGATCGCCCCTACGGGACAACGGCGGGGTCTATAGGCCGAATAATACAGGCGTTCAAATCCAGGGTCACCCACGAATATATCATGGGTGTGCGACAACAGATATTGCCCCCATTTAATGGCAAATTATGGCAACGCAACTATTATGAACACGTCATCCGCGACGATGTTTCCCTGAACGAAATCCGCAAATATATAACGGAAAATCCGTCGCGGTGGGCCGAAGACGAGGAGAACCCGGCATGTTCAGTCCCCCAGAGTGTAAACTGGCGAAAGCACGAGACACCTTAGCCTGCAATAAAAGTTGCGCTTGACTGATATAATCGACACCTATAAAATATCATCATTCATAGCAGCATTTAACAAAATCATATCGAGCAGGAGGATACTATGGAAAACGGCCTCAGAAATGAAAAACCGTCACCTGCCAGGAATCCTCAACGGATGTTCACAACGGACTCCGCCATCCACATTGCCACCAGTCACCTCAAGAAAACGCGGATAATACAAGCCCTGCTTATCATTGTCGCGATCCCTATCGCATATGTCCTCTGGGTGGTCGCCCAGCGGCAACTCGATCTTGACGTCATCTTCACGGCGCGCGCGGCCATGCTCACCGCCCTGCCATTTGTTGTGGCAGCCCTATTCTCCCCGCTACTGCTGCGCCGATACCCGAAGGAAGTGCGCTGGCGCGGATACATCATTCAGTGGTTCATCATAGCGGTGTTCTTCAACATCGTCTGGCAGGTGCCACCACTAATTCTGAAGTCGTCCGTGTTCGACCCTCTGTGCTCGAACGGCGTTTGCCAGGGCACACAGGCGCATCTGCCCTACTACATATTCTGGTGGGGCTATCACTCATCCGACCTCGATTACGGCTACATGACGCGGTTCTGGATACTGGCCGAGGTTTCATTCTGGATAGTAAGCATCCTTGCAATTGTGGGGCTGGTGAAACTGTGGCGCGGAAATGAGAAGCAGGCCTTCGCCATCTTCGGTGTGTGCGGGGCGTTGCAGCTCTATAACGTGCTCTTCTTTATGGGCAACGGCGGCATAGTCGGGTTCGAGTCTAACGGTAAGATATTCGATAACGTTGCCACAGATTCGCCGCTGGCGCCTATCCTCTACTGGACGTTCAACTCCCTTTGGGGTATCGCCGGACTCGTTGCCTCCGTCCTCTCCTTCAGGTGCCTTTTCTTCATGAGCAGAAAACGTAGCAAATCAGGAGTCCAGAAGGACAGGTGCGATGAACCCGAAGCTGAGGTCGCGGGCCTTCAACCAGAATAGCTCCTTATAAAGGAATGCGAATCAGCCCTCCAGTTATGGAGGGCTGATTCTAATCTATATCCAATATTTTAATGCTATCCCAATCTCGACACCAGTATGAGAGGCCAAGATGAAAGCCATCGTCGTCTACGAATCCCTGCAGGGCAACACACGCAGCCATCGCCCGAGCTAAGGTGGGGGACATGGGGGCAGAGGGGGCGGGGGGGTTCTTAAATCACATCTGGTATTGACGTTTGACTCACATTACTTACGGCTGTAATATAGCACCATTAGTAGAATCAGTTTAAAAATTACTGTCAGGTGCATCAATAGTTCCAATGAGATAATCTTTGGCTTTAACTATGTGGAGGAAAACAAATGAAAGTTGTGGTTTTAGGGGCAACAGGAACTACAGGACGATTGGTCACTGATGAGGCATTGGCACAGGGACATGAGGTAATCGCATTCGTGCGTAGACCAGATGCGCTAAAAGAGCGCAAAGGGCTTACGATTACCAAAGGATCAATTGAGAATCAGAGCGAGATGCGTGATTGTTTTACTGGAGCGGACGCAGTTGTCTCGTGTCTTGGCGCACGCTTCAGCTTCCGTGTTTTACTCAAAGGCACTAATCTACAACAGAGAACGCTCCCTAAGATCATTTCAGCAATCAACGAAGCAAAAGTGAAACGTTTTGTGCTTATGTCATCTTTCGGCTCTGGAGAAACAAGGGCTAAATCATCTTTATTTCTTAAGGTTTTTCTCTATTCTTTCCTTGCCAAAAAATTGTTTGATGACAAAGCTATTGCCGAGAAATCGCTTCCTAATTGCAATGCAAACTGGACGGCTGTTTACCCGGTAACCTTAAAGAAAGCTCCTGCCATTCCATCGTCAGATCTCGTGCCGCTCGATACAGTTCGCAAAGTTCCCGGCATTCCACGCTTGCCTTTTGCCAATGTTGCAAAATCCTTGGTCAATCTAATTCCTGAAGAAAACCGATCTGGCCAAAAACTTCTTCTAACTATCCCAGGCGGCTGGCGATAATAAAAAAGAACAAAGCAATATGCAACTAACAAGGCGCTCAAGGGCGCCGCTTCGCGGCTTGACAGCCCCAACCGTCGCCCGCGCTGGGGCGGGGGACGCGGGAGCTGAGGGGGCGGGGGGTGGAGCGGGGGGAAATAAGATAAGGTAGAGAAATGAGAATACGATTTCTCCTTGTAATCAGTCTCATTCCAATCCTAGTTCTGCTGCCAGAAGCATGCAGCCAGACTACTCATGACATATCCCCAACACCTGATTTTACTCAAACACCGACAATCACTTCGCTGATAGTTTCAAATCAAAACGTTTCTGGTGAAATAACTATGAATCAGACTTGGTCTGGGACTATATACGTTACCGGTGACATTTGGATGAATGAATCGGTCACACTAACAATAATGCCTGGAACTACTATACTCATCTCTGCTGGATCAGATGACCAAGAAATGGGAAATGCTCTCAGTGGAAATTGGCAACCCGACACAATGGGCTCATTATATACAGAAGACTATGCAAAAACGCACATCGAGATTGTAGGAAGGATTGTTGCTATGGGAGAGCCTGACAGATTGATCAGGTTCACTTCAAATTCTCCAACGCCAACTTATGCTGACTGGAGTGAGATCAGATTGTATCCAGGTAGCAAGATAGATTACAGTGTAGTGGAATACAGCGGTAGAGCTGGTATAGCTTGGCAAAGCCACACAGATGTCCAAGATGCAAACATTACAATATCCAATAGCGTTATACAGCATGTCTTCTGGGGAGGCATTGTAGCAGGACCAGGCTCGTGGGATATCATCGCAAACAATATCTCTGACTGTGGCAGTGAGGGAATAGCAATTGAACCAGTGGCTGGTGAACCATATATTGCAGAAAATACCATAACAAATTCCACTGTTGGAATTGCCACAATACAAGGATCGTCCGCAACCATAGATAACAATACTCTGACCGATAACATCAAAGGAATACTATCGCGTGGTAATGACATCATAACCAATAACACTATCAGTTGTCCGTCACAAACGATTCATGAGCAGAGCTATTCAGGCTATACTTTTCCATACATGGTTGAACCGCCGATCATACTCTTTACCGGGATTCTGATAGCAGAGAATGCTACTACAACAATCGATTTCAATAACATATCAGACAACCAAAGAGGCATTGCGATTGGGCCCAATTCGCTCCCAACATTGACAGTTAGAAACAACAACTTCTATAAAAACGCTTTCAACCTTTGGTCTGATGCATATGGAGTCACCATCGATGCACCAAATAACTGGTGGGGAACTGTTGATTCCAGCGAAATTGCCAATAGTATTCATGACTATTATGACGATTCAAATGTTGGTATGGTCAACTTTCAGCCAATAGCATATATACCAATCGAATCAGCTGGTATAAAGAAATAATTTTAAGACCACGAAAATGCGTAATTCTTAAATAGCAAAGAAATCCACAAGATAGTCAGCCGCATTAAAGAGTCTCTGTGGGGCAACACCCCAGCCGTCGCCCGCGCCATGTCGGGGGACGTGGGAGCTGAAGGGGCGGGGGGTGGGGCGGGGGGTGCTCCTCAACTAGCGCAGAGCTACGGCGAGGGACGTGGGAGCCGAGGGGG
>Ga0172363_10004619_pt1 | contig 11143 bp, 15 predicted proteins | sample LakKivs2_kivu2a2_FD_114541 | JGI IMG/M metagenome (GOLD analysis project Ga0172363, IMG submission 114541) | Sediment microbial communities from Lake Kivu, Rwanda - Sediment s2_kivu2a2 | ecosystem: Environmental > Aquatic > Freshwater > Lake > Sediment | place: Rwanda: Western Province, Lake... | reverse complement strand
TCGGCGAATTTGTGTGGCCGGGCGACGCCACTGCTGAACAACGGCAAGAATTTGTTCGGCGGTCAGCACGTTTTGCCGGGGTTACAGTGCCGGTATACACGGCAGCGGGAGAGCAAGATGAGCACGTTGGTTAATACGCCCAACGCCGGGGTTGAACCTCGGCGCGATAGCGACGTAGGTTCCGACCCATTGTTGGGCGTCCCCGATCCGTGCAAGACGTGTTCCGACCGCGACAAAGCGGACGACGAAGACCCTTGCGCGATGTGTGGTCCGCCTGCGTGGGAGTACCACGATTGCAGGTGCGACGATGATACGCCCAACACTAATTCGGACAACGCCGGGCATCCAAATCGAAAGGAGAAACGGAGATGGGAAATGTTCGGTTTTTCCCGTTGCTTATGATTTGATGTATCTTATTGAAAAAATACTAAGGAAAACCAAAATGGAAAATAATATAAATTTTTGTTTTATACAATCTTCAACGGCAACTCCAATACCTAATCAAATAAAAGGAAGATATTGCCCTGGTAAAGATTGTCTTGAAAAAGCAGGGACTCATGTTGTTTTGAGATATGCACCAATAGAACCGATAATTATTAATTTAGATACATCAAATATTATAAAGGAGACACATTGAAAAATAATGGTTCAAAATTAGATCCAAAATATAAGCGGAAAAGGGAACTGTGATAAACCTAAATTATTGTTTGCATAGACTGAAAAACATAGTATAATAAACACGTATAATAAACAAAAGGAAATAGCTATGAAAAACAAGAAGAGTATGGTTAGGCTTCGTCCTGCATCAAAACATTTCTTTGAACAAACCGAAGATGGAAGAAATATTATCAAGCAAGTCTTTGTTATTGAATCTTTGTCTGGAAGAAAATGGCTTATGATTGGTGACAAAAATGGAATCACTAAATATGAAACCAGAGAAGCCAGAGACAAGGCAATGAAAGAATTAGAAGATCAATTTAGAAAACAAGGCGATTTAGTATAGTATTGGTGTACACGAATATATTTATGTCCACAAATATTGAAAATCCTACAAATGCAATGACCTATACTCTTCCTCGTACTCCTCCAAATCCAAAATGCAAGAAATGTTTTGGGAGAGGTATAATAGGAAAAGATCAGAATGGAAAAACATTTTATTGTAATTGTAAACGTCCTTCAATCGTAAAATAAGTTTAAATATGAATCCTTTTGAAAAATCCATTAATCACTGGCATAATTCTTTAATAAGTGCGAATAACATACCCGAAGTAGAATTAGCCAGAGAATATCTTAAAAACAGATCCATATCAAAGGAATCAATTATAACCCACAAAATAGGCTATGTATTTAGTGATGAGTTTATTGATGATAATATTAGGTATTATAGGCGAAATGAAACCGACGAAATGGAAAGTGATTATAACTATTTTATACGGGGGAAGATAATTGTTCCTATTTATTCGGAATTTGGTGAGTTAATATCCTTTGCCACAAGATCTCCTACAACAGAACCCGGTAATTCTTGGTGGAACTTTCCTTTTAAAAAATCCCATCATTTGTTTTTATTAGACAAGACCAGGAAGAACATTTTTGAAGGAAATAAGATATACATTGTTGAAGGATATATAGACGCAATTATGTTGTATCAAAATGGTATAAATACTGTTTGTGCGATTATGGGAACTCAATTATCCCCAAGAAAAATAGGGTTAATAACTAGATACTGCAACAATATCTGTGTGTGTATGGACGTTGATTTAAATAATGCCGGTCAAAAAGCACAGGAAAAAGCAATTTCTACCTTAAAAAGTTTTGGATATTATGATAGTCTTTCAATAATAGAAGGATTACCAGAAGGAGAAGATCCAGACGTGTATATTACTAAGCATGGTAAGGATAGTTTTTTGAGCCTGGAAAGAAAATTATCGGATCAAGACATAAAGAAAATACATAGAAAAGTATTATCGGAAAAAAGATGATTCAAGCATTTATAAACGAAGATACAGAAGCAGTAAAATTTTTAACTGAAATTTTTACTCTCAATAAATCAAAAAATATTTCAGAAAATAAAACAACTTTTTCAACTGCAGAATGTACCCAATGCCCAAGACGACTAATTTATAAATCATTATGTTATATAGAGGATATTGATGATTCTTCATATAGTTCTTGGTATGATGTTAAGCAAAACCATGTAAAAAATATATGGAAAAATAAGTTTCTAGGCACGGACAAGATAATTCTAAAAGACAATTCCGTTAATGTATATGATGCAAGATTGAATTTAAGTGGAACCGTTGATCTCGTAATAAATATACCCGATGTTGATGTAAAAAGCTTTCCCGTAATGGTTTATGCGGTAGAAAGTTGTATGAAAACAGTAATAAGAAGCAATATCATAGAAACGATGATTAATGCTTGGCTAATGGACTATAAAAACGCTATACTAATATATCAAGACCACGATTATCATAAAATATATCAAATATCAGTATATAAGCCCATTATAGATTCAATAGAGAAGAAATTTTCAGATCTTGTTAAATATAAAATAAGGGGGGCAATACCAAAAAGACCTGTTAAAACTCAAGAAGAAAGTCAAGAGTGTGGAACCTGTAACTATAAAAAAAGATGCTGGGAGAATATTAAAAATGGGTAGTCAAATTCAAACAACCTTACCGTTTAAAGCCATGCCGTTCTTAGATCTAAATACCAGAAAGCAAGAAAACAACGATGTAATAAAATTTCAAAAGACAAGAGATCAAGCCTTATTGGAGAAAATATACCTAAATAGAATACCAACACTTAAGGTATGGTCTAATCGATTCTATTATTTGGCGGAAACAAAAGAATCTGAAGACTTATTTTCTGAATTAAGTCAAGTGTTTATAAAGACTTTGGATGGATATAAACACAAAAGAAAGATAAAGATAAATGGTAAAACAATCAGTAAGAAAACTCCTTTCAACACTTATTTGTATTATTCCTTAGATAATTACATAAAAAATTTAAGAAATTCAAAAAATGCGAAGAAAAGAACTCCATTAGACGAAGAAGGAAATTCAATACCACAGCATTTTGTTCTGTCTTTGAATTACGGGTATGATGGTAAGAATAATGTAGATGGAACCTTAATGGATGTAATAGAGAAAAGCCTGTCAGTTGAAAATAATATATTGAAAAACATGTCCTTTGAAGAGATGTTGTGTATTTTATCAGAATCTAACCCTCAATTCAAAGAAACACTCAGAAAAATAGCTCACGGACACACCATAAACGCATTGATAAAAGATTGTAATAAAGAAAATGGGTTTGTACTATCCGGAATGAAAAATGTTGGGAAAAGGATGGTGAAGAAAATAATCCGAAAAAATAACGGAATTAGTGAATCATTTAATTTGTTGGATTATACAGTTAAAAATAATGGGATAGCCTATGTCATTCAATACAAGACAAAGAATAGGGTCAATAATATATTAAAAATGCTAAGATATTTCAAGAAAAACAAACATCATCTAATGAAAAAAATAAATGCATAACTTTTATAATTTATTGTATAATGATTAAGAAGTCATTAAATAATAATTGTTAAAGTAAAAAGGGAGAAATGGTATGAGTGAAGAAACAAAAGTAAATTCAGAAATTCCAGTTGCAGCAGTCGTAGATCAAAATTCAACCGTTATAACTAATCATGAAATTGAAGTAGATGAAGTAGATGTAGAAATTAGATCTGCAGCTTCAGTTCCAAAAACAAAAGTAAATGATGTGAAAATGGGAGAAAATGGAGAAAGAAAATCTCCAATGTCTCTAAAAGTAAGGGCAGATGAAGAGGGCATTTCTCCGGAAGATAGAAAGAAAAATGTAAAAAAATTAGCAGGAGCGATATCTCATTCCTTAAGATCTAATGGTGAGGTTGGAGTTCGTTGTTTTGGAGCTAATGCAATCGCTAAGGCATGTAAGGCACTGGCAATATCTCAAAATTATATTGGGGTACAAAAACTTCAATTATCATTTGCTCCCGCCTTTATAACTACAAAAATAGAGGGAAACGAATTAACCGGAATTGCATTTTATACATTCGCTACGGAAAAAACCCAAGAAATAAATCTAACAAAAGTAAAGACTGTTTTAATGGTAAAGGCAGATGAAAAAGACGTAACCTCAGAAGTAAGAAAAGATAGGCTTCATAAATTAGCGGGAGCAATAACCCATGCATTAGACGAAAATAGAGAGGTTGTTGCTCGTTGCTTTGGTGCTTCATCTATATCAAAATGCGCAAAAGCCATAGCAGTAGCAAGATCTTATATCGCAAGTCATGGTGGGGATTTATACGGTTCAAGTCATTTCATCGTTAGTAATATGAATGGAAATGAAAGAACCGGAATTGCATTTTATTGTTATTCAAATGCAATGCCCAATGAATAAATAAAAATAAAATCTTGCATTATTGAAGACATCGGTTTATAATTTTATAATATAGAAAAATAGATCGGATTAATAATGGAAGAAATATTAGAACCAGAACCTCCAAATTGTTTATTTTGTGATTGTGAAACTCTATTAAAATCAAATTGCAAAAAACAACGATGGAGTGTGTGTAAGCAGCATTTTATGATTCAATGTCCTATTTGTGGTCATGAAGCTTTTTTCTTGCCCACAAAACAACATCCAAAAGGAAGATATTGTTGTTTTAGGGTTTCGCCTTTTTATTGTGATTGGATTTCAGATACATTGCCGGAAGAATAATGGATTATAAAAACTACAATGATTTTAATTTAGAAAAAGAAAAATGCAGGGATTGTTGTATTGGGAAAATTTATGATAAGGTGGTATTAGGCGATGGTTGTATTAATCCAATAGTGTTAGTTTTGGGGGAGGCACCAGGATCGGACGAAGTTTTGCAAGGAAGGCCATTTGTTGGTAAGGCCGGAAAATTATTGCGTGAATCCCTGAATAAATTTGGCTATAATAAATCGAATACATTAATTTCAAATACAATCCCATGTCGTCCTGAAAATAATAAATTTCCATCTGATAATAAATTGGTGATGGATTGCGTTAAAAAATGGCTTTATAATGAAATAAAATTAACAAATCCAAAAGCTATATTATTAATTGGAGCAACACCGACAAAATTTATTCTAGGAAAATCAGGAATAACAAAAATACGTGGTAATTGGTTTGATTTTGAATTAGATGGAAAAATATATAAATGCATGCCCAGTATTCATCCTTCTTATGTGCTTAGGAAACAATATATGAAGGAGGGTGAAGAAATAAAAAGAAATTTCTTGCAAGATCTAGAAAATGTTGCGACAATATATTTGAAGGAGAAATAATGACGCCAGAACAAGAATCAATAAAAAATGAACGTGTTAATTTGCTACATGAAATCAGAATGGCTAAAGAAGATATAATGGATGCCAATGAACGAATATCTCAATTAACCAAAGAATGCAAACACGATTCGACAAAAACATGGGAACAATCCGCTTCTGGAAATGAATCATATTATATTTGCGATATTTGTGGTGCCGAAATTGAATAAGAAAAATAATATAATAACAAAGCCAATAAGATATAGTTATTCCGAATTATCTCAAAAATATAATGAACTTTATGAAAATTATTATGAGCTTATTATGGCTGTTGGAAACCGTTTTGAAGGAGAATCTAGGCATGAAACAGCATTAAGATATATAAGAGAAAAAGAAACAAATACAGATATAGGATGCGTTGAGGATATGAAATAATGAAAAAATTATTAATAAGAGGATGTTGGGAATGTCCTAAAAGGGAATATGATGATGCTGTCGGTATGGTTACTAATTTATGCTTAGGGACTAATAAACCAATAGCAGACAAGTTTATTTATGCACTTGAAGATATTTTTCCTGATTTTTGCCCATTGTTGGAATATGATAATAACGAAAAAAGGAATATAAATTGAAAATACTAATTACTGCAGACACGCATCTCAACAAAACCATATTTAAGGGTGTAATGGATAGAAAATTAACAGACATGCCCTTTAGAAATGCAGATTTTACAAGGGCATTATCTTGGGTTGTTGATAAAGCTATTGATGAAATTAAACCTAATCTTTTTGTTATAAATGGCGACATCTACGATACTTATAATCCCGGAAACCAAATTCGAAAATTTTTTAGTGAACAATTAAAAAGACTAAATGACGCAGAGATACCGGTTATTTTATTAATCGGAAACCATGATATTTCAATGAAGACTCATGCTTTAAGTGATATTTCTGGATTAGGATTAAAGAAGGTGTTGGTTATTGAAAAAAAGACCATAAGTAAATTTGAAGGGCATCGGCTTCTTTTATTTCCTTATTCATTAGATATAGAGCAAAATAATGTTTCGATAAAAGATGAATTTTACAATTTTATTAAAGAGGCGGAAGAAAAGCCAACAAATCTTCCAACCCTTTTCTTTGGTCATTTTCCGGTTAATGGTGCAAAATTTAATATTGATACTGAAGATTCTTTTTATGATGAAGAAACCACAACAACCACGACGACATTAATTAAGGGATTTACAAACAGAAATAAATTGGATATTAGCGATTCAGATTTAAACAAACTGAATGCTAATTATGTATTTTTGGGAGATTTTCATTCATATCAGGTATTAAAAACCAAGAATATTTCCATGTATTCCGGTTCATTAGAAAAGACAGATTTTTCAGAAATAAACCAAAGAAAAGGGTTTATTGTTTATGATACAGAGGTTGAAGAAAAGCCGATCATAGGAAAAACAAGATTTATAGAATATCCAAATTGTCGCCCGATGTTACAATTGAGGGGAAATATGGCTAAAATGAAGGAAATATTTGATGCAATAGATTATTCAAAATATGGTGATGCTATAATTAAGCTATATTTTGAGGGAAATCATAATGAATTGGTTGAATATGGAAATGGATTAGAAGATTTTAAGGCTATAATAAAGGAAAAAATGAATCCAATCTATATTCATAATGTTCAAAAGGTTATTGATTCTGAATGGGAAGAAGTACAATCGGAACTTGTTAAGGAAATTTTGGAAAAGGGAAATCTTGAAAAGGATGACATAATTGAGGTTGTAAAAGAAATGATTAATGAAAAACCCTGTGATGATAAAGAAAAACTAGAACTAATGAAATTAGCCACTGAAATTTACAAAGAAACCATGGAGGCTAAATAATGCAAATATACGCCTTAAAAATGGTTAATTTCATGAGATTTTCTTCTTCAGGAAATTCTATAGTTTTTGATATTACGGATGAAGAAAAAAAGAAAATCAAGTCCAATTCAGTTTCTATGGATGATTTATATGATTTGGTAAGAAAAGACCCGATTTCTCATATTAAAGCTGTAAAAGAACGTGGACTGGCTAATATGTTGGGAATTTGTGGGGTTATAGGCGAAAGTTATGATAGTTCTAATGGGGCTGGTAAAAGTACAATATTAGAGGCGATTTGTTATGCTTTATATGATCGGGTAATTCGTAGGGTGGTTAATACGGATAAGATAGAAAAAGCAGGAAATTCAGTCATAACCAGGATTAATGGTAAAATTCCTGAAAAAATCAAAGAATCTTATGTTGAACTGATATTTGAGGAAAAAGGAAGCGTTTATATTCTTAAAAGAGGAAGAAATATAACCCGTTCATCTTCTACACCCATCCTAGAATTCGTTTTGGTTAATTCTGATAAAGAAGATAGCCAATCCGGTCATAGGAAGGCAGACACCAACGAATCAATTTCTAACGTCATTAATATCGATTTTGACGTGTTTTGTAATTCTGTGATGTTTGGACAAGCTGATTCTGGTAAGTTTTTGAATTCTACGGACAAAACCAGAAAAGAAATGTTAATCAATCTATTGCACTTAGAAGATGTTGTTACCGGATGTCTTGAGAATATAAGGACTAAGAAAAATGAAAATTCCAATATCTTAGGAGGATTTCGAGCACAAAAAGAACTTCTATTACAATCCATACAAAATAAGAGCGAATCTGAGTTTAATAATGTCATAGAATCCAAAAAACAAAAGATTAAAGAAATTTCAGATAAAGTAACTGCCAATTCCAATAAAATAGAAGAATTATCTAAAAACGACACTCTGAAACAATTAGAAGAAATAAAGAATGAAGGAAAGAAGATAAAGGCTGAATTAATTGCGAAAAAAGAACAAAAGAATGGGCAAATTAAAGAATGGAATGTATTATTAGAAACCAATGACAAAACAATCAATAAAGCCAATTCTACTAAAACAGAACTAGAAAGAAAATGTGTAGATAATGAAAGAAAAATAGTTCAGTTACAAGAATCAATTAAATCTTATAATGAAGAAGAAGTAAAAAATTCATTCTCAAAAATAGAAAAAGCCAAACTAAAGAAACCGGAATATGTAAAATTAGTAGAAGATACTCAGGCACAAAAACAAGAGCTATCCAATAAATCCGTGCTTGAATCCTCCAATATGAAAAAATTCCAATCCGAAATTGATTTATTGGAAAAACAAATTAAGAATGCCGGTAATAAGTCAGAATTCGTTTGTGATAAATGTAAGAGCGTTGTGTCCAAATCTCATATAGAATCGGAATTGGCTAAAAACGTAAAAGAAAGAGATTCAGCCAAGTTAAATCTAGACGCAATATCCATAAAACAAAAAGAAAATGAAGATTTATTAAAGGATTATAACACCAAGCTAAATAAAATCAATGAGTGGATAATGTCTGAATCTACGGTTAAGTTAAAAGTGCATGATAATGATTCGGCTAAAACTAAACTTCAGGAAATAATAGAATCTGTATCTGGATTTAAAAAGGAAATAAAATCGAAACAAGAAGAGATAGTAGAACTCATTAAACAAAAAGAACAGTATTCATCTAAAATTAAAGAAATAAATGAAAAACATGATCAGGAAATATCAAGGCTAAAATCAGAATTATCCGGACTATCAGATAAATATAAGGAATTGGAATCTAACGCAAAAACAATTCTAAACAAGATTGAAGAAATAAAATTAAGCAATATTCAGTTCGGAAGAGAAAAGGATGAATGTACTGCCTTAATCGGATCTATAAATAAAGAAATTGAAACCCTTAAGAATAATGCTATAAAGATTAAAGAACTAGAAGAAAAAATTAATGCTACCGACATATTATTAAATCGATTACTTGCCTTGGAAAAAATATATGGATTAGAAGGAATACAAACAAGAATAGTGGGTAAATATCTTCCATTATTGAATCATTTTATCAAGGAATTTTTGGATATATTAAGTGATGGACAAATTAATATAAAGATGATTATTAATGAGTCTTCCAAAGTAGATTTAACCATAACCGGAAATACAGGAAACTCATTTAATATGTTGTCTGGAGGTGAAAAGGAAATCTGCAGAATGGCAACCTCTATTGGATTGGCTATGCTTTCATTTTCAAGAACCACAACTAAGCCTTCTCTGATTTGTATGGATGAATGTTTCTCGCCACTTGATGAGTCCCATACCGATCTTGTATTTAGATTATTGGAGAGACTGAAGGACAAATTTGAACGAATACTCATAATTTCTCATGATATATCTGTTAATGAAAGAATTAAGAACAAGATATTAGTTGAAAAAGATATAGGAAATTCAGCTTATTCAAGAATTAAAACCATAACAACGGATTAAGCGGACACCATGGTCTGGACAAGGAGACAATATGAACACGAGTGACCCCACAATGCAACAAGGTGGCGTTGGCACGGGCGACAACGCAGAAAGTGAGGATTTGACATGAGCGAAGCGAATGGCAATAGCCTCCACTCTCTTGTTGGCCTTTCCGGGTTCCGGTGCATCGTCGCCGACCCGCCGTGGAAGTACGGGGCAAAACGGCCTTTCGGGGCCAGCAAAGAGTTTCGCCCGAACAGTTGGAACAAGACCGACATCGGGGCCATGACCAAGTATCCGCTAATGACAACCGAAGATATTTGCGCGTTGCCGGTTGCTGACGTGGCCGACAAGGACGCGCATCTGTACCTGTGGACGACCAACGCTTTCATGCGCGAGGCGCACGAGGTTGCCGAGGCTTGGGGGTTCCGGCAGAAGACAATCCTGACGTGGTGCAAGGTCAAGCCAGATGGAACACCAAGTATGAAGATGGGGTACTACTTCCGTGGCGCTACAGAGCATTGTCTGTTTGCCGTGCGTGGCAAGATGCGCCTGAACGTGCGAACGCTGCCGACCGCGTTTCTGTGGCCGCGCATAGGGCAGCACAGCCGGAAGCCGGACGCCTTCTTTGAAATGGTGGAGACGGCCACGCCGGGTCCACGGCTTGAACTGTTCGCCCGACGCGCCCGCCCCGGCTGGACAACCATCGGCAACGAGGCTGATGGAATGGACATAAAAGATTCTCTGATTCTGATTGCACAAGGAAAACATCCGTGCTATGGTGTTGAAAAGCATGGAGAAGGTAGGCATGAACAAGACATGTAACAAGTGCGGGAAGTCAAAGCCGGTGACAGCCTTCGTGGTCAACAAGACCTGCAAGGATGGCCGGGCCGGAACGTGCCGTGAGTGCGCCAACGCCTACTGCACGGAATGGAAGCGGAAGAAGATACAGTGAAAGCGATTGTTAGAAATCTGTTGAAGATATTAAATCCCGTTATCTGGTGCATCAACGCATTCAGATACTTTGGACATCTTGAATCGCAGCGATTTGCAAAGGATTATGAAATTTATGATTTCAGCAAAGATATTAAGCATTTCTAACGTGAAAGGTGGGACTCAAACATGAAGCGAAGCGGAATGTTTGTAGTTCTCCACCGCCTTGTTCGGCTCTTGTTGGCTGAACTGCGGTGCGAGTGCTACTTGATTACAAAGGGCATGTGGCGTGGCGAGTGCAAGTTCTGCGGATGGCACAAGGACGACGGAAGGCTGTCATTCATCGCCTCGACAACTGGGAGCATCTTCGACGGCACGCTTGCCGTAAAGCGTGTGTTCTGGAATGAGCATGAGCCGAACATAGAATCAGCTACCAATCGTAAAACATAGGAGCAAAATGACTAAAACAAAAGTATTATGCGGAGGGTGCGGGTTGCCGTCGGTAAACTGCACATGCGGCACTGACTACGGGCCGTGTCTGGGTT
>Ga0172363_10004615_pt1 | contig 11148 bp, 11 predicted proteins | sample LakKivs2_kivu2a2_FD_114541 | JGI IMG/M metagenome (GOLD analysis project Ga0172363, IMG submission 114541) | Sediment microbial communities from Lake Kivu, Rwanda - Sediment s2_kivu2a2 | ecosystem: Environmental > Aquatic > Freshwater > Lake > Sediment | place: Rwanda: Western Province, Lake... | reverse complement strand
GTCGAGCGCGATGGAAGCCTGGTGCTGGCGACGCCTCCCGGCGTCCCGCCGGAGACGTTGGAGCAGTTCGTAGACGAAAACCGCGTCTGGGTCTACACCAGGCTGGCGGAGAAGGAAGCTCTGGCGCAGCCCCAATCGCCGAGAGAGTTCGTTTCGGGCGAAGGATTCCCCTACCAGGGACACAGCTATCGCCTCAAGGTAGTGAATGGCACGAGGCAGCAGCCACCGCTCCGCCTCTACCGCGGCCGCTTCGAGTTGCGGCGAGATGCGATTCATCAGGCCAGGGAATACTTTATCCAGTGGTACACCCTCCACCTGCGCTATATCCTGGACCAGCACGTTGCCACGCTCGCCCGTCGGGTTGGCGCCGAACCGCGCGAGGTGCACATCCAGGACCTGGGCTACCGCTGGGCCTCCTCAAACGGGCGAAGGCACCTGTACTTTCATTGGCGGGTGGCGATGCTGCCGCACCGGATGATCGAGTACCTGGTAGCGCACGAGTTGGTGCACCTGGTGGAGCGCAGCCACAGCGACGCCTTCTGGGAGCGGCTGGAGCGCATCGTCCCCGACTATGCCGAGCGCCAGCGCTGGCTGAAGGAGCACGGAGGGATATATGACTTGTAAGGGCTTGCCGTGCTCAATTCGTGACCGGCGAGTGCAGAACCTTCAGGCAATCCTCCCACACCTGCAGCGCCCGGCGCAACCGACGAGCAAGATCAGCGGGTTGCGCGTCGGGCCAGGGGTCCGGCTCGCGCTCGGGGTTGTCTCACTGGTCCAGACCGCGGCTTTAGGCCCTGAAATGCGGGAGACGGAATCATGATCTTTGAATATTCTCCCGAGACGGATATGCTCTATATCAAACTTGCCGCCGGGGTAAGTACAGAATCCGAAGAGGTCGCGCCTGGCATCGTGCTCGATTTTGACGAGCGCAATCAGGTCATTGGTATCGAGATCGAGGATGCCAGCGCATTCATAGACCTGTCACGGCTGGACGTGTCGGCTCTACCCATCGCTAACCTGACCCTCAGCAGGACAGTGCCTGTGGAGGCATGACCTACAGGGGCCGGAGATAACTCAACCGGCGCGCGTGGGCCAGCAGGGGCCGGACGCTCAGGTCGAACGTCGCCTCGGCGCGCACCAGCAACTCCTGCCAGGTGAGCAAGTGGGTCTGCTCCGGCGCCAGGCGCAGCGCGCGCCGGAACTCCTCGAACTCGGCCGCATGGGATTCACCGTTCCGGTTGAGGCTCAGTTCGTTCACGACCGCCAACAGGTGCGGTTCCAGCGGCCACCTGCCCGGCCTGCACAACTCATTCGCCAGCACCAGGTGGCGCAGCAGTTGGTAGAAGTAGAGCACCTGGAACTCGTCGTCCAGCCCGGGCGCGCGGGCGATCACGTCCGGGTGGCCGATCCGTTCCAGCGTGCGGAACAGGTTCCAGGAGAGCACGTCCTTGCTGTTCTCAGAAACCAGGTTTTTCAGAAAAAACCTGGTTTCTTCCAAAGGACAAGATCCCCTCGCCGCCGCTTCCCACGCGCCGAGGGACATGCTATACTGTGTCATGAAACTAACCTCATGGAGAACGTTCAATGACCTGGAAACCTTCTAACGAACCGATCCGTTACGACCGGGCACGCGTGGCGCAGATCAGGCCGATAGAGACAGAGATAGCCGGGCTAGGGCTGCCCCTCATACGCCAGCGCAAGATCAGAGCTATTCTCAGCGCCCTCGAAGTGCAGATCGAGGACGGGGGCGATAGCCCAGAGGTCAACCGGCTGCTCCTCGACGCGCTGCGGGCGGGCGTCCGCCACCAGGTGAACGAGCGCCAGGCCAAAGCCGTCCTGCAAGCCACAGATACCTTTGAACACGCGGAGGCCCGGCGTTGGAAGCAGGTCAAGGCCGGCACCTTGCCGCCTATCGAGTTGACAATCGAAGAGCAGATTGACGATTCGATACAGGAGGGCTATACTCTGTTGGAGGCCGGGCAACGTACCGCCGCCTGCGACAGGTGGTTGGAGGCCTGGGAGTTGGTCAAACGAAAGGCGACCCCGGAGATGCGGACCACGATGGATTTCGACGGCGTCTACCTCGGTGTGTTGCCGTCCATCTTCAACTGGAGCCAGGATCTGCAGCTAGAGTTGTACAACGCTGGCCTGGACGATCCCGCCTACTATGCACATCGAGTTCGCTACGCGAGAGAGTTCCTGGCGCAGTTCCCTGGCATAGACGAGCATCACTACGTCAGTTACAGGCGTGCCGAGGCCGAGGCCCTGTGGCGATTGGGCCGGCAGGCCGAAGCGGAGGCGGCGTACCAGGCCCTGGTCGAAGAACTGCCTGACAACGCCTGGGGTTACATCGGATGGTCCGACGAGTATCGCTTGGAGCGTGAGCGCCTCCCCGATTACGAACGCGCCGAGGCAATCCTCTTGCAAGCCACGGCGCGGCCCAGTCTCGATGACCGGGAATACGTACTGGATCGGCTGGTGAGGTTGTACGACGCATGGGGCCAACCGGAAAAGGGAACACCTTTTGTCACTGAACTGGACGGGATTCGGGCTCAGGAAAAAGCGCAGCGCCAGGTCAAACTCGTCAAACCGTCCCAGCCACTCCAGCAACCTGCTGGCCCGGCAAGCCCCAAACGTGCCTCGAAGCGCAAGAGGAGCAAGCGCAAGAGGCGTGGAGGCTGAAGGGCTCCTATCAAGAGGCTGTCGCCATAGCATCGGGCAGATGTGGCAGCACACGCGGCTTGACCAGGCGTGAGCGCAGTGGAGCCAGCTCGCCAATATCCACGTAAATCACGGGGCGCTCAGGCTTGTCATCATTTCGCCGGTAAGATCGTAACCGCTGCAGACTATATCGGTTGAACTCAGGATCATTCGGATCAAGCAGTACGATGAGAGCCTCATCAGGGATATCAGCCAGAAACCGGGTTTTCCAGAAAAAACCCGGTTTCTGCCAGGACGCTCTTGCCGCCGCTTCTCCTATGCCGGGAGGTATGATATACTATCGCGACGATGATTTCATAGAGCCTGGAGGAAACGATCATGACACCCCACGAAAGGAATGCCACACAGATGAAGCTTGAACAACGAGCCGAGGACCTGCTCAGCAAGCTGACGTTGAAGGAAAAGGTCGCCTTGCTCTCCGGCCTGGACCCCTGGAAGACCGTACCGGTCGAGCGGCTGGGGATTCCGTCGCTGGCGATGACCGACGGCCCCCACGGCGTGCGGGCCGACCTGGCCCCTGGCCGCATCCAGGGAGCGGCGACATACTTCCCCACCGGCGTCTCGATGGCCGCCAGTTGGAATCCCGAACTGGTCGAGCGGGTCGGCGCAGCGCTGGCGGAGGAAACCCACGCCATGGGCTGCGACGTCCTGCTGGGGCCGTGCGTCAACATCGTACGCGCGCCGCTGGCGGGGCGCAACTTTGAGAGTTACTCCGAAGACCCCTACCTGGCGGGCCGCATCGGCGTGGCCTGGGTCAAGGGACTCCAGAGCCGCGGGATCGGCGCGTCGCTCAAGCACTATGCCTGCAACAACCAGGAATTCGAGCGCTCCCGCGGCAGTTCCGAGGTAGACGAGCGCACGTTGCGGGAAATCTACCTGGCCCAGTTCGAAGCCATCGTCAAAGAGGCCAACCCGTGGACTGTGATGTGCTCCTACAACCGCATCAACGGCGTATACGCCAGCGAGAACTATTACCTGCTGACCAGGATCTTGAAGGAAGAATGGGGCTACGAGGGCGTGGTCGTCTCCGACTGGGGCGCCAACCACACGATCGTAGAGTCGGTCGAAGGTGGCCTGGACCTCGAAATGCCCGGCCCGGCCAGGTACTACGGTAACCTGCTCGTCGAGGCAGTCCGCACCTGGCAGATTGACGAGGCCGTGATTGACAACAGCGCGCGCCGGATCTTGCGCATGATCGTCAAGTCCGGCCGGATGGACGACCCGGCAGGCATTCCTGAAGGGGCGGTGAACACGCCCCAGCACCAGGCGCTGGCCCGCGAGCTGGCGGAAGAGGCCATCACGCTGCTGAAGAACGAGCGCGGAACCCTGCCCTTGAACAAGGAGCAGATCAAGTCCATTGCCGTCATCGGCCCCAACGCCGCCGAGGCCTGGGTCAGCGGCGGCGGCAGCTCGCACGTCGAACCGCCCTATGGCGTCAGCCCACTGGAGGGGCTGAAGGCCAGGCTGGGCGCTGCGGTCGAGATCGGGTACGAGCAGGGGTGCGACAACTACGTCGAGCCGCCGGTGCTGAACCCTGCGTACGTCGCGCCCGCCCAGGGAGCGGGGCCTGGACTGTGGGGTGAGTACTTAAACAATGCCGACCTCTCCGGAGAACCCGGCGCGACGCGCGTGGACAAGAAGCTGGACTTTTGGTGGCTGGACCCCGGCGAGAACATCTCCAGGCACCAGTTCTCCGTGCGCTGGACCGGCAAGTTGACCGCCCCGGGCAGCGGGCGTCACGTGTTCCGGTTGGTCAACTCGGGGGCAGCGCGCCTCTACCTGGACGGCCAGTTGCTCATCGAGACCCAACCCAAGCCACTGGCGCAGGATTGGCCGGTCAGCGAGGCTTCCGCCTACGTGGAGCTGGCCGGCGGGCGCCAGTACGACCTGAGGGTGGAATACGTCAAAGTGGCGGAAGTGGACTTTAATCTGCTGAGGCTACAGTTCGCCGCTGCGCCACGGCCCGAGGAGGACGACCGGATCGCCCGCGCCGTGGAACTGGCGCGGAAATCGGACGTGGCGATCGTGTGCGCCGGGATGCCCATGGGATACGAAACGGAGGGGGAAGACAGGCCGCACATGGATCTCCCCGGCCCACAGGCCGAGTTGATCAAGGCCGTGGCGCAGGCCAACAGAAACACCGTCGTCGTGTTGAACTGCGGCGCGCCGGTGACGATGCCCTGGTTGGACGACGTGCCGGCGGCGCTGGAGGCGTTTTATCCCGGCATGGAAGGCGGCCACGCCATCGCCAGCATCCTCCTGGGCCAGGTCAACCCGTCCGGGAAGCTGCCGGTGACGTTTCCGAAGCGGCTCGCAGACAACCCGACGTTCATCAACTATCCGGGCGCCAAAGAGGTCCTGTACGGTGAAGGCATCTTTGTCGGCTACCGGTATTACGACGCCAGGGACGTCGAGCCCCTGTTCCCCTTCGGTTTCGGCCTGTCCTACACCACGTTCGCCTACAGCGACCTGCGGGTTCTTCCGCAGGAGGCGCAAGCTGGCGAGCCGATCGAGGTAGCGGTGACGGTCACGAATACGGGTGACCGCGCCGGCAAGGAAGTGGTGCAACTCTACGTCCACGACAGGGCCTCCACGCTGGCCAGGCCACCCAAGGAGCTGAAGGGCCTCAAGAAGGTGTTCCTCGAGCCTGGTGAAAGCACGGTGGTGAACCTGGTCCTGGACCAGCGAGCGCTGTCGTTCTACGATCCCGATCGGGAGCAGTGGGTCGCGGAGCCCGGCGAGTTCGAGGTGCTGGTCGGCAGCTCATCCCGGGACGTGCGGGCCAGGGCGACGTTCAAGCTGGTCGCGTAGAGGTACTTGTCAAAGACGGCATAAGGCCGGGGTGTGAGAAGGGCCGAGGTATGACTGGCAAAACCAGGTCCATCGTCGCCGGGCTGCTCATCGTGACTGCTGCGATCTATCTGATCGTGAGCAGCACGGGGAATGCCGCTCACTACTTCCTCACCATCGAGGAACTCCAGGCGCTGGGCGGCGAAGCCGCCAGCCGCCGCACCACCGTCTCCGGCGCGGTCCTGGGGGCATCCATCGTCTATGACCCCGCCGGCCCGCGAGTGACTTTTACCATCGTCCAGGTGCCAGGCGATCCCGCAGTGGTGGAACAGGCCGGGGGCTTGGCGGCCGTGCTTCGGGCTGCCGTCAGCGACCCGGACGCGCCGCGCCTGCAAGTGGTCTACGACGACGTGAAGCCGGATCTCTTGCAGCACCAGGCCCAGCCGATCATCCGCGGCCGGTTGGGGGAGGACGGTCGCTTTTACGCCGACGAAATCCTGCTCAAATGCCCTTCTCGCTACCAGGAAGGTCTTCCCCCTCAGACTGGAGCGCCCTGATGCTGGCGGACGTTGGCTCCGTGCTCGTGGGGCTGGCGCTGGCTGCGGCGGCCTATGCCGTCTTCGCCACGCTCTGGGCGATGCAGCGGCGTGACCCGCGCTGGGCTGAGAGCGCGCACATTAGCGTCTATGCCGCCGCGGGATTGCTCGCGCTGGCCCTGCTCTTCCTGCTGGGCGCCTTCCTGGGTGACCAGTTCCAGATCCGTTACGTGGCTTACCACTCCAGCCGCGCTCTACCGCCATACCTGAAGGCGGCGGCGGTGTGGGCCGGGCAGGAGGGCTCGCTGCTCTTGTGGTCTTTCTTCCAGGCGCTGTGTGCCGCGCTTTTCACCGCGAGCGTGGCAAACCGTTCGTCGGAACGCGCCCGCCCACTGTTCTCCTGGGCAACGGCCTTGCTCAGCCTGATCACGACCTTCTTCGTCGCCGTGACGCTCTTGCTGTCAAACCCGTTCGCCCGCTCGGCGGCGGTACTCGCCGACGGATACGGCCTGAATCCACTCCTGCGCCATCCCGGCATGATCTTCCACCCCCCCACGCTGTACGTGGGATACGTGGGCCTGATGGTGCCGTTCGCGCTGGCGCTGGCCGCGCTGATCACCCGGCGTGTAGACGACTGGCCCGCCGCTGCGCACCCATGGGCACTGGCGGCGTGGCTGTTCCTCGGGTTGGGGCTAGTGTTGGGCGCGCGCTGGGCCTACGACGTGTTGGACTGGGGCGGATACTGGGGCTGGGACGCGGTGGAAAACGCCGGGCTGCTGCCCTGGCTCACCGCGATCGCCCTCCTGCACGGCGTGGTGATGCAAGGAGAGCGGCAGGGCTTCCGAACCTGGAACCTCCTGCTGGCGGTACTCTCGGCCGTGCTGGTCTTTGCAGGCATCTTGATCACCCGCAGCGGGTGGATTCGGTCGGTGCACGCCTTCGCCCCGTCTGCTTTGGGCCACTACTTCCTGGCCATCATCCTCCTGACCCTGGCCGGCTCCTTGTTCCTGCTTTATAGCCGTCGCGCCGTTCTGGCTGCCCCTGCTTCATCGGAAAGGCTATTCTCGCGCGGGGGGATGTTCCTCCTGACCCTGATGCTGCTCCTCACCATCGCCGGATCGGTGCTCGCAGGTACGTTGCTCCCGACGCTCAGCGGAGGCCGGTTCGAGGCGGACCCGGCCTGGTTCGAGCGGGTGACGGGTCCGCAGTTCGCCGCCCTGGTGCTGCTGATGGGGGTCTGCCCACTCGTCGGGCGCACCGTCGGGGCGCTGCAGGGGCTGCGCCGATGGGGGCTGCCCGCCGTCCTGGGCGCTATCTTGCTGACGGTCGCCGCGGCCCTGGCAGGCTTTACCCGGGCGGTCTCGCTCGCCGGCTTCGCTATCCTTGGCCTGGCCGGGTCAACGACGCTGGCCGAGATCGGCCGCCAGGCGCTCGCACGCAGCCGCCGGGAAGGGGAGAGGCCCTCGTACGCCCTGTGGCACCTGTTTGCCCGCCACCGCCGCAGATACGGGGGCACCCTGGTCCACGCCGGCGTGATCCTGATGAGCCTGGGCATCATCGGCACGCGCACGTACGCCTATGAGACGGAAGCGCGGCTCTGGCCAGGGGAGCCCGTGGAGGTGGGGGATTACGTGCTGCTGTACGAGGATGTGCGGCAGGAACCTGCCGGTGACCGCCTCAGCACGTGGGTCTCGCTCGCGGTCTACCGGAAGGGGCTCTACCTCACCACGTTGTACCCACGCCTCGACCAGTACGCCGACTCCGCTCAAACGGTTGCCGTACCCGCGCTGCGCATGGGGTTGCGAGAGGACCTTCACGTGGCCCTGTTCTGGTCGTCGGAAGATGGGAGCGTGAACGTCAAAATCGTCGTCAATCCCCTGATGAATTTCCTGTGGCTGGGCAGCCTGGCCCTGCTGGCCGGCGGGATGGTGGCGCTGTGGCCGTCGCTTGCCGCGGCGCATCCCCCCGGGCAAGAGACCCAAAGTGTACTTTTACGAAATGATCCAGGCCCGTGATCTGCTCAAGTCGTTTGGCCCCAGGACCGCCTTGGCAGGCGTGAGTCTGGCGGTCGAGAGGGGCGAGTGTGTGGCGTTGGTGGGGCCCAACGGCGCGGGCAAGACCACGCTCCTGCGCATCCTGGCCACGCTCACCCGCCCTACCTCCGGCAGCGTGCGCATTGCCGGGCTGGACCCGGCCAGGGCGGGGGAGGAGGTGCGCCGCCACGTCGGGTTTCTTTCCCACCGCACGCTGCTCTACGACGACCTCACTGCCGAGCAGAACCTGCGCTTCTACGCGCGGATGTACGACCTGGGCGGCGCAACAGCCCGCATCGAGGAACTGCTGGCGCGGGCGGGCCTGGCCGCCCGGCAGCACGACCCCGTGCGCACCCTCTCACGGGGCATGCAGCAGCGACTGGCGATCGCACGGGCGGTGCTCCACCGGCCCCAGGTGCTCCTGCTCGATGAACCCTACGCCGACCTCGACTCCCAGGGGACACAGGCGTTGACCCACCTGTTGGGAGAACTGGCAGGAGATGGCTGCACGATCCTCCTGACCACGCACGACCTGGAACTGGGATTGTCGTTAGGCCGGCGGGTGCTGGTGCTGGTGCGGGGCCGGCTCGTCTACGATGAACGCCGGGAGGCGATCACGCCGGCCACGTTCATTGAGTCCTATCGCGCGCTCACCGGATAGCGTCCCTGTGATTGGAGATTGGAGTAGGGCCGGGGGGTATTAGAATTTGAGCTTTCTCAGTAAGGTGTGGGCCATCGTCGCCAAAGATCTCGCCGGTGAACTCCGCACACGGGAGATGGTCAGCGCCATGCTGATCTTTGCGGTGCTGGCGCTCCTGGTCTTCAGCCTGGCCCTCGACCTGGGAGGAACGGTGGCCCGGACGGCGACCCCGGGGGTGTTGTGGACGACGGTGGCCTTCAGCGGGACGCTGGGGTTGAGCCGCTCGCTGGCCCGCGAACAGCGGAATGGTTGCATAGACGGCCTGCTTCTGGCCCCGGTAGACCGGAGCGCCATTTTCTTCGGCAAAGCCATCGGCAACGTGCTCTTCATGGGAGTCGTAGAGATCGTGCTGCTGCCTCTGGCGTCTGCACTCTTCAACGTATCACTCCTGCAAGGCGGTGTGCTGGTGGTGCTGGCGTTGGGCACGCTCGGGTACGCCGCAGTGGGCACGTTGTTGGCGGCGATGGCCGTGAACACGCGGGCGCAGGAGGTGATGCTGCCCATCCTCCTCCTGCCGCTGGCAATCCCGGCCCTCATCGCCGCCGTCCAGGCCACCGGCGCCTTGCTGGAGGGGGGGACATTGGCGCAGGTTGGGGGATGGGTGCGGCTGCTGGTCGTCTACGACCTGCTCATCGTGGCCGTGGCAATGCTAACCTTTGGTTACGTGGTGGAAGAGTAGGTGAGGCATGGGTTGGGCAAGGTGGGGGGTGGGGTTATGAGGAAAGCGGGACGGGACGTGTGGGGGTTGGCGCTGGTGGGGCTGAGCGGTGTGGCCGTGTTCACTGCGCTGGGGATGGTCTTTCTGTATGCGCCTCGCGAGGCGACGATGGGCGACGTGCAACGCATCTTTTACTTCCACGTCGCTTCAGCCTGGGTGGGATTTTTCGCCTTCTGCGTCACTTTTGTGGCGAGCGTCGCCTACCTGGCACGGGGAGCGCGGCGGTGGGACATGCTGGCCCTCTCTTCGGTGGAAATCGGGCTGGCGTTCATCGCGATGGCCGTGATCAGCGGCTCCCTGTGGGCGCGGCCGGTGTGGGGCACGTATTGGACCTGGGAGCCACGGCTGACGATCTCCGCCGTGCAGTTGCTGATCTATGCAGCGTACGGGATGCTGCGGGCATCGGTCGAGAGCGCGGAGCAGAAAGCACGCTTCGCCGCCGTCTATGGCATCGTCGCCTTCGTCACTGTACCCCTATCCTGGTTCGCCATCCGCTGGTGGCGTACCATCCACCCGGACGTGCTGACAGGCGGCCCAGGGATGGCGATCACGCCGCCTATGGTGCACACGCTGCTGGCTGCGCTGGCCGCCTTTACGCTGCTCTACGCGACCCTGCTGCGACAACGGGTGCGCCTGGAGCGCGCCGCCGACACACTGGCACGTTTGCGCTTACAGGTAGCCAGTGAGGAATAAGCAAGGAGGCTGACATGTCTGCCTATCTGGTAGCCGCCTACGCCGTCTTCTGGGCGCTGACGTTCGTACTGGTGTTTTCGATCTGGAACCGCCAGCGGCGGCTGGAGCGGGATATGGCGGCCTTACAAGCCCGGCTGGATGGAAAGCAGGACGATACCGGGCATAGCTAATCTTCTTCCTCGATCATCTGGATGAACGGCCCGTGCCAGGTGTGGTACCAGACCTGCCCGGTCGCGCCGTGGACGCTGAGCATCCCTTCGATCTGGCCGTCCTTCAGCGTGTGTATCGTATAGTAGCCGTAGAACGGATCGGCGTCCTCTACCTGCACGCCGGGCCGGTTGGTGTCGAGCCAGCGTTGCGCAATCTGCACCGCCTCGTCTGATGAAATGGTGTTCGTCCCATTGCCGCGCCCGTGCATCCCATAGCGGCTATTCCACATCATGTTCGGCCCCATTTCCGGGCCGGCGGCGCCACTGGCCTTGTCCACCAACACTTCCATGGCCCCGATGCCGGTGCCGGACTCTTGCACGATGGCGTAAAAGTTCTGCTCGAACTCCATCACCTCGACCACTTCCAGGTTGGAGTAGCCGAGCCTGGCGACGTACTGCTCGACTGCGTCGCGAGCCTGCTCGATGGTCAGCGTGCCGGAGAGCGGTGCCGTACTCCAGCCCATCATGCCAGGTCCCACGCCACTGCCCGTCCCCCCACAACCACCAGGCGCAAGCGGGCCAGGGCCGCGCCCCATCATGCCAGGTCCCATTCCATAGCCCCTACCTACTCTCCCGGACGGCGCTCCGCCTGCCTGCCCACCGCAACCTGCGGGCGCAGCGAAGGTGCCAGCAGCCCACAGTGGGCGGCCCCACGCGGCCCACCCCACAGCCAGCGCAATGAACACCAGCGCGATCACCGCCACGATCCCCAAGCCAATCCACAGTCCAGTCTTCATCCGTTACCTCC
>Ga0172363_10004613_pt1 | contig 11153 bp, 15 predicted proteins | sample LakKivs2_kivu2a2_FD_114541 | JGI IMG/M metagenome (GOLD analysis project Ga0172363, IMG submission 114541) | Sediment microbial communities from Lake Kivu, Rwanda - Sediment s2_kivu2a2 | ecosystem: Environmental > Aquatic > Freshwater > Lake > Sediment | place: Rwanda: Western Province, Lake... | reverse complement strand
TTTGAACCTGTAACCCCTGGTTTACAAAACCAGGGCTCTACCATTGAGCTACTTCGGAATACACGCTTTATTATCGTCTCAGAATTCTACTTTCTTTTTCTCATACCAGGACTTACCTGCTGGAGCAGCTTCTAGCTCGCTTTCAAGAGGTACAATAATCCAATCCCAATGCTTTCGAATATCGTGAGACATAACTTTTTCTGTAATCTCTGCATATGCTTTTAGATCGTTCTGGTGGACGTCAGCAAGCAGAGAATCATGAATCTGTCCAGTAATGCAGGCTCTTAGCTTATATTTCTTCAGTAGTTTCTGGACACGTATCAAACACCATAGCAAACAATGTGCAGCATCTCCTTGTGGACCATAATTCGAAGCCTGCTTTTTATCCATAATAGCAGAGCATCGAAATCCAGACAGAGTATCCAAATATCCTTGAGCTACATACTGATTCCAAATATCCCACTTCCATTGCCCATAGATTTTGAAACGTCTCTTCCAGAAATCATCTTCCACCTGTTTAACATGCTGCATGAAGGTTCCCTTTTTGGGATCCATGGAAGGTTGAAATTCTCCAAGTGTTTTAATTCCTTTCGTCTTCAAATGATCTAGAAGAGGAATACCTTTTTCAGTAGTGATTTCCATACGAATAATCTTAGACCATAGATTTTTAGCACAGCTTGCCCAAAAATCCCCATAAAATTCTGGGAACGTAAATCCATTCTTGGCTGCATAACGTGCTTTCTTGGACACATCATCTGCATCCAACATAAAAAGCTGCTGTGCCAAATCTCGATGCATGTCCGAAGTTTTGTCATATATGTATTTAATTAAATTGGGATCTTTGCAATTACATGCGCAAGTTCGAACTTCAATACCGCTGAAATCCCTTTCTGTAAATCTCCATTTTGAATGTCTTGGGATAAAGCAAGGACGTATGAGAGAAGACATATCTTCATCTCTAATAGGCATTGTTTGTACGTTCGGAGAATCCGCACTGGACCTAAAGGTAGCTACAAGATTCAGATTATAAGAAGGATGCAGAAACCCATTGGAGTCTACTTCGCGTTTGATCCCTTTTAGGTAAGTAGTATTGGCCTTCTTCAGCTTTTCCACTTCAAGAAATTTATGAATAAATGGAAGGTCAATATCCTCCAAAGCATCCTTATCCGCCTTCCATCTACCACCCTTAGTAGCTGCCGCACCCTTGATTTTAAAAACATCAAAAAGAATAGTTCCTAACTGCTCTCTACTTCCTAAATTGGTGCTGACCCCGTACCTTCTCTTCCAAGTTTTATAGACTTTTCTACAGTCTTTATCCTTCTTCAATCCTTCTGCCAACTTCTCAATTCTTGCTTCTGTCTCCAGAATTTTATTGTCCAGATAGTCGGTATCAATTTTCATTCCATTGTGTTCTACCTGAGACAATGCCACCTGTCCTTCTAGAAACAGGCTATAACCTTCATTAGATACTGGAAATATCATTGTCGATAGCCTTTACTACTGGAGTAAAGAACACTTTAAATTTAGTACCACATTTATAACACTCAAATGGGGCATGTCTATTTACATCATATAAAACATCCTTTGGACATTCTTCCAAAGTATACTCTCTCAAAAGACATTCTCCACTTTTGCTCTGAGCCCAATAAGGCTCATTACATTTAGGACATTTCAGAAGAATCGAATCATAGCAGCCCATAAATACCCCTTGGATTACAAGTTGCCTTCTAGTATCTTTCTCTCTACTTCCAAATTCCTATTGACAGCTTTCTCTTCTGTAAATTTATCAGGGTACCGAGCTTTGAGTTTGGCTATGTTCCTTTCCCATAGATACTCAAAAGATACACCAAGCTCGTCCGCTAAAATAGCAATATACCAGCAAAGATCACCTGCTTCTTCCTCCAAATTTACAAGATCAAGCTTTTTATTGTAAAACAAATGCTTTTTCAATGTGTCTGCTAATTCGCCTGCTTCTGTTACACATCCTAAAGCAGCATGAAGTATCCTCAGTTTACTTTTATCAAGATTAGGATAAAGAGGATGTCCTTGTATAGGTGCTTCTGTTCTTATAGCATTCTGAATGTATTCTTTAGATGTCATGCGTGTATTCTCATCCTTTCCAGTTTCTTCTTTTGGATTTCGTAAATCTTCCATTCAACAAGAGAATCAATTCCATTGTAAATAAGAATATCGTTGATGGAAAGCTCTTTGATTCTGTTAAGTCGTTTGTTCTTTGCAGGCTTTAGATAGGGTTCTACTTGTTCATTATAGGACTTCAGTCCTAGCTGAACAAACGATTGAAACTTTACAGAGGTAATACCAGAACGGTTGTCAAGGTAGTGAGCACAAATAACGGCGTCCCACATCCAATTCTTCACACCAAATCTATACAAACGTCTAAACCAACGATCTTCAAATTTTATGTTCGCTCCTACCTTTGGAATCTCACTCTTCAAAAGATCGATGGTAGCATCTATAGTCTCACCAATCCATGGATAAGCTATTGTTCGTCTACCACTCTGACAGATAGAGCAGCAGATAATTTCAGCTCCAACCTCTTCTGGCTTTAATGTATTAGTTTCTATATCCAGAGAGCATTCCTGTCCTATCTGTATCATATCTCGAATAGCTTTAGCTGCCATATACGGTCTATGAATAACTTCTACTTCAGATTTATAGTCTGGAACTTCTTGCCATGGCCTCGCTTTATGAGAGAACGCCTTTTTTAGACTCTTTCTTGTTATCGTTTCAAGCAGCGTATTCTTTTGACGTAGAAGGTAGGCTGGATGATATACTGGACATACCCAAGCATTCAAAAATTGTGAAGGGATATTTTGTCCAGTCCATTTGGAGAACTCTTCTACCTTATCCTTCCAGATTACAGGAATCAGACTTTTACATGCTGTAGCTCCAACCAGAATGATTGTGTGTGGTTGATATTTCTTGATGGTGTTCATCAGATTGGGACGGCAGGCATCTATTAGTGTTTGTGCATTTTTTGGAAGTTTGTTGCCGGCAGGGTGGCAGCACAGAGCATTCGTCTTCCAACAATCTCTATCCAAATCCACATTGATGGACCTTAACAGCTTTCTCAATATCTGACCAGATTCTCCTATGAATTGAACTCCTCTTTTGTCTTCTGTATTTCCAGGACTTTCTCCACAGATCAATACTCCCCTTTTCCCTTTCCCAGTAGGGCTCATTTTTGGAAATTGACAAGAACTGTACAGTTTACATAACCCACAACGAGGAATCGTTGGAATTGTACGAGCAGAAGATAGATCACTGAGGTTGAAGAATCCTTTTATCATTCCGATTTCTCTTCTACAGATGGTTCATTCTGTCCAAGAGCAATGATATAGGTCAATTTCGTTCCCATTCCAACTCTCAACTTATTTTCTTTTCTACTCAAAATACAAGAATTGTATTTAGAAATAATTTGAAGAAGAAGTTTGGGATTGACAATAAAGGTCATTGGATCTTTGGTATATTCGATCTTTTTCTCTTCTGAATACCTTCCAGATACACTTTTCCCTTCCACTCTAACCTTTCCAGGTCTCAAATCAATCAATACATGGTCTTCGTCTGCATCTGTAGAAGAGAAAATAGAGGCACAATCAACAGCATTTTCCAGACCTTTTGGAAGAGAGGTTTTAATTCCTTTTACATCAAGAAGTGGAAGAAGGTTTGGGAATTCTTCAATGTACAAGCGACAGCTTAGAATAAGTCCGTTAGAGTTCTTGAAGTGAATCCATTCCTTAGTCACTCCAAAATGAGTCATTCCAAGAGAAACTGCAAACTTCAACGAATCTTTTCTAACAAGAATATCCCTTTCCAATCCTGTCTTAATTGTATATCTTGCAGCCTGCAAATTGTCAAATGCTTCGATGAAGTCTGGATGAAGATGGATACAGGTCAGATGGAACTGTGATTCATCCTTCCCAACACAATCTCCAACCAGATCAATGGCTTCCAGAAAATCATCTGGAAGATTCAACCACGTCTTAGGCTTTTTAATGGAGTTAACTGGTAGAGCAATATCTGATTCCAAAGGAATTTCAGCTTTTCGATGCCCTTTTGCTCTGATGACCAACTTTGAATCGATTACATCAACACTAATGGTGGTTACTGGAAGTCTGCGAAGTAGCGTTAATAGCTTATCTGATTGCACAGCCCCTTTGATATCCAAAGAGCAGTCTTGAAAACACGATACTTCATCATTGAATGTAGCAACAACTTTGTTTTGGAATATGAAACACTTACTTTGCTCTATAATTTCTCGGCTACTGAGTCCTGGTGTTACTGATTCCAATTGTCGCAACAATTCTTCTTTGTCAATTTGCACAGCCAAAATAATCTCCCTATTAAATAAGGTATTTGTGTTGGCACATCTTGCATAGTACAACTACCAAGTTAGTGAGTGCCCTAAGACCTCACCATTTAGCTGTGTGTCCAGCTATGACTGCATATTGCAGTCTATTTCTGTATTATCGTGCAGTCTTCTTGGACTTCTTTTTGCGGAGCTTCTTTAGCTTCAGTACTCTTGGATTTAGTTTTTTCTGCTGTGTAAAAAAAGAAGTCATAATATGTATTGGCATATTACTGTATTCTTCTGCCGGATCGCTGGAATAGTAAAGAATCATGGTAACAGTCCTTTTTGGATTTTTCTATGAAAGGGCCAAGGCCACTTTGGCATTGCGTTCTGAACACGACAGAAGTAACGTACATTGGCTTGTGTGCGTGCGAAATGACTTGTGCTTAATTCTGCTGGATTGACATCTAGTTCTTCAAGCCATTGATACACATTTTCTTTTTCTTTCCCACGCAATACATCCAAATGCATTCCTCTCAAATGTGTTCTCGCCTTGTGTCTAGTAGATGTACCAAGAATGTAAGGAGGATTCAGCAATTGAAATTTACCATGCTTGAATCTAGGAACAAGAATCTCTCCAAATGCACCTCTCTTTACCCACGTTGTTGAATCCACAGAATAAAACGGGTAGTGGATCCACAATTTGAAGTCTGTCAATCCAAATCCATGGATCTTTACAATCGGTAAATGCTCTTTGTTATTACACAGATACTCAAAGCAATTGTTCAGCCATCGCTTCGTTTCCTCTTTACGAATTCCAGTAACAGCCATTCCACCAAAACCAATAAGCGTATACTTCAGTGAAAGATAATGTTTAAGCCATTTTAGGTCTGGATCTGTTCCTGCATGAATTACAGGAACAGGTGTCAGGCCTCTCTTCTCTAACCATTGCTGATTTCTCCACGTCAACTCTGCATTCCCAATAGCATCGACATTGGTATATAAGTCCAAAGCAATTTTGTTCTTTTTGACGAAAGCAACATAGTCTTTCATATACTGCCAGAATTCATCCGTATGAAAGTATGCCCACCTGTCTTTCCCATGTTCTTTATAATATGCTTTGGCTTTTTGTCCTTGATTATAAGCACCAGAATCCAGAAAATGCCCTGCTATGTTTTTAATATTCATGTCGTTGTGCCTAAAATCTTATCTCTCAAAAGGCAATTATCACATTTATGACAGGGGGTTGGGAAATAGCAGGAATGTGTTTTGGAATAATCTACTCCAAACTCTTTACCCATTTTATATGCAGTTTCCTTATCCATCTTAGACTCATAGAATGGAGCACGAAAACGAACACTCTTGCTGAATCCCATCTGGCTGAGTATATTGATAGCATCTACAAACTGAGGTGAGTTGTCCCCAAGCAGCAATTTGACTGTAAATCTTTTCTTCCACTCTTCATCACAATACAGATAACCAGCCCACAACTCGTCAATATCCTCTGAAGCACAGTATCCCAAAGCATACAAAACCATCAAAGCATTTCTGCCCTCTACCAATGACTTCTTGTATCGCATCTGATCCCACTCTTCCAATGGCTTCTTTTCATTGCACTGAAAGTTTGGATCGAACAGAGCAGTACTGAAGCGTTGAAAATCATAGAACTTGATTGGAATTGTTTTTAGGTCATGAACTTTATGCTTTCTTTGTAGCTGATGGATATGCCATGCCAACAATTCTTCTTCCTTCTCAAATGCTGTATGTTCATAATCTATCGTAATAGGATAGACTTCGTGAATCTGAGCGGCCAAATACAACAAAGCTGTAGAGTCCATCCCACCTGTGCACATGATGCCGATTTTCATTTTGTTCCTTTTACAGTATAGCAATGAACGATTTCCTCAAGCTCTATTGGATGTCTTCCTTTTCTTACGGATTCTTCATAGAGATTGACCAATAATCCCTGTCTAGGCGGTGCAAAATCTAATAGACTTGTAATATCATTCGCTTTGAAAGCTACATACTTTCGTAGACAACTACGACACTCACCACATTCTGTGTCTTCTCCTTCATAGCAGGAACGGGACTGCTTCAGTAGAGTAGGGTTGTAGCCTTCAGACAGATAAAGTCGAACAATTCCTGCCTTTGTAGAATTTTTAAAGGGCATCTGAAGTTCAAATCTATCTGCTATATAGGGCATCTTTTCTTTTACAGCACCGAAATAATTCAGAATACCATTACAATACGATTGGAATACATAATCTTTATCTCTGGTCGTATCTCCAAGCGTTGTCCCAATACTAATGATATTCCCATAATTTGCAGCACAGAGAGCAAAAAGATAGTTTCTAAATGGAATTATTTTATTCGGAAGCTCGAATTGTGAAATAGGAAATGGAATTACTTTTACCTCTGCATCCAATCTTTCCCTTTCTCTGTTTCCATCTACCGTTCCTGTATCGAAATATAAGATGTGGTGAAACTTTCCCATTTTACGTAGAATAAAACTATCCAATCCACCACTGTACAGCAAAACATGTTGTTCCTCTATTTCGGCCATTGTAGACCTCCAACATTCTTATTGTCAATATACATGTCGGCCTTCAATTTGTTCATAACAAGAGCATGATACTTTATCTGGTGAGCTTCCAAATATCCCTCTATCATAGTTCTAAAACAGGGGGGACGGGCGGTATAGATTACTATAAAATTATCCTTCAAGTTATAAAGTCTATTGACTTCCCTTGGAAATTCTGTAGCTGTATCGTCAAAATCAATGGCAATTACGTTCATGTTTTCTCCAAAACAATGTACGATTTTCCAACCGGACTATTCCAATACAGCAGAATCTTAAAAGGATAAGAAGTTAATAATTGTCTAAAGGAACGTTCGCTAAAAATGTGCAGATGTTCTCTATGACGAAAGATCATATCTGGAGCATTTAGATGTTCGGCATTGTCTGTGGCAATACAAACTCTTCCACCTATTCGAGTAATTTTTTGCAACACAGAAAATACCTTGTATGGAGACTTGCAATGCTCCAATACTTCAATGAGAAATACATTGTCAACAAACATACTGGGAAGAGAAATCTCTTCTATAGACCCTATAAAACGATTTTCCTTTGGAATGATGCAATCGTATTTTGGATTGACCAGATCAACCAATTCATTATAGTATATAATTGAAATTGGCACTTCTTCATTTACAACAGAAAGAAAATCCCCATTGGCAGCACCAAATTCGATAGTAGGAGAATGAGGCATTATGAAATCGTCAAAGAAGGCAAAATAGGTTCGCATAAACCTACGCCAATGGGGATCATTATACCAATAATCATGCTGAGAGTAAAAATTATAATCGAAAGTATTTGCATCCTGTCTAAATAGGTGCCGGCACTCTTGGCACTGAAAGACACCCTGATGGTAGACTAAATCGGTCAATTTCTCTGAATTGCAGATTGGGCATTTCATAGCTATCTTATCATGGAAAGAAACTCGTTACGTGTTTGTATGTTGTCCAGAAATATTCCTTTTAGAGAAGATGTAACCATTATGGAGCCTTGCTTCTGAACGCCACGACAGATCATACAAGAGTGTTCTGCGGCAAGAACACAAGCAGCACCTTTCGGTTTCAGATACGTCATCAGATCGTTGACCACTTGTTGTCCAATACGTTCTTGTATCTGCAACCGTCGTGCATAGATATCCAAAAGACGAGAAAGCTTGCTGACACCAATAACCTTTCCATTTGGTACATAGGCAATATGCCCAACACCAGAGAAAGGCAAAATATGGTGTTCGCAGCAGCTATGAAAAGGAATATTTTTCAGAAGCACAAGCTCATCGCAGGCTCCATCTTCAAAGACCTTCATGATATCTTTGGGATCCTGCTTGTACCCACCAAACAAAGTATCATAGGAGCGAATGACTCTTTTCGGGGTTTCAAGGAGGCCTTCTCTATTCGGATTTTCCCCAATGTATTCAAGAATTCTACGAATGTTATCTTCCGGACCAGACTCTACAGTCATTCGCTCCCATGGAAAGCTTACCCATTTATCTTGAAGATTTGGAATATTTTTCTTTTCTACAAGTGCATAGAATGGCACGGAAGGATATTTTTGGTAATACTTTTCTCTAGTTTTTCCACTGTCAATAATGTCATCTACAAACACATCTGCTTGCCCTGGAGATTCCAAAAGAAAAGAATCCACCTTCAAAATAGATAGAGCTTCCTCTACTGCTTGGGCAGCAAATATTCCTCCTCTTGGAATCCCATAGATTCTACGTGTTCCTACAATCTTTTTTGTTGCGATGTTTTTAGCAATGTCAGAAGCTTTTGCTTTAACATCCATCCAGGTTAATGGGTATACTGTTTCCAAAATTGCTCTCCTAAGACCTCACTATTTGGCTGCGAGTCCAGCCAAGACTGCATAATGCAGTCTGTTTCTATATTATCGTATGTTAAGAACCTTTTGAAGCTGGACACTGAGACGCCACAATGGATTTTCTGATACATAGTCAATTGCAGGTTGATAATCTTCAGAGCATGGCTGAATATAGCAACGATGGCTGTTAAAAAGTGAGTAAGGAATATCACATTCAATTTTCTTCATGTCTAAATTTTTGTCTAGAACAACTTTGATTTCATTGGCAACTTCAAAGCTTTTGTAAGAAATATGTCCAGCTTTTGGGCTTACAGTTATAAATACATCTGGAAATCGCTCTCGAATTTTATGAAGTCTCTTCCATAAAACCCCATTTGTTTCAATACAAACTCTTTCTTCTCCTATAAATTCGATCAATGGGGTTAGATTTTGAAGTGTAGGCTCCCCACCTGTTAAAACATAAATTAAATTTACCTTTTCTAATTTTACAATTTCAGATGTTAGTTCCTGTAAAGTAAGTTTGTACATCAAAGAGTGGTCCGTATCGCAATAGGAGCAATGTAGCTGGCACCCTGCAAAACGGAGGAACACAGCCGGTCTTCCAGCATTATATCCTTCACACTGCAAAGATCGAAATATCTCGTTGATGTCGTAAGTTACATTTCCCATACAGCTACATTCCCTTCGCTTTCTTGTACAGAAACCAGAGAAACATAACTTCCTTCATTCAATTTCTTCTGCACTTCAGTAGCTATCCATCTAGCAATATTTTCTGCTGTAGGACGATAGGGAAGAATATCATTCAACCACTGGTGGTCCAATGAATTTACCACTTGCTTAATCAGATTAAAATCCATAACCATCCCAAACTCATTCAAAGTTTGGGACTTAACTTTGACAACAACCTTGTAGGAATGACCGTGATTACGATTGCAAGGGGATTCGTAAGGAAGATTGAGCGTGTGTCCAGCTTGAATATCCATTGTTTTTACGACAGTGTACATTAAGGTCTCCTTAAATAAAAAGGGATTGTATACTTAGATTATTATCGTACACAATCCCTTTTTAAGAGGGTGAGGAAAGCAATTAGATTGTGGAAGAGAAACCGTCGTCAGTCTTCTTGACTCCACGATTCTCAGCAATAGCGTGCATTAGATGCATTCGAATAAGAGCTACATCCAATCCGGTCTTGTCTGCAAGTTCTTTCAGAGTCAAAGGCTTCTTGGAAAGGGCATTGTCAATAGTATCCGACTTTGTCCCAATTCGATATCCGAACTTATTGACTCCAGCCTTCTCTTTCTTCTCTTTCTTTTCGTCCGTATTCTTAATCTTCTTTTCAGACTTATTCTTAACTAACTTCTTATCGCTAGCCTTGACAGTCTTCTTGTCAGATTTGTCTTCAGAACGTCCTTCATACTCTGCAATAGAAAGAATTTGACCTCTCTTAAACTTCTTTTCAGTCTTCTTAGCCTTAGCCATGTTTACTTCTCCTTCGTCTGGAATTAAATTGATTTTCTCTAGATTTGTTACGGCTCTACAAACAGCATGACAAAGATGATTTTCATCATTGGAAATTTTGGTTGGAAGGTCTGGTGTGTCTTTAAGAATTTCTGGAAGCTTGTTCAGCTTTCTTTCTATTCTCGGATCTTCCCATACCCTGCACGTTTTAAATCCTAGATCCAAAAACATGTCAATGGCGGCACTTCTTGTAACTTCCATTTGTATCCCCTTTCAGTTGGATTTGTAATGGTATCGGGCACATCCCGCACAGTATTAATACTACTAAGTTAGTGAGTATCCTAAGACCTTACCATTTAGCTGTGTGTCCAGCTATGACTACCTAACGTAGCCTGTTACCCTATTATCGTCTACTAGGACTCAGGACTCAAGCAAAATCTGAAATTTTAGTAATAATTTTGAAGTTTTATTCTACTGATCTTTCTCAGTGAGGGTCTCCATTTTCTTATTCAACAGCAATCTAATATTTTCTAAAGAAATATTTTTACTTTTCAACAGACGGTTCTCATTTTTTAATCCTCTTATCTGATCCAATGGTAATGGATCAAGTGACATAAAACCACAAAGATTACATCTCAAAACACGATCATCTTCAGAGTCTCCAGTTGGATCAGTACCAACATCCTTAAGTTCTCCTTCAAAACAACAAGGGCATCGGCATTCCAATCGCTTATTCTTCTTTTGCAATCGCTCGATCTCCTTCTTCAGTTCTGCGATGCGGGCCCGGAGATCGGCATCCAGTACGTACTCCCTGGGAATCTCGACCTTCACTGCGATGCGGGCCCGGAGATCGGCAATCTGCTGGCTGGGAGGTATCTTCTTCCCCATTCCACCACAGTCCGGACATGTATATCTTTGGTCTGTCTCGTAGTCGCCTACTTGATGTGGCCAGACCCAGCCTGCGCCTTCACAAGTTTCACACTTTTCATCGTC
>Ga0172363_10004612_pt1 | contig 11153 bp, 9 predicted proteins | sample LakKivs2_kivu2a2_FD_114541 | JGI IMG/M metagenome (GOLD analysis project Ga0172363, IMG submission 114541) | Sediment microbial communities from Lake Kivu, Rwanda - Sediment s2_kivu2a2 | ecosystem: Environmental > Aquatic > Freshwater > Lake > Sediment | place: Rwanda: Western Province, Lake... | reverse complement strand
GGAGAAGGTGGGGATGAGGTTTTTGCCGGCTACCCCAAATATAGAATTATGTCAGAATCTAAAGAATTCGCCAAGAAAATTCCAAATTTTCTGAAAGGAAAAATTACGGCGAATACGTTATCTTTTCTGTCCAAAGGTCTTCCTGATTTTAAAGTTAAAAAATATGTTGAATTTCTTAAAGGATTTATCCCAAGTCTAGGCAACGATGCAGAATCATATATGAAGATGGGTTCTCCTGGTTTTAGCGAAGAGGAAAAGAGACAACTATATTCTAATGAATTTTTAGAAAAGACAAAAAATGAAAATACAGTCGAGGTTTTCAGACCATATTTTGAAAGGGATATAAATTTTATAAATAAGATGGTAGCATTTGATATGAAAGTGTGGATGTGTGATAGACTATTAATGAAGGTAGATAAAATGACAATGGCATTTTCTATTGAAGCTAGAGCACCATTTTTAGATCAATATTTGGTAGAATTTGCCAATAAAATGCCGATGAATATAAGAATTGGAAGATATATTTTTAAGAAGTCTATATCAAAAGTTCTTCCGAAGAAAATTCTTGAAAGAAGAAAACATGCTTTTATTGTACCAATCAGTACATGGTTTGACAAAGAATTAAAAGAAAGGGCTTCAGAAATATTATCAAAATTACATAGAAAAGAATATTTCAAGCAAGAATATATCAATCAACACATTCTTGGAAATACGAAGAAATTAATGCATGATCATCAAATATGGAATTTATTAAATTTTGAGATTTGGCACAAGATTTTCATAGAAGGAGATAATCTATTTAAGCCTGAACTTTCACTCGATAAACTGATAGAATGAAAGAAAACATTGCTCATATAAGATTAAGATTTCTGAGAATCACGGAAACATTCATATACGAAGAAATAAAAAGTATTAGAAAATACCAACCATTTGTTTTCTGTATAAAAACTGAAAATTTAGATAAGTTTCCATTTGAAAATATAGAAAGTTTATCTAACCTAAATCCAGTATCTTATGCTTTCAATTCTATCTATTGGTTAAAGTTCAAAAAATGCCCATATTTTGAAAAAGTGATAAGAAAAGAAAATATAAAACTGTTACATGCTCAATATGGAAGGGAAGGCATTTGCGCTATATCGTTAAAAGATAAATTTGATATACCACTGATAACAAACTTTAGAGGTTGGGATTCATCGACGTTCATTAAGAATAACCCCAGGGTGTATGATGAGCTATTTCAAAAAGGTGATTTGTTTTTAGCTCGTTGCCAAGACATGAAAAAAGATCTTATTGGACTCGGATGCCCTGAAAAGAAAATAATTGTTCATCATTCATCAATTGATCTGAAAAAATTTAGGTTCAAAATAAGAAAACCTGTTGATAAGAATGAAAAAATTAAAATTCTTTTGGTTGGGAGGTTCGTTGAAGCAAAGGGGATAGATCATGCCATAAAAGCATTTGCAAAGGTGAGAGAAAATTATCAAAATATCTATCTTACAATTATAGGTGATGGCCCAGAAAAAAATAAATATAAAAAACTAATAGGAGTATTAGGCATAACTAACGATGTTAAGTTGACAGGATATCAACCACATAATAAAGTTATAGAGGGGATGGGAAAGTCGCATATTTATATGTGTTCACCCTTCGTTGACAGAAAGGGAGAAAAAGAAGGTACCAATAATACTTTCGCGGAGGCACAAGCTACCGGTATGCCAACAATAGGTACATATCATGCTGGCATACCAGAGGCTGTAATCAATGGCAAGACTGGTTTTCTCGTAAAAGAAAAGGATATAGATGGCTTGAGTAATAAATTATCCTACTTAATTGAGCATCAAGATTTATGGGAGAAATTGGGTAGAAATGGGAGGAAGCATATAGAGAAAGAATTTAATATGAAAATTCAATCAAGAAAGCTTGAAAAAATTTATGATACTGTTCTAAGTAGCTAAAGTTTTTTTCATTAATTTTCTTCTTAAAAAAAGATTCATTCTTGGCAAAGAAGTTTTAAAATCACATGTTTTGCATTGTAAACCTTCAAGATCACCTTTTAAATGTCTTAATCTAAGTTGTTTCACTTTCTCTCCATGCCAAATATCGTATATGCTTTCTTTTTTTACATCTCCTACAATTAATTGTTTATTCCAATCTACGCAACAAACAGAAACTTCACCGTCCCAATTTACAGCTAAACCGTTCTGTCTATTCCCGAAGAGGGTAGGACATGGATAGGGTTCCTTTATTGGTTTAATAGGAGTTATATCTTTATCCTCGACACTTCCACCCCAAGTGAGATAAACTCTAACTGGAACTGAATCAGCAATAGATTTCCATTTTTTAACAAAATCATTTACTTCATGAATATTGTCTTTCATGTAAACGATTTTCACTCTTACTAATGGTTCTTTCAAACCCATTTCATTTCTCATCTCTATAAATCTTTTTGTGTTATTTTCAACTGTCTCAAATGCAGCAACACCTTTTATTTTTTTGTATGTTTCGTTTGTTACTGCGTCTAAACTAATTGTCAGTTCATCAAGACCAGATTCAAGTATTTGCTTGGATTTTTTTTCATTTAGAAGTATACCATTTGAAGCAAAAGCTACCTTATTTGAGATTCCACTCTCTTTTGCATATTTAATCATTTTAAGTAGGTTTGGTGCAAGTAACGGTTCTCCATCTTTATGTAGATCTAATTCACATAACTTTTTGTGACCAATACATTCATCAATGATTTTCTTAAAAAGTTTAAAATCCATATAACCTATTTTTTTACTACTTTTTATCCTAGGGCAGAAAACGCACCTAAGGTTACATTTATTAGTAGGTTCAATAAAAAGAACGGTTGGAAAATCAAAAGAAATTTTATAATATCTTTCAAAGTTTAAATAGGTGTAAAATCTGAAAGGAGTAAAAAGAAATTTCCATGATGTCGTTCTTTCTAAGAAAATTGCTTTTTGGATTAATCTTTCTTTTAATAATTTGAATTTCATAAAATCTATTCAATTCGTAATTTTATCATTTAATTTTTAATTGTTTTAAATATATCTTCCAATTCTTCTTAATCCTTCTAATACCTCCGTATCTTAAAAAATTAAATACATCTTTTATTCTAATTGTATTAACTTTTAATGGTATGTTTTTTTTATTTGCTTCTTCTTTGAAGAATAAATACCATTTATAAAATTTGTCTCTATCTAAATTTTTTGTCATAATCAATTCAGGTTTATAGCCAGTAATAGATAATTGAGAATAATCGAAATTTACACTATCTGATACCAAACCAATAGATTTGGCATATTTCCATATTTCTGTTTTAGGTAGTGGTGTAAGTTGAAACACTAAAAAACAATCTAAATTGGGGTTTCTCACTAATGATAGAGTTTTTCTTAAGTCTTCTTCTGTTTCCTCTGGATGACCCATAACTAAGTTTCCTATAGTAGTGATCCCAGCTTCCTTACATAATTTTAATGCTCTTTTATTATCTTTGACTGTAACGGATTTTCCTTTCAATTTCTGTAGAATTTTCTCAGAACCACTTTCGAGACCGAATACAGTGGCCTCAACACCTATTTTTTTTAAAAGTTCGCACACATGCTTATTTATCAGGTTCGCTCTTGACCAAATATTAAATTTTATATCAATCTTTCTTTCTTTTAGTATCTCACTTATTTTTTCAAGTCGGTCTATATCTGCTATAAATAAATCATCCCAAATTATTATGCCTTCTGCTTTATATTTTTCAATCAGCAATTCAATTTCACTAACTACATACTCGGCTGAAAAACGTCTGTAAGATTGCCAGAACTTTGAAGATGAACAAAAAGAACACTTATAAGGGCATCCTCTTGAAGTAATCATCTGGGCATATCTACCAATCTTACTAAAAAAATTTCTTCTCGGTATCATATAATTCTTCATATTTAATAGATCCCTTGCTGGGAAAGGTATGGAATCCAATGGATTTATCAAAGTTCTTTTGTTGTTGATTCTAATATTACCATTATCATTAAAAACTATGCCTTCTACTCCTCTTAACTTATCTAAAGGGAAACACCCCTGCTTTAAGTATATTTTCATCAATTCTAGGATAGTTTGTTCGCCCTCATTTATTACACCAACATCAAAATTAGAAAGATGATGAGGCATTAATGAAATGTGAACACCGCCAATCAAGACTGGTATATCGAATGTTTCTTTTATTTCCGTGCCCATGTTGGCTATTTTGTTATATTCAAGACTCATAGAAGTTATACCAACTATATCCGGCTTTTCTCTTTTAATCGCTTCTAATAGATTTTTTTCTTTGTCTATTATAACAGTATTATCAAAATTCAAATACCTCCTTAGATAGGATGCTAAATAAGCAAGTCCCAACGGTGGGTCATGTTGTTCATCCTTTTCTCCAAATGACGATACTATCGGATTTATTAAAGCAAGTTTAGTCATATTTTAATCAACTCTTGCTGTGTCTAGATATAACTACCACTCATATCTTTTCTGTAACTTTATATATATTTTATTGAGTTCCAATGTCTTTGAAGTAATGCTGGAATATTTGCATTCATTGATGGGATAGCTGAACATTGTGTCCAACAATTAGGACAATTTCCATTTTTTATCAATTCCCTTGTTTTTTTCATTGTCTTGCTTCTCCAAAAAGATTTAAGATTGAGATCAAATTCCTTCAAATTACCTAATTTTTCCTCCCATTGAATACAGGGGTAAACATTCCAATAAGGATCTATATAACAGAATGAAAAAGTTGCAGCACAAGGAATAATTAACTTTCTGGGGTGAAATAGGAATTGTATCATTTTTTTATGAAAGAAATCCTTTTTGAAAAATTCGTATTTTTCCTGGAGTTTTTGAAGTTGTTTAACTAAGCCATAAATGTCATTTAGTGTTTCTCCTCTTTTCATATTGTTAAAATAAAAGGATTGCTGAGCTATTCTAAAAGATATCTGTTCGGGTCTAAGCCCAAATTTAACAAAATAATCTACAAAAGAATTTAACTCCTTATAATTACTTTCTGTAATTGTATGAGATACAGAAACACTTAAAAAATCATATTTCTTTTTTTGTTTCATAGCCCATTTCAAAAGTATTACAGCCCTGTTAAATAATCCATGCATGCCTCTTAAATGATCATGAGTTGGACCCAGACCATCAAAAGAAACAGAAAAACTATGTGGAATGCCTCCACTCAAGTTTTGAAGAATTTTTGTTTCATCTCTTTTTATTTTATTTAGAAATATACCATTTGTTAGTATATCCGTATTATAACCTTTTTTATCGAGAAAAAGAACAATATCGTACAAGTCCTTTCTTAAAAAAGGTTCACCTCCCGTGATGGCAATCTTAGTTAAAAAATTGTTCTTTTCTACAAATGTAGTAAACTCATCTAAAGTTAGTTCATTTTTGATGTTTGTATGGTTATCATGATACCTTTTCCAGATGTTACATATTCTACATCTTGAATTGCACATGTAAGTTGTAGCTAATAAAACACTGCTAGGTAAAATCATAGGGAAACTAAAATATCTGAAACTTTCTGCTCTCATTGCGTTAATTAAATTCTTAAACGACCTCTTTACATAAAATTTCTTCTGTTTCATATTTACCATTTTTTTTATACTTTAATCAATTAATTTCATATTATCATTTGTAAACAACCACCGATTGAAATCAATGGCATTCATTAAGTCTTTTCTGGTCACCTTTTTCCCTTGTCTTCTGACATACTGCCCTATTATTTATGGCTGTATATCATCAATCGAATCAAAAAAGTTTATAAGTGTTTATATTCTTAGTGTTGAATTAGATTTACTAATTTGATATATGATAATATGATTGCCATCATACTGGGAACAAGGCCCGAAATAATAAAGATGAGCCCAATAATAAGAGAATGTGAAAGACGTAATGTAGAATATTTTATACTTCATACTGGACAACACTATTCCTATAACATGGATAAATTGTTTTACGAAGAATTAGATCTTCCAACACCAAATTATAATCTTGGCATAAAATCTAAATCGCCAATGTTACAAGGTGAACATATTGGGCGAATGCTAGTACAAATAGAGAAAATTTTATTAAAAGAGAGACCTGACATAGCATTAGTACAAGGTGACACAAATACAGTCTTGGCAGGTTCTATATGTGTTAGTAAATTAAAGACAAGCCCAATAAATAGGAATATTCTTTTAGGTCACGTGGAAGCAGGTCTAAGAAGTTATGATAGAACTATGACAGAAGAGATAAATAGAGTTTTAGGTGATCACATGTCTGATTATCTGTTCGCACCAACAAAACAGTCAAAAGAAAATATTTTAAAGGAGTCTATAGAAGAAAAAAAGATTTATATAACTGGAAACACAATAGTCGATGCTGTTTATGAAAATATGAAAAATGTTGAAAAATCAGATATTCTGGATAAATTAAATTTAAATAGAAAAGATTATTTCCTCGTGACTGCTCATAGACAGGAAAATGTTGATGATAGAAATAAGCTTAAAAATATAATTAATGGACTAGAAAAATTGCACAAAGAATTTGGCATTGATATAATTTATCCTGTCCATCCTAGAACTAGGAAAATGATTTATAAATTCAGCATATCTATACCAACAAGCCTTAGATTAATAGAACCGGTAGGAGTTTTTGAATTATTTAAACTGGAAGCTAATGCGAAGCTAATATTAACGGATTCTGGGGGTCTGCAAGAAGAGAGTTGCATATTAAAAGTTCCATGTGTTACATTAAGAGAAAATACAGAAAGGGTTGAAACCTTGTATCTTGGTTGTAATATTCTTGCTGGGACAGACCCTGAAAAAATATTGGAATCTACAAAAATTATGCTTAATAAAAAGATAATATGGTCTGAACCATTTGGGAAAGGCGATGCAAGTAAAAAAATAATTGATATAATAATAAAGTAATTTATCTTTCAATTACCGAAATAATCTTCTTCATTCTATGAATAGCTGTATGATCACGATAAGCCCTCTTTTGACCTTTACTCGCTATTTTCTCTCTTTCTTTTCTATTATTCAAATAAAAATTCATCAATTCTACCAATTCCTTTAATTTATCATAACATACTATCTCCCTTCCAACACTGAAAAGTTCTTCGATACCATTTGGCCTGTCAGTTAAAAGAAAAGAACCACACCCTGTTGCTTCAAATGTCCGATAATTGGCTTTTTGTCTTGTATGTTTCATTTTATCACTATGGATGTTAAGTACAATTTTCGTAGCATTAAAGAGTTTAACCAAATTTTCACCCTGTGCATAACCTCTATAATTTTTTACTACATCTAAATCAGCAAATCTTTTCCAATAACTCCCATAGATTTTAATGTCGAAACCCGCATTCAATAGATATTTGATTATTCTTTCCCTGTCTGGGTAATAGCCCCCAGCAAAACACACATCTGAATAAAACCTTTTATTTTCTTCATCAATAAGTTTAATTTTTCTATGAAATGATGGATCACAAAAGAAAGGTAGGTATTCAACATTCTTAACACCAAGTTTTTTATAGTTATGTATAGAGCTTTCGTCATTGGTAAAGACATAATCATATGCAAGCGAAATATACTGAGAAATTCTTTCAAATAGTGGCGGATCATCAATAAACCAAAGAATAGTTGGTATTTTCAATCGTTTTTTTATCCATTCAATAGTCCAAGGAAAAATAATTTCTCCTTTTACTGCAAAGAGCGCATCGGGTTTATATTGCAAACAAAATTTTTTTAATTTTAAATTACACAATTTAATACCGGATTGAAATAAAAATGGTAAATTTTGTTTTAAAAAAAGTTTTGATTCAGTTTCATAATTAAAAATCGAAGTATCGTAACCTAATCTATTTAAAGATCTGATGCAGGATACAATTAAAGATTCTTTATTAGTTCGACTAGCAATCAAGATTTTCATTTATCAAAACCCATTTCTTTTTTTATTCTTATTTCAAATTGTTGTCTTCTTTTTTCTTCAATTATTACATTTTTAAAAACATCGCGAAGAGGTACATATTGTATTTTAAAAAGTAGTTCATTTAGTGGTTTTAACTTCTTTAACAGTTTATATGCAATTCTAATGTGCTTCACCTTAAATATCTAAGAATGTTAGAGTTATTAATTTACATTTTATTTATTTAGACAAAATATAGATAAAAGATTTATAGGTAGAACTTTTATGAACAAAAAAATTATTGCAATCTTAATTTTTTATTTTATTCTTCAACTATATCTTTCACAATACCATGAATTACAATCGGATGAAGGTACACATGGTTTAATCGGTATCTTTTATAATGATGCAATAATAAACATAATGAAATTCCATTCAATTGACGACATAAAAAATTTTGCATTCGATTTTATCCTGAAATATCCTAAAGTATCCCCATACTATCCACCGCTATACCATATATTATTGGCAACAGTTTTTTTCATAAACAAGTCCATGCTAATTTTAAGAATACTCAACATATTGATAACGGTATTAACTGGTCTAGTAGTTTTTGAGATAAGCAAGGAACTTGGATTAAAGGAGAAAGGTGCATTTATCAGTCTAATTTTCTTTCTGGGGTTTAGTCTAATTTTTTATTATGCAGACAAAATAATGATAGACATACTGCAGACGCTGACTTTTTCATTGACACTATTATATTACATAAAAATTAGAAACAAGAAAAATTTGGATTTAAGGAATGTTGTTATACTTAGCGTATTACTAGTTTTAGCATTCTCTACAAAGTTTTATTCTATTTTTCTTCCTTTAATAATCCTGATAGATGCGATCTTTAATAATAAAAAAATTATAAAAGAATTAATTTTATCCTTTGTTATATCATTATTAGTACTATCACCTTACTTGTATTTTTATTTCAACTTTAAAATTTACAAATTGACGATTAATCTATCGAACATCCCGTTTAAAAATAATTGGGTGTACTTTGATATTTTCTCAAATTTTGGGATGTTTGCCGGGATATTTGTGACAATATCAATGATTTGGTTTTTATACAAAAACGGAAGAAATGTTCTATTGTTGAGTTGGTTTTTCATACCACTTATTGCTCTATTATACATAAATAACAAGGATCCTAGGTTTGCATTTATTCTAATGCCAATATATGCCATATCATGTGGTTCCTTCTATACTTATTTGGAAAAAACTAAATGGAAAAAAATTGCACTTATCATTGTTTCGTTAATTGTTTCTTCACAAATAGTTTATGATATATATATTAATTCGACGGGAGAGAACCATGCACCAGATAAAATCATAGAATTAATTAAAAAAAATGGCAATGTTTTAATTACCTCCGAGTCACCTGTTTATTCCTCGGTTTACATGTTTTATGGCAATTTATATGGAGTTGCTGGTAACTTCATAAGACCTTGTGCCTTACAACAAAAAGTAGTAACAAAAGATTTCTTGGACAGATGGGGTATTAGATACATAATCGATCAAAATAATTCAATAAGTGATACATCTATTGTAGCTCTGAATTTAAGCCTTATAGAAGATAATAAAATAAAATTGTTCGAATACAACGTAAAAAATGAAGTTGATTGTAATTTTATTTGTCTTTTAAATGGAAAGTTATGCGAGGGAGATGGTTTTTCTAGGTTATTAGAACTAATCAACAATAGAACAAACATTACAGATTAAACATTAATCGTTCTTAGTCCAAAAATGATATAATGAAAATAGTAGCGTTAATTCCAGCTTACAATGAAGAAAGGACGATACAGGAAATCATTAGAAATACAAAAAAATTCGTTTCGGAGGTAATAGTAGTTGATGACAATAGTACCGATAGAACTAAAGATTTAGCGACTCTTGAAGGTGCAAATGTCATTTCTCATAAAAAAAATAAAGGTTATGGTGCCGCCATCATTACTGGAATTAAATACAGTTTAAAAGAAAAAGCAGATATTGTTGTTTTGTTGGATGCAGATACACAACACAACCCGAATGAAATAGATTCAATAGTAAAACCATTGATTGAAAATAAAGGAGATTTAGTTATTGGTTCTAGATTTCTGAATAATATGAAAATACCTGTGTACAGAAAATTTGGAATTAAATTTATTACAGATCTAATGAACATTTTAACTGGTGCAAAGATAACAGATGCACAGAGTGGATTTAGAGCATTCTCTGGCAAAGTCCTAAGAGAAATTAATTTGAGAGAAAATGGAATGGGTATTTCTGTAGAAACAATATTTAAAGTTAAAGAAAAGGGTTTTAAAATTATAGAAGTACCGATAAGTTGCCAATATGAAAAAATAATACATAAAATAAACCCTATTTCACATGGCTTCCAAGTTGTTTTATCAATCTTAACATATTTTATAAAAACATTATAGATTGCTATGAGAGATTATGATGTAATAATTATTGGCGGGGGATTATCTGGTTTAAGTTCAGCTTACTTTCTTTCAGAAAATGGTTTTAGTGTTCTTGTTATAGAAAGGGAGAGAGAAATTGGAGGATTATGTGGAAGTTATAAAATTGATGGGTACGATATTGAAAAATTTTACCATCACGCATTTCCATCCGATAATACAATGAAAGAAATTTTAAAAGAATTAAAAATAGAAAATTTATTGGAATGTAAAAATGCCTCAATAGGATTTTATATCGATAAAAAGGTATACAAGCTGGATACAGCATTAGATATTTTAAATTATCCCTTAGGACTAACAGATAAAATAAAACTTGGTTCAATTATTTTTAAAATAAAAACCCAGAAAAATTTCTATACGTTAGATGACGTATCAGCAAGAGATTGGTTAATAAAAAATGGTGGAAATAAATTATACAGAGATTTCTTTTTACCATTACTAAGAGGGAAGTATGGTGATATGATAGATGAAACATCTGCAGCTTGGTTTCTTGAAAGGATAAAATTAAGGTCTTCAAGATCTCTAAAAGGTGAAAAAATATGTTATATGAAATATGGCTTTAAAACTCTAATCGAAAAAATTGAAGAAAAGATAACCGAAAATGATGGAAAAATTATTACAAATACTGCAGTAACCGGTATAAAAAGTAAAAATGAAAATAGATTAGATATTTTATACTCTTCAAAGAAAAGTGAGGCAAAAAATGTAATTTCAACG
>Ga0172363_10004611_pt1 | contig 11156 bp, 5 predicted proteins | sample LakKivs2_kivu2a2_FD_114541 | JGI IMG/M metagenome (GOLD analysis project Ga0172363, IMG submission 114541) | Sediment microbial communities from Lake Kivu, Rwanda - Sediment s2_kivu2a2 | ecosystem: Environmental > Aquatic > Freshwater > Lake > Sediment | place: Rwanda: Western Province, Lake... | reverse complement strand
TGCGAATACTGCCCGATTAAAGAATGAAGCAAAGATAAAATCACCCCAGCTCGAGTATCTAGGTCGTAACCTAAAAGATAGAAATGCCTGAGAAATTGGAAAATCTCCTCATCGGGAACTTCTTGGTCACCATTAGCTTTCTTAAGATGGGACCGAAAAACGCTTAATTTGCGTTGCTTTGCCTGACTGCTAAAATTAGCCAGTTCGACTTTTGTGAAAAACTCTCCTGAGTTTTCGCAGGACCGTGCCCACTCAAGGATTCCCCGAACATCGCCGGTGTCCGTCGCACTTAGAGAGCTGGTAATGAGAGCAATGCAATCCTTTCCCCTCGTGAATATTTCGGGACTATTATAGTCCATCCAAGCTCGTTGAATCACCTCGCCAAAGTCATTATCCCGCGTTATCTTGATTGAGAGCTTTATCTGACCGAGCAATTTTTGTTGTTGTCCGTCACCTAGCCTTTCGACGAACACGATTAGGTCATCTGTGTTATATCCGGCGTATCTTCCTTGAAGCTTAATCCTCTTAATTGCACAGTCAGGAAAACACGGAATGAATCCACCAGCAAGCATGAGCACTACATACAGCGCCTGAACGCGAGTTTCGAAAATTACGCCGCCTCCACCGGTTGAAACAGGATTAATAATTTGTTTTTCCGAACCCCTCATAGTAAGCAGTCAAGTTCTCTCAGATACAGATACCTCTTAACCACTATTAATATTATACCATTTAAGAGCCTCTTTTGTGATGCTTGATTACCTAATAGCTTATATGGGTAATACCTTCTCAGCGGTGTTTTACAAATAGAAAGGCCTACTGTAGCACCAGCAGCAAGAGGGCATGAGAGTTCCTCACATATGAGGAGGTCTGCATCGTTCTTATTCCAAAAGCTTCATCGGAACCCGTGTCACCCAGCGGCATATGTTGCTGGGTCATTCTTTTGCCTGTGGTAACCCGTTGCGTGGTAGATACCACTGTGCGATAATGCTATTGGGAAGTGCCAAGCCTGATCAACAGAAAGCCAAAGAAGGCAGCATGGCAGTTTACAGCCGTACGAAAGTGGTGAGATGATATGACGGAACAACCAAGTAACGATCGCAGTAACATGGTAAGCCCCTATGACACGGCCATAGGTGATATCCTCGGCATTGTCAATTGCTTGAGATACCTCGGTGACGCAGACAAGTTCTTAGCATGGTTACGCTCGCAGCATGGTCGACTAGACAACAGCAGGTTGTTTGACGGCTACAAATTCACCATTAACACCTTAGTCAGAATGCTCTGCAACGAAATCGCTAATAACTACAGCCTCAGTCTTTCTGAAGATCATATTTTCTCAAGAGCACGCTTCGCCGGGATTTCTCTCACTAAGGTGCCAAATACCTGCGAGAAATCCATTATTCTTCGAAACATATATTCCCAGATACAAGAGGTTCTCACTACAAAAGAATGGGAAACCATGAAGGCACAGTATGCGAAATTCTACAAAGAGGTCGTGCGTCCACTAGATGGCCTCGAGCTTGCTGCGATTGTATCCCCGAGTCACGGCGTCGAAACCATAGACAAAGCTGTTGACTACTGCTCCATGTTTCAAACGTACATTTTCCTCAACGATACCCAACGGGGATTACCACACGGCTACCTAGCACCCATGTTTGAGGAAGGTAGGGCTTCTTCTTGGGTTATCCTCAGAAGACGAAAGGATTATCTCAACCAAGTGTTTGACGGTTACAAGTATAGTGTCCAGTTCCTTTGGCATTGCTTGTTAGGCCCAAGATTTGAAGAGGCGCCCGTTGCGCGTCTACATGAATCAAGAGACTGGAAACAATTCGACCAATTCTTTGAGATCATACGAGACAAAATGATCAGACCTTTAGAGGCAGAAACAAGCACCCACTTAGGCTTCGACCCCTTAGTCATCTTACAGGAGTCGCCAAAACAAGTGATTCGCAGTCTAATAGAACATGGCCCACCCGAACCAAGACTGTCACAGAAGGACTCCCTAGATAGACTGTTTTTGTGGTACGAAATCCAGTTGATAGATAGCTCTGACTTCGACTTTACTGGGGTAGCTACTTTTGTACCACTGCTTATCGGTCTTATCGAACGGAAGAGGCAGCTAGGTTCGGAAAAAAAGTTGCAACTGGTTAGGCTTATACATGGTAGTCCAATAGAGCATAGGCGCGATTACAGTTACGCAGTCCTTGTCGAGCTTTACGGGAAAATCTCCGACTATTCAGGTTGGCTATTGTTCTATGACTGTTGCTCGGATGCTGGATCTACATCCGAGAGCTACAGGTTTGCAGAGCAATACATAAGTCGGTACCTCAAGGACGGTCTCATCTCTATCTCTGAGCGGTGCGTGGACAAAAAGCGGTTCCTTAGCCTTATGAGAAGCCATCTTGTGTCTCTTACGAGAGAACAAATGTATGAAAGGCGAAGGCGCAAGAGGTAAAGCTAAAGGGGAGCCAAGGCATCTGAAATGCAGCCTCAACAGATACATTCGTTAAATTCCATGCCTGGAAGATTTGTAGATAGGGTATTTTTAGGCGGAGACTATAGGCATGGATCTCTTATCAAAGCTATGGAAGATTCTGTTGTGGATTGCGGGATGACGCCAATTATACCTTGGCAGTTTGGTATAAAGCCAGGAACTGAGCGAGATTCGTCGTTGCTTCTATTAGAGAAGTGCAAGTTTGCAATAATTGAGGTATCGAGTGATGCTGGTCAAATGGTTGAACTAGATAATGCTGACAGATTCAGAACCATTGTGTTATGTTTATGGGACGCCTCCGTCTACGACAAACCGAGAATATCGGCTATGGTGACGTCCAATCTGCTTTTCAAGGCAAACAACAAAGGCTACAGGACGATTCGGGAGTTGCAGTATCTGGTCTATGATTTCTTGCCGGGAGATGAATAATTCGGACCATCTTGTCAATACCCTTGCTTTTACCAAAGACCTAGGATAGATGTCATTACACATTTCCGAGAATTGTTACTTCCCAATTGAGCGGCTTTAGCCTATAATGCTTAGCAGCGTAATATTTTCCACTTGGAGGTGCTTATGGCTGATGCTCCAAAGTTTCGACATAGGGGGACAAGTAAAGGAATTCCTGACATCGGGTGGAACAACCTATCTAGTCATGAAATTCCCAGACGGATCTATCGTAGTGCTGCGCAGAGTGAGAGGCCGGGGAACAAAAGGTGCAACTGCTGAATACAGGCCGCTAAAAGGGACTCCCCAAAAAGAAGTCCTAAGACGACTAGGCGCGAAGGAAGGCACTACCTACCAAATGGGAATAGACCTCCTTGAATAACACTAATAGAACCTGGACTGCTCTTAACGCAGGTGACTTAACAAGTGTATGCCGATATGTGGCACAAAAATATTCAGAATTGTCAAAATTTAGAGCCACATCGATTCTAGCATTCGCTTAGAGGCTGGGCATCTTTTTGAACCAAGAGCCCAGCCTTTTTGTGCCTCACTGGTGACTGCTAGAGCCACAGCCATTGCATCTTCAGGTTTGCAAATTATTTGATAGAAACTCCTTGACAATACCCCGTTTCAGATGCTCATGACAGAATTGATTTTGATAGTTTCTGAGACAGCCATAGCAACTTGTTTCAGCACCGCAAGTGCAATTTGCCACACGCCTATGGGCACTGCTTAGCACGTCATGTAGATTATGGCCTTCCAACAGGCGCTTCACATGCCCCGCACCGGCTGGGACATTGTCAAACAAAATAAGCATAATCCCTCCATCGGAAGGACAGAGACAACCATCCAAGTCTTCTCGTTTTATCCCCAGAGCTTCAGTAGCACCCTCAAGAATAGCGTAAAGGAGAGAGAACCAGAAATCCTTTCCCATTTTGGAAACAGCGAAATCGTACTTAGAAAACAAAATCGATAGGACATCCGTCCTGAAGGTGTGACCAAGGTGCAACGAACCTCTCACAGAGGATGGGCACTCAGCACCAAAAGGCGAATTATGCTTACCTCTAGGCCTTTCAGAAAAGGCTGAGCCACAGTTGAAGCATATCCAGAATCCCTTACCTTTTCTTCCCTTACATATTACCGCTAGTTCACCTCCGGCAGAGTATCGGCAACTAATCTGCAATCTACCGATTGCGAACTCTTTCTGTTCGGGCTCCACATAATCAAAGAAGTACGGCCTCGTGGTAAACTCACGCCTCGGTCTTGATTCGCCTGGTCTTCGTGGTTCAACCTCCCGATCAGTTACAAATCCGAAAATAGGCACAATAAAAGTCTTCACATCGTTTTGCGAGAATGCACGGCCACAGCGTTTGCACTTAGTTAGCAATGATTTGCCTCCAGTTCTGGGTTCTTTGTCGAATCGGTCACAGCTAGGACAAACGACATACCAATACTCATCTAGCGCCCTATCTTTGACCAACCGTAAACCGGCACTTTCCCAGGTGTATCCGTTCGCCACTACTTGGCTGCCAGGAGCGAACTCCGAGATAGCGATGCGAAGGTCCCGTTCCAACTGAATATTCTTGGCCTCCGGACTGTGGTGCAAGGTCGAGAGTTGGACAACATCAACAGGAAAGCCGTATTTCGGAATGACGGTATGAGATGCCAAGAAGTCTATAAGTCGTCTCCTCCGAATGGTTGTCATCCTTTCATCAGCCCATCTCATATCGGCGTTAAGCCTATTACGTATACTTTGATTCCTAGTCATCTTGTACTCATTGTCTTTACGATCATAAAAATCTTTTAGCTTGGCATACTCATCCTTTATTTGTACATTAGTAGTTTCTAGAGAACCGCCTTTGCCACACAGGTCATTTATCCACCCCCAGTTTTCAATATCAAACACGTCATGCATATTCTGAGGAATAGCCCTTTTTAGCGACACCAATATAGGGTCAGGTTTTCTTTTAAGATACTCTGTCAATTGCTCAGACCCCGGAATACCTTCGTTCTCAAGACGGAAGAAAGAATCTACGCTACCAAAATAGTCTTCATATTGTCTAAAAAACTGCGCGAGGACAATAGAATGCAGATGCCGACGAACAATCTTTTCATTGCGGATTTCGACAACAGGAGGTTTGATCTGTCCCGCTACCATCCTGACTGGGTCTCTAAAGTAGGTGAGATCATGGGAGCGAAGTTGGGCAAAAGTCAGGGTGAAACCTATAGAATCAAGCCTGCGTCCTGCCCTGCCAGATCGCTGAATATAATTCGAAGGTTCTGGAGGAACATTGCGCAAGAATATTGCTTCAAGCTCCCCAAGGTCTACCCCCAATTCGAACGTTGTTGAACAGCTCAGCACATTTATGTCGCCTCTTATGAACCTTTGTTGGATTTTTGAAGCATATTCTGTTATCAGTTGGGCTGTGTGCTCGCAGACCCTCATGTCGGCAGGGGTAAGCGTGGAGTACAGATGACGATAGTGGTTCCGTAGCAGCGCCTCTCGATTTCCAGAAGAACCTAGTAGCTCTAGATTCCCATTACAGTTAAAGGTGGGGCACACACCGCGGATGCTTGCTGGTACAATTACTCCACATCTGTCACAAACGAACCAAGTAGAGGTAGGTCTTTCCTGAATAACCTGCCAGTACCTGTAATCAAGCTGATAGAGCGTACCCTCTCGGGCATCAGTGATCTGATGAATACCCTTACTTGCCCAGTTAGTTGTGATGTCCTCCCAAATACTTCCGAGCAATCTTCTGCATTCCTGGTTATCGGCGTCTTGCCCCGAAATCTGCTTGTAGAGTTTCCTCAGGTATTCCAGTCTAGTGTTCAGCTTTCCAGAGGAAGGAATAAAAGAGTAAATGCCTTTCCTAGCATCAGATTTCTCTCCACGAAACCTGTACTCCTTATTACGCGGCGAAAAGAACTCATCTTGCGGGCTTGGCGCATCTCCGGGGAAGGTGGTAGCCATATTGTAGCGCAGTGTATTAAGGAGTGTTTGATACAATCCCACCGCCTCTTCTCGTGTAAGATTCCACGGAGGCCCCAAGATATCTTGGATTGGACGCCATCCGTCTGGCGATATTGTAAGGTAAGACACAAGCCCGACTCCTTCGAGGGAGTTTCGACGATCCCATGACCCGCAGAAATCCTGCAGGATCCATTTCCAAGTTTCTTTCCTCTTCTCTTTTCTGTCCATGCTTGTATCGAACAGGTTTCTCGACTCAGCCTGGGCGAGAACGTCTTCGCACAGGCTTCTGAGGCGATAGTCTTCAATTGTGCTGTTCAAGCGAAGTGCTTCTACAATAAGTCGCCGGAACAATATTCTCTTGTGTGTGTATTCCAAGTAAGGAGCGAAAAATGCTGCATCTTGTCTGCTATCAGAAAAGGCAAGTATTTTCTTGTCTCTTGTAGCTTTCTTTTCAAGATTGTGGAAAAGGGTGGTTGCTAATACGGCAGCTGGTGCATCCTGTTGGAAGATAAATTCACGTACAATGTTAACCGACCGCAGACCACAGAAGCAACAGACGTTCAGGATGGTGTCTTTAGGCGTTATTTCAACCAGACCAAGGACGGAACCACCTGTATGACCACAATCGCATGCCGGTACATCGCCTTCCATCCAGATTGCCCCACATCTCGGACACAACTTCCAGCTTTGGCCTTTCTGCGCAAGTTCCTCCGGCACGGCGACTTCTTCGTCCTCATCTTCCTCCAGTTTCATGTCATACTTCCACAAAAGGAAAAACCTATTCTTGCGCGGTGTATCTAACTCAGCAAAAGAATGCTTCAGTTTACCCTGTACCACATCGCCGACTAAATATTCCTGTCCACATCGGCGACAGGAAGCAAGCTCAAAAACTGGGAATCTATCACTCGTTTGTTCATGTCTCTCCAGAAATATGCGCGGCTCGGGATAAAAGGACACAAAGATGCCTTCAGGTGCACGCACGAAGAGGTGATACCGAGCAGGAAGAAGAGGCAATGATTCTGGATTAGGTCGTGCCCAAACTGCTACGTTTACAAGATTCATGACATGCGCACGATCTTCACCTGATGGGCTGTCAGTTCCAATGACTCGCCTCAGACAATCTTCAAAATCTCTTGCATTTTCTTCCAGTAAGGCTCTTAATCTTGCAATTCTTTTGTCTCCTGATAATACCCCGTATAAGAACTTCTTAGCATTATCTTCAGACTCCTCCCTGGCTTTGCTCAAAATGCTTTCTGTGACTTGATGCCTCTCAAGTATTTGGTAACATTGCTCCACGAGCGAAGAACCCATGGGGCCAGCTTTTATTGCCTCTTCAAGCAGTGAATATGCCTGAAGTGGTAATTCAAAGGCTCCACTCACAAAGCTTTGCATCTGAATCTTATCGCCCTTTATTACGTCTTGCTCGTTTTCATCGGCAGGATTCCATTCAAATGTCTCCCCGAACAGATTGGTGGCAAACTCTGCTACCCTGCCGAAATCTTCCTCTTCCTTAACCATGGTTGCGCCTGCCGCAATACATTGCAAATCTCCAGTCATGTTATTGCAAACCCGATCCTTTAAACGCCGGATGAGCATGCCCATTTCAATGCCGTTTGCTCCGCTATAGACCTGTGCCTCATCCAGTACCAGGAACTTCCAATGTCTGGCATATTCACTATCGAAGAACGCAGAATCCTTTGGTCGCAACAAGAGGTATTCCAGCATTGCGTAGTTCGTTATAAGGATATGTGGTGGGTTGTTTCGCATTTCTTCTCTTGAAAGAAGCTCACTTTTTACAGGTTCTACGCCAGGATTCATGAGCTTGAATACCTCTTCTCCCTCTTTTTTAGTCTCCGGTGTATCTCCCACATACCTGCCAAAGGTTATTCTAACGTTTGGCATTTCCCCTTCCATAACCCGTGCTATTTCTCTCAACCTTCGTAACTGATCATTTGCGAGAGCGTTCATTGGATATAGTAAAAGCGCGCGTACACCAGAAGTGAGTTTATCTTGTTCGAACTCATTAAGCAGATGATTGTAAATCGGTAAAAGAAAACACTCAGTTTTTCCGCTACTCGTACCAGACGCAATAGCTACATTTCGACGACCCAGTATTTTTCTCAGTGCCTTTTCTTGATGGAGGTAAAGACAATTATTCCGTAAATGCGGTAGGGCATTATAGATGAAATGTTCAAAAGTCTTACTCAGTAATCCTTCCTTGACCAGACTTTTTAGATGGCAACCGGTCTGAAAGGGTGGTGTGGCTTCCAGTATCGGGCCATTCGTGAACGGAAACTTTTCAACCTCTTGATGAAATAGCTTCCGGAGAGTGCCATCTCTGAGATGGAAAGTACTGGTTAGATATCGGGCATAACTCTCTCTAATGTCCTGCGTCAGTTTAGCGGGATTGATTGGCATTCTCATTACCTCCTGCTGTAAGTATCAAAAACGCCCCCAAATTCTTGTGGATATTGTTGCTGGATAAAATCTATTCTCGCTCTCCATTTCTTTTGCCTTCTGATCGGCATCCCGTCACCGTAAGTATCCATGATAAACTTTACAAAGGCCAAACTCCTTATTACAAAGTCCTTCTTATACATGTCCAAACCCTCGCCAGTCCATTTCCCGCTTCTAATCTTATCGTAATAGATCTGACTTATCTCTTTACAGATGCGCCTCTCTTTCGGACACTTAGCTTTTATACGCTGAAGAGCAGAGCAGATTCTTGGCAGAGATACCATATTTATCAAATCATAAGCGCTAGGCTTTGTCCGCGAGGCTGGTTGGACAACGGGTGGAGGGGCAAAACCTAGAATCTCGGGGGTCCCTAACAATTCGGGATCCTCCGCTTTACGGATTTCCAACTTTAAGATTAAGGCCTTATTATTCTGTCTTACAGTGTCATAGAATTCGTTCAATTTTACAATATGTTGTGTACCCTTTCGGGTAAATTTTGCTTCGTGTAGCTTCTGGTCGTTTGCCCATAGTATGGCTGACAGGTCATACCTCGTATCAAAATCATTGGTGCGGATAAAGAGAAGGAGGTCCTCACCATAAATTAATTCTTCTCTTTTCATCACTTGGAGTTTATCACTCCAGGCCCTTTGTTTCGAAGTCTTCCACTTTAACCGCGGAATAGTTATCCGGATGTTTGTATTTGTTTCTGGCTTGCCTCTTTTTGCTATGGAGAAACGCAGAACGTCTTCGGTAGGTGGCAGTTGAATATGGTAGAAACCATTCTTCGTCAACTCTGCTTTCTGACCTGCTTCGGTCTTCAATTCCCATTCTTGAATGTCACCTAACTTGGCTTTGATGACTTCAGGCGTATGTCCATACCTTGGTCGGGGAATAATGAGTTGTTTTGGATATTCTAACTCGATGAAAGGTACCCATCGGAAGAATAATGTTTCCTCAGGTATTCTCGCATCCTGCTGGCAAATGTCTACTTGGAATTCCCCGCATTCGCAAGGCAGTACGTCAGGGAGTTTCAAACTGAGTGGTTCCTCACCAGTCCACTTTTTGGAAACAATTCGGTACCCAGCTTCTCTATTTTGAACCCATATTGTCCACCCAGATGCATTTTCTCTCGGTGCTCTTATCTGAAGGGTCGAGCCTGACAAAAGAGGGCTCTGTTGTCTAAAATCGTCTTCTGCTACTCGTTCACCTTCAATAGAAAAACTACTTTCACAAGATAAGCTTTCTACTTCGGCCGTCCGTATGTTCCTTATAATTAGTCCCCCAGTTTCCTTCAAGTCGACAAGGGAGGGTTTGTACCTCTCCCATATCCGTGTTTCCTCAGTCACAATGGGCTCATTCCCCAATTCATAGTCTTCGTGAAGAAGTGCCCAAACTTCTCTCCTAGGAAGAGGGGTAGTATAGAGCATCCTGCCGCGGTTGTTCCCTATCGCAACAAAAGCATAAAGATTTTCATTCTTATGGTTGTAAGAATATGTTCTACCTCCATCTTCGTCACTACTTCGGACTTCGTCAGGAAATTTAACCTGTAGATTCTTTAAGGGGGCATGTAGGCATATCCTATTTTCTTGTAACGTCACAAGACCACGATTGTTATCCACAACTCTAACTCTGACTTCTTGCTTCTCTCCATTTAGTTGGAGTTCGTAACTTAGCGTCTCCGGAATTTGGTCGGTTGTATCAATTTTGAGCTTTTGCTTTGGTAAGACGAGAAAGACCTTAGCCTTATCAAGGTCAATTTCTACAAAAGGGGATTCTATACTTGCGGTAACCTCTTTTTCCTCTAATGTTCTATCGGCTTTTTCGTTGCTTGTTTCATCTTGCAGGTCCCGCGGCGGCCGTTGTTTACGTGGTCTTGACTTCTGGGGTAGGTTACCTAAATCTATTTCCCTCCGCTTGATCTCAGATAGCTCCTTCTCAGTCGGTGGGAATTTCCTCGCTTCTCTCTTTCTTCTTTCGGTGGGTGATCCCTTTATATAAGGCTTCCCGGCCGTCGAAGTTACCACTTCGTCTTCCGCATGTTTCTCAGGCACAATATCAGTAAGTTCTTCAGTAAGTTCAGGTCCCGTTTCTTTTCCTTGAGCTACCGGAGTGGGCATGCTAGTCGGAATCTTTTCGATGGGAGTTTCTGGCAGGGTCTCCATTAGCCGTAGATATTGCATTATCCTACGGAATATTGTCTTGAGTGTTAAGATAAACTTATTAAACAGATTGAGAGCCATCTTCTTGCCTCCGGCTGACACCTGCCTTCTTGAAGCTAACCACTAATTCGTATCTGGCCAGACAGCCGTTGACCTAATCGATCTCAGCCTTACAAGTCCTAATACCTATTATACCTCTTATATCTGAACAATCGGTAATTAGATATCGGGTTGTCAACGACGTGCCTCGCTTCCATTGGCTGGGAGTATTTGGACATTCCGCTTTCACGTGGCGTGACAGCCTCCGATATTTGGGAGTAATATAATAGCAGAACCTCCACCGGATGGGCGATGTTGGATGGCTGAAGAGAAGGGTCAAAGTTTGCCTGACCAGCCAGGTTCATGGTTTCTGAACCGTGGTTTGTTTTCCGACCATTTCCTTAAGGCGCGACTGCCTCAATGGAAAGAGTGGAAGGTCGATGAGGAGCTTGCTAACTTCCGCCGAGAACTTATATCCCTGTATGAGTCAAAAAAAGCGATACTACCGAAGCTCAACGAGGCTCAGACAGAGAAGGAGTTTATCGAGCCTGTATTGGACCTTCTAGGTTATGCTGATAGCTACATAGTC
>Ga0172363_10004609_pt1 | contig 11157 bp, 7 predicted proteins | sample LakKivs2_kivu2a2_FD_114541 | JGI IMG/M metagenome (GOLD analysis project Ga0172363, IMG submission 114541) | Sediment microbial communities from Lake Kivu, Rwanda - Sediment s2_kivu2a2 | ecosystem: Environmental > Aquatic > Freshwater > Lake > Sediment | place: Rwanda: Western Province, Lake... | reverse complement strand
TCAGCAGATTCAGAATCCCGGGCACCGTGACATGATCAATGGCGCGCGCTAAAGCAAAAACACCGGTAGCGATCACAAACGTAACCAAAAATACCGTCAGGGAACCTTGCACGGTCTTGGTATCGTACCAGAGTGTGAAAGTGCGCGGATGGCGGGTGCGGGTCCCGATGACGGCCGCCGCCGGATCCGCGATGGTCATAATCAGCATGCCCACAACCAGTAATGCCGGATCGGTGTACCAGTATAGTCCGATCAGAATGAGAAACGTCAGCGGGAAAAATACGGTACCGTAGGAAGTACGGGTGGTCGAGTGCATACCCTTCAACCGCTCGGTCTGCAAAGCGACCAGGTTAAGTATGATGAATATCAGCGCTAACACCGCCGGTGGCACTGCTGAGCGGAAAATGAACGGGCTGGTCACTACTAACAGGCCCACTCCCACGTGCACCATCTGCCGGGTATGTTCACCGGAAATATTCAGACGGCGTCGCAAAACTTCGCTCAGCCCGATCAGCGCCATGATCAGGGCAAAGATGATTACGAAGGTAATCCACTCGGAGTGAAATGGTACGATAGTCGGCATACTGCTCTCTGCTCCATAACAATTGCGTGCAATATTATTGTATTTTGGAGTTATTTCCAAACGGATTGCATATTAAATTAATGACGATGGATCCGCAGTGGGCAGACGATCGCACTAAGGCAATTAAGAACATTACCGCATCCCTGTTGGTAGGCGCCGCGGCGGGCACCGGTAAAACTTCTGTGCTGGTGGCGCGCTACCTCGAAATCCTGCTGAACACGGACTGTGATTTTTCGCAGATTGTCGCCATCACCTTTACGGAAAAGGCCGCCGATGAAATGAAAAACCGCCTGCGGTCGGAAATAATCAAGCGGACCTCAACCCTCGGTCCGGAACATGTACGCCACCTGACCGACAATCTGAATCAGGCGCCGATTGCGACAGTGCATAGCTTCTGCGCCCGCCTGCTCCGCGAAAACTGCCTTTCGGGAACTTACGATCCCCTGTTTCGCATTATTGATGAAACCGAGGAAGCAGTGCGACGCTCCGATTTTATCAAACAGTTTTTAGACCAAAACCTGCGCGCGGCGGATACGGCACTCAACTGGTTGCTGCAACACTTCGATTTGCGAGAAATCGGTGACCTGCTGCTGACTATCTATGCCCAGCAGACCGAATGTATGCCGGCTCTCCGAACGTTGCTCAACACGGATCTGGACACTCTAATTACTAGCTCTGCCGACCTGTACCGCCAGCATAACCTAAGTCTATTACAGAATTTTTTTAATCAGGTCGAGGTGCAGGCAACCTTGTCCAATATTAAAAATACCATTGCCCCTGAAGAAAATGATAGTCTCTGGCAGGCGTTCGCCGTCGTTATGGAAGCCTTCGCTAGTGTCGCTAATCAGGAAATTCCGACTGCCTTGACCGATGGCAGTTTGGCAAAAGCTCTGCAGGATCGGGAACGAGGTCAGCAGCAGAATTGGGGCGCGCGGCTTGAAACCATGCGCGCTTACCACCGCCTATTAAGAAAGTATTTCAGTCATGTAAAAAGCTGTTTCCTGAAATTTGATCCTGAGACAGAAAGCGATCAAATTGCCGCACTGCAACAGCTTGCCCGGCTCGGGCAGAAATTTATCGAATCCTATCGGGCTGATCTACGGGCGGAGGGGTTGATGGACTTCGCGGGATTGGAATTGGAAACCGCGCAATTGTTGAGCGCGCCCACTTCGGCAGTGCATGAATCCATCAATCGTTTCCGGCATTTGCTGGTGGATGAGTTCCAGGACATCAATCCAATCCAGTACCGGATTATCCAGTTGATGGGCGCAATTAATCCCCGCCTCATCACTTTTTTTGTCGGCGATGAAAAACAATCCATCTATCGCTTCCGGGGTGCAGAAGTAGAAATTTTCAACCGCCTGCGTCGTCAGCAGGGGGCACTCCACCTCGATGAGAATTTTCGTAGCGTGCGACCGTTGATGGATTTCTACAATCATTTTTTCGGTCTGTATTTCGGGAGTGCCGAACCGCCCGAACCGTTTGAAGTCCATTATCCGCGGGTGATTCGTCCGCACTACGATGTCGCCAATACTCAAGTACCGGTCGAATTGCTCCAGATGGCAACCGATGAAACCTATTCCGCGCTGGAGGATACCCAGCGTCAACCGGATGCCTTGCTCGAAACGGTAATGGTTGCAGAATGCATCCGTAGACTGCTCACCCAGCCCCTGATTTATGCACCCGAGGGCTGGCGTCCGGTGACCTATGGCGATATCACCATTTTATTGCGCTCGCGCCGCCATCAGGCCGACCTTGAATTCGTTTTGCAAAATCAGGGGATACCGTATTATGTACTTTCGGGCATTGGCTTTTATAGCCAGCGTGAAATCATAGACCTGATCAATGCCCTGCGCCTTTTAATCAATTTTCACGATCAGGTGGCGCTTGTCGGAACCCTGCGTTCGCCGCTGTTTGGTATCAGCGACACCACCCTGACCAAACTTACCCGTGGTCAGGCCAGCCTGTTTGCTGGTTTACGCGCCTATTTTCAGGAGCAGGTTGCTAACGAAGCGCTGGATCAGACGGAAAAACAGGCACTGGAGCACTTCTGGTCGGTTTATACCCGGCTGACCGCGAATCTCGCCACCTCCTCGACCGCCGAACTTTTAGATGACATCATCCGCGAAACCCATTACCGGGCGGTATTAGCGGGTTTATCGGCTGGCGAACAACGGATTGCTAATGTCAACAAGTTGCTCGATTTAGCCCTGGAGTGGGAGATCGCGGAACGCCTGACGCCCATTGATTTCATCCGTCGCATAGAAATTTACCGGGCGGAAGAAGTACACGAGGGTGAAGCTAACCTCGCCAGCGATAAGGGCAACGCCGTCACCATCATGACCATTCATGCCGCCAAAGGCCTGGATTTTCCCGTGGTAATTGTGCCCTTTCTGGCGCACAAAATCAATTACCGCACGGCGCGCTTGCTTTATCAGGAACCGGATCGATTCGCCCTGCAGATTGATAAGGAGCACCCCTCCTTTATGTACGAATATTTAAAACAGGCGGAGCACCGTCGGACACTAGCGGAAGAGAAGCGTCTGCTGTACGTTGCGGCCACCCGCGCTCGTTCCTATCTGGTGTTTGCGACGGACATTTCTTCGGCCGTGCAGGATCGGGATATTAGCCTGTGGAGTAGCGCCAGTCCGATTTTCGACGCCGCGACTGCTGCCGGACTATGCCGCACCACTACTTTTCCCAAATCGCAGTTAAAAGGATTTCTGGAGAACCTGCTGATCAGGGAAGAACCGGAAACAGCCCCTGCTGAAACCCTGCCCCCGGATCTGTCGCGATTGGTGCGTCCAGTGACCCTGACTTCCCGGGTAGTGAAAATCACCGCGACGCAATTTGCCGAGACAGTGCAGGCTATCCCGGTTGTTGAAAGTCGAGCGGACGCTGAACCGGAGTCGTCCAGCCTGCCGCCCCAGGAGATTGGCTCCTTGGTGCATCAGATCCTGACTGGCTGGGACTTCAAATCATTGGCGAGCTTTAATCAACTTTTAGGGGAATTTGTGCGACCTTACCTGTTGACTCCGGAAGAGCAAAAAACACTCAGTGAAAAACTGGAAGGGTGGGCAACCCTGGCCTTGCAGACGGGGAGCGGCCTGCACGACCTGCTTGCGGGGGCACGGCGCCAACACCGGGAAGTTGAGATTTACGGCGCTTACATGGATTTTATTCTCGAAGGGAAAATTGACCTTTTGCTCGAAAACCACGACGGCAGCTATTCGATCGTTGATTTCAAGACCGACCGGCTGTATCCGGAAACAGAGGCGATTCTGCTTGCCAAATATGCCCTGCAGGTAAACCTATATGCATTCATCTTAGCGCGATGCAATTGTCTGCCAGTCCGAGAAACGGCGCTGTATTTTCTGCGCAAGGGGCAAATGCTGAAAACCACTGTGAGTGAAGAAACATTGGACCAAACGGCTAAGCAACTGCGCGACTATCTTCAATCGCAAAACCCAACTACGGATGTCCGATAGACCGGTCGCGACGGATATTTACCCCGGCGGTCTCAGACGTGAATTGAATCTGTCCCATGTGGTCGCTTTGATTTTAGGCTCGGTGATTGGCTCGGGAGTTTTTATCAATCTGCCAATCGTAGCGCGTGAAAGCGGCAGTCCCGCCCTGGCATTGATCGCCTGGTTAATAGGGGGCGTGATCTGGTTGCCCCAGCTGTTGATTTTGGCGGAAATGGCAACCGCCTATCCGGAGAACGGATTTGGATATCTTTATTTGGAAAAGGCGGGTAGCCCGGCCTTGGGATTCCTGTACGTCTGGACGGTTTTCTGGACGAGCGACACGCCTTCGATCACGATCGTGGCGCTGAGTGCCGTCTCCGCTCTCTCGGTTTTCTGGCCGGCTCTGGATGGCACGCTTTATTCAAAGCTCTTTGCAGCTTTAATCATCGTCGGTCTGACAGCCGTGCATTATCGGAGCGTGCGTAAAGGCGGTGGCTTGCAAATCATTCTGACTGTGGCCAAGCTCGCTCCGCTGGTGCTGTTGGCTGTGCTCGGCTTGGTTTATTTCAAGACTGAAAATCTATTCGCGCCGGTCCAGAGTCCAGTCGGATCAGACGGCTTGATCAAACTGCTGACTGCGGGCGTCGCCGCCACCATCTGGTCGTACGCCGGATTCACCAATGTTCTTTATATGGCGGGAGAAATGCGCAATCCGCAGAAAATTATTCCCCGCAGTCTGTTGGTCTCGGTCGGCATCGTAACGCTGGTCTATGCTTTGGTGGCGCTGGCTACGGGAGTGCTGGTACCCTTCGCGGAACTCTCCCAGGCGGGGGGCAAATTCGCCAATCCTTTTCTCTATTTGCCGATGTTTGCTCCCGTGGCCGCGGGTTTTCTGGCGATCGCCGCATTTATCAGCATGGTCGGGTGTATCAGCGCACTCATCATGGTTCAGCCGCGCATTGAATATGCCATCGCCCGTGACGGGCTTTTTTTCGAAACTTTCGCCCATGTTCATCCGCGCTATCTTACTCCCGACTATTCTATTCTGCTGCAATCCGGGCTGGCAATTCTGCTGCTGTTTTTCGGGGGATTGGAAACGCTCCTCGGCTATTTTACGCTTTCATATCTGTTGCAGAACGCCCTGGTGTACGGAGCCATCTTCCGGCTCAGGCGTCGCCCTGACTATCAGCCAACTTACCGCGCGCCAGTTTGGTGGTTGATGACCTGGATGGCGATCGGAGTCCAGCTCTATCTGATTTTTGGCACCTTTGTCGCCTATCCGGTCGGTGGAGCGCTCACCGCCCTGCTCCTGATTGCTACCGGATTGCCGGCGTACTGGTATTTCCAAACTCACCGCAGATAAAGCACCCGTCGTCAGCGCGGGCGGGGAGATTTGACCGTAATGACCCGCAAGAGGTCGAGAGCCGAGAACATGGCTAACTTCTGCCGGGCGTCACGGATGCCGAAACGCGCCACATCGCGTACCTCGCGGATGAGCGGCAACATTGTCAGGGCCGCCAGCAGGCGGACCATCGTGCTGACCAACAGCACCAATACCAGCGCAGAAAATTCACGGTAATGCCACGTTAGAGCGGCGATCTGTCCGCCGATCAGACCGCCTAAAAAGAGTCCGATACCATTGAAAATATTGTAATAGGCAACGCAAATGGCGACTCGCTGGCGGGTCACGGCATCATAAATGAAGTTGCTGGAGGCAAGGTTGAAACCCGCCCAGGTGAATCCGCTCAGGACCTCAACCAGAATCAAATAGGCGACAGCGATAACCGGATACGACCTGAAGAAACCAGATAAAGCCCACAGTAAGGGCAGTGCGGGTATCATGAATCCACTGATACGCACCACTTTCAGATTGCCATAACGGTCGGCGAATTTGCCCCAAGCCGGCATCAACAGCATACTGACAAATGGCATCGTCATTGTAACCAGGGTGAATTGCATATAGTTGAAGTGGAGGTCTTTCAGCATATAAACCGCAAAAAACGGAGCCGAAATGCCGACTCCCAACCACATCAGCGACACATAAACGACAAATTTCCCAAAATTGCTTTGGGGTATTTTGCGGATGAATTGCCAGATCGTGAAGTAATATTCTTTCTGAGGTTGGAACACCGGCTCATACTGGCGCTTTAGCAGGAACGCCGAGTAGAGTCGCCCGGCAAAAGCCAATAGGAAAATCATCACGAAACCGCGGAAAGAATGCCCGGCATGGGAGCATATCTGCAAAAGTGATCCGGCACCCAAAATGGCGGCGATCGTCACTGACCCAATTATCCGATTCCGCCACCCGAAATATTCTCCGACCTGTTGTGGGAGAATATCACCCATCCAGGAACTCCACGCCGGTCCGACCGCCGAGCCAAACACAATCATTAGACTGTAGAATAGGATTAAATTTACTGCTACCCAATCCAGGCTGACCCCCCATTGGAAATAGGTAAATCCCAAAACCAGTAGCGGAATCCACATCAGGGTCTGTAACAAAGTACCTGTAAAGGCCAGCGTTCGGCGGCGAAACCCTTTCTCTAGCAATTTGAGCGTTATCAACTGGCTCAGATTGCCGATCATTTGCGGTAAGGTAATCAGCGGTCCGATCAGCGCATTCGGCAATCCAAGGAGCAAGGCATACGGGGTAATGTATCTTAATCCACAGCCATCAAACACACCAAACGCCGCGCCCTCGCGAATCGAAATCAAACGTGCTTTATGCTTAAGCGCTTCGTGGTCGAGTGGCTTTTCCTTTTCCATTGCGGCGGCAAATATAAACAGGACCTATTGGTTCTCCAAAGCCTATTCAGACTAAACCCCGCGAAGCATCGGCAATTAATAAATTCCGTGGACAAACAGGGGCGGTGAATTGCGTCAGGTTAGGATGGTTTTTTTAAGATATCCTTGTACAGTTTTTCCTTGCACTCCGGGCAAATGCCGTGAGTAAATTGGACGGCGGAACGCTCCCGGAAATATGTATCCACCTGATGCCAGAAACCTTTGTCATCGCGGATTTTTTTACAATTGGCGCAGATCGGAAGAATCCCCTGCAGGGTTTTGACCTCTTCCAGGGCGCTGTTTAACTCGGCAATGGTTCCCTCAAGGCGCTGATAATTGCGGGCATTGGAAATGGCTAAACCACAGACATTGACAATCGTCAATGCCAAATTCAGGTACTGATGCCGATATTGCGGGAAGGTCAGGCGACGAACGACAATCACCCCCAGCCACTCATTTTGATAGTCGATTTTCATGGCGAACCCATCGTCGGAGTCCATAAGAAAATAATTATCCCGGAAAGAATAAGTCGCGACGGCGTCGACGTCGAAATGAGCCGGGGTCTTCGGATGCGGAAAAGGTTGCCCGGGGTGCTGGTTATCATAGGGCAGATAAATGATCTCGCCGGGCGCAAATAGCAGATCGAACACCTGGATGATTTTTTCAATGACCACTTTTTCTTCCCGGATGCCGGTCAGATCGGTGATCATATTGAAAACCATCGCATAGTAAGAAAACCGCCGGTTGGTTTCCACTGCCTCGGACTGCGCCTCTGTCAGGTTACAAACCTGCCAGTCCAGCATGTTTTTTACCAGGAACTGATGCAGGTATTCCAAACCCACCGGTAAGGTTTCCCCGGGGCGGCCAATGAATTCGCAAAATGATTTTAATCGCTCTTGGCTCTGGGGGGTACGAGTCGTGTCTAACAGGACGATTTTAGTCGCGGATTCACGGAAATATTCGGTTGCCAGCGCTTGATCGAAACCCCAGTATTCAATGTATGTTCGCCAGCGGAGCAACCAACCTGGTGTAACCAGATAGGCTCCCGCGCGTTGATAGCTTTCTATCAATGCTGTCGCAGCCAGCAAGTCAAAACAGGACTTGAACTGAATCTCGATATGCCGGGAATCGAGTTTTTGCGTTACGCTGGCCTGATTGGGATTGCATTGCAGGCGGATGGTTAAATCGTACTGCCGGGGGTCGGCGGTCGTGGAGCCGGCCGTCGTCTCGGCGGCTGCACGCGAGGCAACGGCTTTAATACAGTCAGCCGGATAGGTTGCCACGGTGTAGGTCTGCCACCCGGCGAGTTGGGCCACAGCTTCGAGCTCCTCGCGCAGGTTTTCGCAGGCGATGATTTTGATTTTTCTATTCACACTGAGGTCCAGTCTAAGGGGTAAATGCCCCATTTCCGCACCAGCGCGGCAATATTCAGCAGGATTTCGTCCGCTACCTGGTAGGGGATTTCGCCGTGATTGTCGGAAAGAATAAAACCTCCACCTGAACCGGCCTGGCGCAGAATGTTCTTGATTATATCTTCCGCCTCGGAGAGTGTCCAATGGCGCATGGTGATGCCATTCATATTCCCCAGGATCGTCAACTTGTTCCTGCAAAGCTGCTTGATTTCCGTCAGATTCTCCGCGGCGCTCACGCCCACTACTGCAGCGCCGAGACTGATGATATCGTCGAGAATCCCGATTGTGCTTCCCGACGCGAGATGCATGACAATCGGGCTTTTGGTTCGGGAGAAAACCTGCCGGGCGATAGGGAATCCGGTTTTAATAAAAAGGTCACGCGGGATATTCGTGGGTGAGGAGAGGGGATCGAAGTAACAAATTGCAGTGGCCCCTGCTTGTACCTGTGCATTGGCCCAGGCGACACAGAACTCGATGTTGATTTGCATGAGGTTCCAGAAGATTGCGGGTTGTTCGTACAACAGATCTAGATAGCGGTCGAATCCCAACTGCATGACCGGCAGAGAAAAAGGAGATATCACCACGGCGATGATAGGAACTTCGTCCTGAACGGCTTTTTTCATCAAATCAATCGCGTCTAGCACCTTTCGCAGGCAGGGTGTTTCTGCGGGTCGCGGTGGTTCAAGAGCTTTAATCTGGTCCAGCGAGCGGATGAAGGGTTCGCCACTGTTGGGCGGTCCGTCCTCGCGGTAAATAACTTCGCCTCCCCAGGCTTCGACCTCGATCGGAGCATAGAAAAAAGCGTCGAGACAGTCGTTCTGGTATTTTTTCCGCAAAAGCAGTTGCCCGCGGACGACGTTTTCAGCGCTTGCGAAGTAATCTTTGATACTCAAACCCAGCTCCCGAGCGCCATGCAGGGTGGGCAGTAGGAACAACGGCACCCGGTCGGGTTCCTGATGGCTAAGGGTGGTCAGAACTCGTTGCATCGAAGTCATGACGGGCTTATTCATCGAACACCTCCCCAGATACGAAATATGGTAGTCACAGCCTCGGAAGCTGTCCGGCACATCGCATCGGCGCCGACCTCCCGCCAGAGCTGGTCATCTAAGCGAAAAGGAGCTCCGCCGACGATGACCTTGACCCCGGCACCCGCCTGGGCCAATTTCTCGACCAACACTTTCACCCGCAGCGCGGAAGGGAGCATCAGCACGGAAATAAGCAGAACTTCGATCCGATCCTGCAACGTGCGTTCCACCAGTTCATCTACGTCCATGCGCTTGTAGTCCAGGAGATTATAACCGCTGGCTCTGAGAATGGCGTACAGCATCCGTTTTCCAAGAAGGTGATAATCTTCGAGCACGACTAAGGCCAAACGCGGTTGATTGCGGCGATCGGGGCTTTCGGCGGGCAATAACTGATTGACCAGCTCTTCGCAGATCCGGCCACTCATATAAACCTGGGCTAGCGCCACCTGACCGCTACTCCATTTTCTCCCAATCTCCTCCAGGGCCGGTACAACAATATTATCCAAGTAATCGAGAATTGATGTGCCATCCGGTGGTCTAACGAGTATGTTTTGGGCGGCAAGACGATCCAAACTCAAAAGTGCTTTTTCAAAATCAGTCACCTGTTCTACCAAGTCCATCGCCATCTCCCTTAAAATTGGTCGAATACCCAGATGTGTCAAAACGCTATTGGTAATTTGAAAAAAAAATCCGTGAATGTCAATTTCCTGCTTTCAGCTTCTTTTTGTAGAGGACAATGGCGGGTTTTGTGTCCAAACCTGAGAGTGAGGGATTCCGGTTCAGGGAAGTGTTCTTTTTTATTTCGATAAATCTTATATTGAACGGTAAACTGAAAGGAACCATTATGCAGATTATTATTGCGATTGTTGTACTGATTTTCTTTTTGGGGATTCGCATCGTCCGACCCACTCATCGGGGTTTAATCGAGCGTTTGGGACGGTATCGCCGGTTTGCTACGCCCGGGTTCAACTGGATTATGCCAATCATCGAGAAAATGTACCGGGTCAACGTGACCGAACAGATGGTGGATGCCGAGCCGCAGGAAATCATCACCAATGACAATCTCAACGCCCGCGTTGATGCGCAGGTTTATTTCAAAGTCAAGCCGGATGAAGACAGCGTCAAGAATTCATTGTACAATGTCAATAATTATCAGGTCCAGATCGTCAACCTGGCCCGCACGACCCTGCGTAACATTATTGGTACTTTGACTCTGAAATCGGCCAACAGCGAGCGCGGCAAGATCAATTCCGAACTGCACAAAACCCTGCGCGAGGAGACCTCCAGTTGGGGCATTGAAATTGTACGCACCGAGCTGAAAGAAATCGATCCACCCAAGGACGTGCAGGAAACGATGAACAAGGTCGTCAAGGCGGAGAATGAAAAAATTGCCGCGATTGATTTTGCCACCGCCCGCGAAACCGAAGCCGACGGCGAGAAACGCGCCAAGATCAAGGAAGCCGAAGGTATCAAGCAGTCGCGCATCCTGCAGGCGGAAGGCGAAGCCGAAGCCATTCGTCTGGTCAATGAAGCCGCCGACAGATATTTCATCGGGAATGCGCAGTTGTTACGCAAACTGCAGGCGCTCGAGTCCGCTTTGCAAAATAATACCAAAATCGTCGTACCGGCGGGGACGGAATTGGTGAACGTAGTCGGCGAGATGGCCGGTATCCTACCCCTGGAAAGGAAAAAGGTATAGTAGGCGCTTTTTCTGTTTCTCACTGGCTACAACCAAGCAATCGGATTTAGTGAGAAGGCTTTGAAAATAAGTTACCCGCGTTTAGACCGCCAGCATCTCCTGTCAGCGTTCGTGGTGTTATTTCTGATACTGACGATAAGCGCCGGGACTGAATATTACACCCGAAAGCGCAGTGTTCTGCAACTGG
>Ga0172363_10004605_pt1 | contig 11161 bp, 14 predicted proteins | sample LakKivs2_kivu2a2_FD_114541 | JGI IMG/M metagenome (GOLD analysis project Ga0172363, IMG submission 114541) | Sediment microbial communities from Lake Kivu, Rwanda - Sediment s2_kivu2a2 | ecosystem: Environmental > Aquatic > Freshwater > Lake > Sediment | place: Rwanda: Western Province, Lake... | reverse complement strand
CATGTCAAGAAAATTGCCAGCAGCGCCAACGAACGGCTTTCCTTTAACGTCTTCCCAGTAACCAGGCGCTTCGCCGATGAACATGATTTGGGTGTTGGGGTTGCCTTCACCTGGAACAGCGTTTTTGCGGGTTTTCCAAAGGTGACATTTTTTGCAAACTGTGACTTCTGCAGCCACAGCGTTCAAAAGTTCCTTCTTAGACAAGTGGCATTCCCTCAATTCAGATTACTTTTCACTCAACGACGCTTTTGGGTTGTTTATTTTTCGAAGGCATAGTCGAATCCAACAGCGTATGGACACAAAACTCTATAATTCATGATTCTTCCGTCTTTCTTTCTTTTGTAAAAGCCCGCAATGACAATATTATATTTTCCTAAAGTGCCCGATAATCCTCTTTTTGATTCTGCCCACCGCAAAGATTTCTTGGCATCATTGATAGCTACTACAATTTCCATTTCTCCCTCTTGCATGTAATCCTTATCAGATTCACTTAACTTCGCTACGCCTCGTTTATTTCCAAATTGGGGATGCGAATGAAAGTAACCAAGCTTCTGCAGGTGTATTAATCTGGGAAGCACCTCGATTACTTTCAGCTCTCTTCGCCAATTTGGCGTAACTTCCGCAAACTTTCTTTCTGCGGTTTGAAAAGGAATAGCATATTCAACGATTATACGCCCTTGCGATTGAATGCCTAGCAAAGCTCCATGACATTCGTTCTTATACACCTCCACTGAAGAGAGAATGATGCCCATGAAAGCTTTGTCGGAAAGGAATATTTCAGTTGCTCTGAACATAAAATAGCCTTCTAGTAGGTTTGATTATTGCTTCTTTTATTCTTTTCAACCCTTCATTTAAGTTGTGATTCCTAACTTTATTATCTTTTTGAAGCCCAAAAATCTCGCCACAGCTATTAGAAATGATTTTGAGCATGTTTAAAACATGTGCTTTAACGCATCAACACCCTTCATCCCTACGCTAACACCCAGAGTTTTAGCTTTTGAAGTTACAGCTTTAACCTCTGCATTAAGCACATCCTCAAAAGTTTTCACTCCGCTAACCGTTGCAGCAGCTACGCCCAGCCTTTCAGCAGCCTCAACATTCAAAAACCCACACATGACAAAGCCCTTCTCTGCAACAACCAAAAGCAGAGGCGGCGAATCAGGCAAATCCACACGCAAACCTAAACAAGCTTTACCATCAACCTTCAAAGACGCAACACTAATCATGCATAAACACCTTTAAACCAAACATTACAATACCAACATAAATAAAAATTGCTGGAGCAAACCGCAAATGCTAACAAAACTCAAACAAAAAGTCCAACAAATGCTCACAACAGAAGCCACAGTAGCCCACAAAATAGGATTAACACCAAACATTATGAGCACCATAGGCATAATCTTAGCCTTCCTTTCAGCCATTACCTATGCGGGATGGCAAAACAGTTCATACTACCTCTTGCTCGCAACAGTTCTGCTCTTGTTATCGGGATTCTGCGACGCCCTAGACGGAGTACTAGCCAGACTCCAACAACAAACAACGCCATTCGGCGGTTTCCTAGACTCATTGCTAGACAGATATGCAGACGCTGCTGTATACGCGGGCATAATTATAGGCGGATTATGCGATGCCATATGGGGATTGGCAGCCTTAATAGGCTCTCTGCTGGTGAGCTACAGCCGAGCCAAAGCAGAAGCCGCCAACATAAAAATGGAATCCATCGGCATAGCAGAAAGAGCAGAACGCATAATCATCCTAGCCATAGCAAGCATAACAGCGATCTTTTGGCTTCCAGCCCTAAACATAGGCATAATCCTACTCGCTATACTCTCAAACCTAACAGTCTTGCAAAGAAGCCTACATGTTCACAAAACGCTAAAGAAAAAAGAAGCTAACTGAAAAACTAAAACCTTCTCCTTCTTGGACGCATCCGCCGCTCGTCTCGAGCCCTAACCTTCACAATACCACGATGCACAGCACACGAAACACAATAATACTTCGTATCAACCCAAGAAGTCAAATATGTTCCTTTCTGCCGCAATTCCCTAGCTAACTGCGGATCAACCAGCGACTTCCTACTAGTAACCTTCTTAGCCTTATCCCGAGGCACCAACTGCCCACACATAGCACACTGAACAACACCACTGCTACCCTTGCTACCCTTCGACCTTCCGCGGCTCTTTCGTTTAAACGGCAATATTCTTATGCTCCTTTCCTTTAAACAAACAGTGCATTCGCTGATTTATATATTTGCTCTTAACTTTAGAATTGAAGCAATGTTTGCTTTTGCATCAATTTTGGGAATAATTTTCCCATTAGAGGACGTGAAGAGGGTTGTTACGCCAGGTCCATGACCAGCTGAAATGCAATTAGTGTGCACAACTATACCAACAGACACGGCGCCCTGCTTGTATATCCTTCCAAAAGAGTGATCCGCGTCAAGTATAGCCACTAAGTCGCCAAGGAACAAATTGAGAAATTGCTGCCGCCAGAGATTCGTGATATAATGCAAAAACATGGGTTGAAATTAATGCGGAAACCCAAAGGCGAAAAAGAGAAACAAAAAACTGAACGCAATGGCGGGTGGGGCATGCAGAAGGTCGTGAAGGAAAGCGAATTGGCTGACTATCTTGCACAAAGTTGGCGAGTGATCACAACGTTGCCGAGCAGGAATGTTGTGATAGAGCGGTAATCCATTCAGTTCTATACTCAAAACTATACGGGCCCGAGGGGATTTGAACCCCTGTTCTCCGGCTTTCTTCCACCAGACGCCCGGAGGCTTGCGCACCCTTTTGCAGTTCGGCGCCTTAATCCATACTGGGCTACGGGCCCATCACAAGATAGAGTTAACCACAACACAAATTAACTATTGCTATATCCCACCGCCTCCATACCCCAGTCAAGTCTCGTTCCAATCATATATATGAGGGGGGCTAGAGCCCACAGAGGGAGCGGTGCATTAAGCGTTTTATACTCTACGTTTCAATTAGCTCCTCACTTATCCACCAAGCCTTCTTCTTGCCTGATTTCTCTCCTGCATAATATTCGATCATCGACTTTCCAAGCTGTTTTCTAGACGCCTTCTGAATCCTCCTAAGCCTGTTCAAAACCAGCCACCTGTTAGTTTTAAGATACTCCGCCAACTCTGGCGTTGTTGCGCCTTTATAGTGAAGAAGATAATCAATTATCTTGTGATCTATCTCATCCATGCAAAACGCGTGAGGGTTTGCTTTTCCACGTTCGTATGTGAGCAGTTCTAAGTCTGCAAGATATTTCCTTATTTCTGAAAACTCCCCTTCCATTTTGCTAACTCTTTGCTCTAACTCCAAAATCTTGTCAGGTTTAGGTGTTTTTTGAAGTTTTTCAATTATGGCATCTTGGACAAAGTTGCTTCTTTCACCCTCTGGGACACGCAAAATCATTTCTTTGTAAACTTCTTCTGGTATTTTCGCGGATATGCTTCTTTGTTTGCCCATTATAACGCCTTCACCACTCAGTTATAAAGTCTTATTGTTTTATGATTCTTTTGAAAGTTTCCTTTCGGAAATCTTTTAAAAGCTACAGTCTAACTCTAAACCGAAGCCTAGTTTGATGTGATGTAAATGCCTAAAAAAACCACAATTTCCCTAATCAAATGTGATGTAGGCTCATTGGCAGGCCATCATATTGTACCAAAACCACTCCTCAACATTGCTGAGAAAAATCTTAAGAAGGCAGTAGAGGAAGGTTTGATAAACAGTCATTTTGTCTTCAACGTTGGAGATGACCTCCAACTACTTATGACACATGAGAAAAGCGAATCAAATCCAGAAATCCACAAACTCGCTTGGGACACATTTAAAGAAGCTGCAGATAAAGCCTTAGAACTGAAACTTTATGGTGCTGGACAAGACCTTTTGAAAACAGCCTTCAGCGGCACTATCCGCGGAATGGGTCCAGGCGTTGCAGAAATGGAAATCGAAGAAAGAAGTTCGGACCCAATTGCAGTTTTCGCGGCTGACAAAACTTCTGCTGGCGCCTTTAACTTTCCACTCTTCCGCATTTTCGCTGACCCAATGAACACCGCTGGACTTGTAATCGACCCGAACATGGCTGGCGGCTTCAAATTCGAGGTTCTAGACACCAGAGAAAACAAGAAGGTTGTGCTTAAATGTCCAGAAGAGATGTACGAGCTACTTGCCTTAATTGGCACCGTTCAACGATACATGGTTTCACGTGTTTGGCGGGCTAGAGACGATTTAATATGCGCTGTAGGCAGTGTTACCAAACTCTCGCAAATTGCTGGAAAATACGTTGGAAAAGATGACCCAGTTATGATTATGCGCGCACAACACGGACTACCCGCCTTAGGAGAGATTCTTGTTCCTTTTATGCATAGTTATCTTGTTGAGGGATGGATGCGCGGAAGCCATTGGGGTCCAATAATGCCTGTTGGATTGAAGCATGCTAAATGCACAGTGTTCGACGGCCCTCCGAGAATGGTTGCCTTAGGCTTTCAAGTTGCACATGGTAAAATTGCAAGTGATGATGACGGAAAACCAATGATTGCCGACTTGTTTGATGATCCAGCTTTTGCTTTGGCTAGACGTGAAGCCTTGGAACATGCTTCTATGCTCAGACGTATGGGAGAGTTTGAACCAGCCCGCCTAGGTCCTGAAGAGATGGAGTACACGACTCTACGGCAAGTTCTGGATAAATTTAAAGAACGCTTTAAACCCGCCTAAATAGTTGAATTACTCGGATATAGTTGCCTGCTTCCTTATTTTAGCTAACTCTTCGCATCGGTTTTTCACAGTTTCATAGAGTTTTGTCCGCAATTCCTCTCCAAACATCTTCTGCTCTTTGATTAGTAACGTTTTTCTCGCCAGTTCAATGTCGCCCAAATCCATAAACCATGCCTCAAAATCTCCACGGTTGATGTGAAATTCTATTGCGCCTAGATCGATTTTTGAGACTTTGTCGTAGAAGTCTTGTAGGCTCGCCGCATGGATGTTTAAGGGCTTTCCTATGTCAGCATAGAAGTGAAACGATTTTTCTATGGGCAAATACGCCAAAATTTCGCCCGCCTTTTCTTTAGCGATTTCTGGAAAGCCAAGCGCCTTTTTACCCTTCTCTGCTATGGCGTAATATCCTTTTTCAGGCGACTCTACATATCCCATTCGAGAGAGCCCAATTATGTGCATCATAACTGGGCGAAAAGCTAAACCAGTCTCTTTCGCTATTTCCACAGCCTTAGCAGGCTTATCAAACACCCACATAGTCTCCAGAATCAATCTTTTAACAGGTGATGTACTCATCTTGTTGCACTACTCCTAGTTTATTATATGTGATTAATAGGGTTTTCCAAACTTTCCTTGTTATAACAGAGTTGAAGAGACGGAACTTTGCAAAATATCATATATGGTGGATAAATGTGTCCGAAAATCTGCAGAGTAATGCTTTAAGCAAGTGTTTTAGAATAAAATAACGATTGAGAAGATAACAAGAGGAGAAACTGGTGACAGAGTGGAACCAGATATTGCGCGAAAAATGGTATAGCCTAGAGGAACCTGATGAATCTGTTGTTAACTTTGTTGCTTTTTTAAAAAAGAAGAACAAAAAACTGCGGGTTCTTGATTTGGGATGCGGTGCAGGTAGACATCAAGTGTACATGGCAAAGCAGGGAATTGAGGCTCATGGAGTAGACCTTTCAGAAACAGGTCTAAACCTAACTAAGGAAAGGCTCAAAAGACAAAAGTTGGAGGCGTATCTCGTAAAATGTGACATGGGCATGCTACCCTATAGGGACTTCTGCTTCGATGCCGTCATAAGCCTTCACACGGTTTACCATCAAAAACTTAAAGGGATTCAAGAAACAATTTCTGAAATCCACAGAACATTGAGGAAAAACGGATTACTACTAATCAACTTTTTATCGAAAAGAACCTATAGTTATGGAAAGGGAGCGAAAGTCGAAGAAAACACGTTCATTGAACAAGAAGGCATAGAAAAAGAGGTTCTTCATCATTTTACTGATGAAGAAGAGATAAAACGTCTTTTTAAAAATTTCGAAATCGTTAATTTAAAACTAAGCGAAAAGAGAGTTGAAGGGAAACTTCGAAGCCGCTGGATAATCATAGCAACGGTGTAAGCGCTACAGTTCGTGATTACCAATGTGGAACGAGGAACTGGTGCATGATGCAATTTAAGAGTATAGGAAACGTAAATAAGCAATGTTTTCATTAAGCAATAAACCACTGTTAGAGTAAACGGAGAAGGTGAAAAACAAGTGAAGATCGCTGTGCTTGTCTACGAGTATCCGCCAAAAATTGTCGGTGGTTTAGGGACATATGCCGCTGAAATTACACGAAAGTTTGTTTTGATGGATAACGATGTCACGGTTTTTACGATGAATGATGACGCTCGTAGTCTTCCAACACGGGAGATTTGGCGTGGCATAGAGATTCACCGTCCATTACACATTGATATCTCTGATTCGTTGCCAGATGTGCTCGCAGAAGACATTAAGAAATGGGGTAGAGGTATCCATTTGTTCTCTAAAATTCTTGTCTACAATTATCTGAGCGCTTCAAAACTTGTTAACGAACTCATTAGAAAAGACGAGTTCAAATATGATATTATAGTCGCCCACGACTGGCTCTCGGCAATAGGAGGCATAACGATTAAAAAGGAAGCTGGGTTACCTTTTGTTTTTCATGTTCACTCAACGGAGAAAGGAAGAACCCTTGGAAATGGCTCAGATGTTGTAAGCAACATTGAGCTTCACGGCGCAAGAACAGCCGACTTAATCGTAACTGTTTCATACGCCATGAAAGATGAACTTATAACACTTGGCTTTCCAAAAGATAAAATTCAAGTATGCTATAACGGTGTTGATCCACAAAAATACAATCCAGAAGCTGTGGACGCTGAACAAATCCAAAAGGTTAGAGCTTTTTATGATATTAAGGATGATGAACCTATGATTCTCTTTGTTGGCAGACTTGTTGGCGTTAAAGGCGTTGATAAACTCATAATGGCTATGCCTCATGTTTTACAAAAGATGCCCAAAGCAAAACTAGTCATTGTAGGTTTAGGCGACTTACAAGACTACCTAGTTAATTTGGTTAAAACCATGAGGTTGCACAACTACGTGAAATTCCGCTTTGACTTCATCTCTGAAGAAGAACGCATTCTCCACTATGCTGCTTGTGACACTGCAGTTTTCCCAAGTCTCTACGAACCTTTTGGAATAGTTGTTCTCGAAGCAATGAGTATGGAACGCCCAGTTGTTGTTGGCGCAGCAGGCGTCAGCGGAATGCGGGAAATAGTCATTTGCTGCGGTGAAGAACAATGCGGCTTCCACGTGAATCCAAGCAACCCGTCGGACATCGCTTGGGGTATAACAAGTGCCTTAGAGAATCCTGAAAAACGGAAATGGCTTGGAAAAAACGGCAGACGCAGAGTTTTAGATGAGTTTACATGGGATAAGATAGCTGAAAAAACAGCGGAGCTATATGAGCAAACAATCAAGCGCTAGATTTCTAGCGCAAGCCCTAATTTTGTTGGTGTCCTCTTGAACATTAATTCTCTAAGTCTAAGAAAGAAGGTTGCGAGGGAAGCCGCCAATCTTCTATATTTTAGAGCTGAAAAAGAGTATAAACAAGCGAAACAGAAAGCTGCAAAAATATTTGGTGTCCATTTTCTTCCAGCAAACTTTGAAGTTGCAATAGAACTTGAGAATATAGCGGACGAAAATGAGGGCAAGGCAAGACTAGAACATTTGATTCAAATGCGCAAAGAAGCCCTAAAACTGATGCAAATTCTCAAAGCATACAACCCCCTTCTAATTGGAAGTGTCTGGCGTGGAACAATACATCATGAAAGCGATATAGATATAGTTGTATACCACGATGAACCATATGGTGTTGTAAAGGCTCTAAAGCAAAACAATCTCCAAATACTGCAAGCTGAATGGGTAACTGTGACAAAAAAAGGAAAAAGAAAAGCCTCTTTTCATATACATGCAGAGTCACTAGCCAGAGAAAAAGCAGAAATAAAAGTCATTAGTCCAGAAGAAGCTAGCAGAAAGGAAAACTGCGAGATATACGGAGATGAAATCACCGGTCTTCGCATAAAAGAATTAGAAAAAGTGCTTAAAGAAAACCCGTCACAAAGGTTTGTCCCTTTTTGAAACATTGCTTTGCCTCTTCGTTCTAAAGACGTTTAAATATTGGGTTTTTGATACATAACTTGAAGAGACGCTGTCAGATTTGAAGGGTGCATGTATGGGATTCGACAAAAAAACTTTCAGAAGGCTTTTTCCGCACCTAGCCAAAGAACTAGAATCCGATGAGCAAAAAATTGAAATAAATTCTGTGCGGACGGACGTTCAAACTGGCGAAAGGGCTGCGTCAGAACGATTCGTTCATTACATGCCTGACGTAATAGACTTTATTCGGCGATGTGACACAGAGGAACAAGCAGAAGAGATAATAGTTTACATGGAGAAAAGGGGCGAAATAAAAAAGCAATACGCCGAAAAACTTAGGAAACAGCTTAAAGATAAAGGTGTGAGAAGCTTCGGACCAAAGAAAGAAGAAAACTACTACTTAAAACATGGTGAACATGACAGCACTCGCTAAATTTGTTCTGGTGGAACCGTTTGCGGCGAATAAGCCGTACAATACTTTAATTTATATTTTCTTGTGCAGATGAGTAAGTATATATGCCACCGAGGTAGCGTAATTCTAAAAGTAAATAAACGGGCTCATCAATAAGTAAAAAGCTTAAAGATTCGTAAATTTAGCGGAGGAAAATTGCGTGAGAAAAGCGGCTTTGGCGTTCGCTATCTTAATGATCGTTATGGCAATTTTTATTTCAGCTTCATTTAAAGTCAAAATTGTTGAGGCGACAGATGGTGAAAGTGTGGGCTATAACATAGAGCTTGTGAATCATAGGATTGAAGTTTTGTATAATGGTTATGTGTTAATAAATGACACCGTGAGAATAAACGTGACTGGACAAGCACCCAGTGATTTTCTTATAGGCTTTCCATACGAGTATGATTCGCATGTTCTTCGTTGCATTGCTTACAATGAATCCGATGTTTTTCCAGTGAGTCTTAATGTGCCTTTAGAAAATCGCGTTGGTTTTTATGGTGTAAAAGTAAACTTTCCACATGGAACTCCAGAAGTATTCACGGTTGTGTTTGTGCTCTCAAACGATCTTATTGTACACGACACTTCAACCTATTACACCCTAAGCTTCCCAGCCTTTCCCAGTTTAACGAAGCCAGTTACGATCTGTAACGTTTCAATTGTTTTACCCGAAGGTGCATCATACTCTGGCGGAACGGTTGGTGCATTTGATTATTCTGAAAACAACCTGCCAGCATTTACCTATAATGCATCCCAAGTAATCTTCTCGTTGGCTGATGATAAAATACAGGTAGTTGATGTGGAGGAACTTAAGCGCGAGATAAGATTAAACGAGTTTGGTGAAATAGAGGGGTCGGATACTTACCGTATAAAAAATAAGCTACAAATCGAAGCAAGTTTCATCGAGATAATGTTGCCTCTTAACGCTTCTAATCTGAGAGCAGAAGACCAATTTGGAAGAACAATGGCTGAGCCAGTACAGACCAACGAAACGAGGAACCGCTATAAAATTACTTTTGCGTTGCCTTTAAAAACTAACGAAACCACACGATTCACAGTTAAATATCACCTGCCTGGAATTTATATCAGTCAAGAGCAAGCCAATAAATTTGCCCTCAACATTTCCTTTTTCCAATATGTAGATTATTATATCGGGCAAACGTCAGTGACCTTTGTTTTACCTGAAGGAGCGAGAATACTGCACTTCGAAGACACCTTGACGGGCGATGCCCAAAGCTTAGCAAGAAATGTTTTCCAAGAAATAGTAACCATAAACAGGCAAGGAATAATTTCTTTAGACAGCTTTAACGTTGGAATCGTGTATGAGTATAATTCTTTATGGTTATCTTTCCGTCCTACATTGTGGATATGAGCTTTATCTGTTGTTGGATGCGCGGTTGTTGTTTTCTGGAAAAGGATAAAAGCTCCTGTTCAAGTCACCGCACCTACAGTAGCAGTAAGTCTTCGCCCTGAACATATCAAATCGTTTATAGATAAATACGAAGAGAAAAGGAAAATACTTTTAGAAATAGAATCGCTTGAAAATAGGGTGCGGAAAGGGAAGATTCAAAGGCGTCGGTATAAGGTGCAGAGAAAAACCCTAGAAACACGCGTTAGCACATTGTCTAGAAGCTTAACAGAGTTTAAGGAGAAGATGCATACAGCTGGAGGTAGATATACAGACTTAATGCATCAGCTTGAAGTTGCAGAAACAGAAGTCAACGAAGTTGAAGCCAACATCAAAAGCATTAAGGCTCGTCACAGCCGTGGAGAACTTTCGCTGGAAGCGTACCGAAGACTTCTGACCGATTACCAGCGTAGACAAGAGAAGGCTCAAACAGCAATTAACGGAATCCTCTTAAGACTACGTGAAGAAATCCGCTGAATGAACCTAAACACTTTTATTCTACTGCTCAGATTCCAATGAAACTCTAGTTAAAGAGGGAATTGAAATGGTAAAAATAGTTGTTTCTAATGATAAATGCACCGGATGTGGCACATGCGTAGATACCTGCCCAGTGGGCGTCTTCGAGGTCAAAGACGGAAAATCTGTCCCTACAAAGCCTGAAGAATGCCTGGTATGTAGAGCCTGTGAAGTCCAATGCCCTGAAAACGCAATCCAAGTAATAGAGTAAACTTAAACCAAAGCTAGTTTAAGGTTCCGCTAATCTAAATCTGCTAATCTAGATTCCAAAAAACTCTCTGAACTTTTTTCACTGCCTTTATAATTTTTTCGCCTTGTATTCTGACACGTTTTTTGGATGTTGGAACATTGTCATCTAAAGTGTAATGGCTTCCACTCATTTTTGCAATGGCTGTCGCAGCTATTCTTCCGACGAATTTAAGGCTGTAGCCTCCTTCAAGAACCGATACAAGCCTTCCTTCACATATTTCTGATGCTAGATTCACTATTATTTCGTAAATTTCTTGATAGCATAACGCAGACAGAGAAAGGTTTGCCACAGGATCAGTGTAGTGACCGTCTAAACCAGCAGACATCAGTATGAACTGTGGTTTATACT
>Ga0172363_10004604_pt1 | contig 11161 bp, 22 predicted proteins | sample LakKivs2_kivu2a2_FD_114541 | JGI IMG/M metagenome (GOLD analysis project Ga0172363, IMG submission 114541) | Sediment microbial communities from Lake Kivu, Rwanda - Sediment s2_kivu2a2 | ecosystem: Environmental > Aquatic > Freshwater > Lake > Sediment | place: Rwanda: Western Province, Lake... | reverse complement strand
GAGTCAATAGTGACAACTATAGCATGAAAATGGTAGATGGCATGAAGGTCATAGTATGTAAACTAAAGTCTAATCCAATTGGTTTCACTAGTATCGCTTATCCAACAGATGAACTAAGATTGCCTAAATGGTTCACAGAACTTCCATTTGATGATAGTGCTATGGAAGCCACATTAGTAGACAAAAAGATCGATAATCTTCTAGGTGTATTGCGTTGGGATCTTAAAGGTAGTACCGATACAAATTCAACATTCGATGATTTGTTTAGTTTCGGTTAAACAAAACTTGACATACACAATAAAATCCACTATTATACACTATAGGTGTTCCTAAATAACTTACGAGAGGCAAAACATGAAGGACAATTTACAAGATTTGATTCAATATACACATGGACTTGGCGTCATCGACCTTGTCAAGATCGTTGGCACAGATAAGCAAACTGTCATAACAGCAGTAGCAGAAGATAAAAGCGTTGTCGTAGAGGGCACATTGAAGGCTCCTTTAGCAGATTTCGTAGGTGTGTTCGGTATGCCTAATCTTAGCAAACTAAAGACTATTCTTAGTTTTGATGATTATGATGACAATGCTAAGATCAATGTAACGAATAACAAAGATGGCGTACCCAGCGCGATTCATTTCGAGACTAAGGTAGGTGACTTCATCAACGATTATAGATTGATGAGCAAGCTAATTGTTGAAGAGAAGATTAAAAACTTTACATTCAAGGGCGCAAAGTGGGATGTTGAATTCGAGCCTACTATAGCTGGTATCATGCGATTAAAGAAACAGGCTAGCGCAAATAGCGAAGAAGTACACTTTGTGACTAAGACTGATAAGAATGATCTGAAAATTTATTTCGGTGATGCTTCAACTCATAGTGGCAACTTTGTATTTCATTCAGGCGTGAGTGGTACGCTTGGTCGTGCGTGGCAGTGGCCAGTCAAGGTATTCTTGGCTATCATGGATCTGCCAGGCGAGAAAACTGTTCGCATCAGTGATCAGGGTGCGGCTGAGATCACAGTCGATAGCGGGCTTGCTACTTATCGTTATCTCCTGCCAGCACAGGCGAAATGATTAAGATCCATTCAAAACATAAGCCCATTGTCTGGCAGGTAGATAGAGAATATCTACTTCCAGCTCAGAGCGGGCAAGTGCGTTGGAACGGAAATTATAAACAATTTGAGGTATGTGATAATAATAGTGGCGGTTGGTATAAGATCGATAACAGTGTTGAATTATCATGCGATGAGCAAACTAAGGACGTATTAGAGTGGGCTAAGAAAAAAATGATTGAAGACAAGCGCATCGAAAAACTTGCTAAAGAATATCCAGCTATAAAAGATGCTAAACAGAAATTAGATATCATAATTAAATTGGTACAAGATGAATCTATCAAGTCAGCATAAGAACGATTGGGCATTGTTCTTGCCCGCCATGAGTAGTTTCTTCATCACAGGCTTGGGAAAGCAGCGTGAAGGTCAAGTTTACTTTGAACAATCTAGGATCCCACAGGGATTTAATGGTGATGTTGAATGCTTGAATTTCTTGAACAGCAAGAAAGGTCTATACACTTACAAGTGGGGCCTTTATTCAGCAGGTCATGCTAACCTAGATATTAATGTAGATGACCCTGCTGAAAGCATCATTCGTAAGCGTGAGCGCGGTACATTCATGCTAGGTGATAGCGGTGGCTTTCAGATCATGAAGGGTCAGTGGCCAGCGGACTGGAAAGACAGTAATTGTCCTAAGGCTATGAAACAGCGTCAACTTGTATTAAAGTGGATGGATACATATATGGACTATGGTATGTGTCTTGATGTACCCTCACAAACTATTCGTAATCAACATCTATATGACAAGCATGGTATACGCACGATTGATGATGCAGTCAAAGCCACTCATATCAATAACGAATACTTCATCAATAACCGCAGCGGTGAATGTTTATTTTTAAATGTGTTGCAGGGCTTGACTCATACTCAAAGTGATAAATGGTATGATGAGATGAAGAAATACTGTGATCCTAAAATCTTTCCTAAAAATCATTTCAATGGTTGGGCTTTCGGTGGGCAGAATAAAATCGATATTCATTTGATGTTGAAGCGCCTTGTCAATATCATACACGATGGATTTCTTGAACCTGGTAAGCATGATTTGATTCACTGTCTTGGTACTAGCATATTAGAATACGCTGTGTTGTTTAGCGATATCCAACGAGCGATTCGCAAATATCACAATCCAAACTTGCGTATCACATTTGACTGTGCGAGTCCGTTCTATAGCGCGGCAAAGGGACTAGCATACTTCCAGAACAATATCGAACATAACAAAAAGTGGTCTTATAGCATGGAGAAGACTGCTGAGAAAAAGAGTTATGCTACTGATAATCGTAAGTTCAGCGATGCTGTATTGGCTGATGGTATACACGAATCTTTCCAAGATAGCCCTATCACTGACCGTATGTACATCAAGGACCTTTGCTATCGTGGTGTAGGTTTCTTGGGTGCGCATGGTAAAGAAACTAAGACTAGTTGGGATACATTGAGTTATACATTACTGCAAGCACATAATGTCTATCAGCATATCACAGCAGTTCAAGAAGCGAATCGTCAATATGATATGGGTGTGATACCCAAGATGGTCATGAATGAGACTTTCGAGAAGATTCATTTCGGTAAAATAGTTGACGAGATTTTCTCATTAAAAGATAGGCAGACAAGTTTAGAATTGATCGATAAGTATGATAAATTTTGGATGCAGATGAAAAGCGGTAGTCAGGGATACAGCGGTAAACGGACAGTAAATGCATTGACAATGTTTGATCAGTTGTTTACAATAGACAAATCATCAAGCGATGATGAAGAAGATATAGAGGATAGTGACGATTTAATGTCTTTGAATCTGGAGAATTAATATGGCTTACGATAATCAGATACGGATACTAGAAGCAAAACTCAAACAATTAGAACAAGGTACAGATAAAAAAGACCTCAAAGAAATGAGCAGAATGGGACAGATCATCAATGATTTGCGTAGATTGCGTAGACTCAAATGGGAAGAAGAGCATGAACGAGTTGGATACGATGACGAACGATAACATCGTCCTCAATACTGGTTCCGCATCAGAAATGTTGCGTGTAGCAAAAGATGGATTCTATGTTCGCGGTGTAAAGATTGAGCAAGACGAGAAAGAAGCAGAAAAGGTATACAATGCCTTTCATCAGTGGTTAACATGGGCGACACTTAATAGGAATTATTAATATGGAACAACATGAACAAGCACTAGCAGAAAAAAGAAATCGCGTCAAAGATCAGGCTAAACGCATGATCTGGGTCACATTACGCAAAGAAGGTATTCACAAATACCCTGCAGCATTAGACGATCCTAAACTAAAGACTGGAGATAAGTATGATGTATCGTTTTTGGGCTATCCTCATAGGCATATTTTTCATTTTAATATTGCCATACAAGTATTCCATAACGACAGAGATGTGGAATTCATACAGTTCAAAAGATGGATTGAAGGATTGTATAGTGGCGACCAAGGTGTATTGTCACTTGACTATAAGAGTTGCGAAATGATTAGCGATGATTTATATGAGGCTATCGCTAGTCGTTATCCAAACCGCGATATCGAAATCACAGTCTCGGAAGATGGCGAGAACGGTGCGACTATCGTGTATAACACAACTAGACCCAGTCACAACATGGTGATCTAATTGTGCCTAAAGTGTTGTTATATAAGTGTAAAATATTATATAATGATTTGTGTTTAACTTGTAGAATAGGAGCTAGTAATGGCTAAATTAGAAAACAGAAAAGAAAATCGCGTGAGTCAGATTTTTAATGACCTAGAAAAGTATCTTGATTTCTGCCGCGACTTTGGGTATAAGTTTGACGAGTCTGAGCTATATAGTCAGCGTAGTTTTGCTTATCGTCAGTTTTGTAAATTTGTAGCAGGAAAACCAGCAAAAGATAACTGGGCTGTTGATGCAAAGCAAGCATGATGTAGTGATAATAGCGATAGGGGGTTTATTCCCCCTTTTGCCGTATAGGAGAATGAATGCGTAAATTATTTTATATGGGCTTAGAGCCTTATAAGGCTCGCTATACATTACAATTACAAGATTGGAATGAAACCGTTTTCAAACAGCGCGGTATTGATTATGTATTAGTGCCAGGCGATACATTGACTAGTGATCAGAATATTGTGATTGGGCAAGTGCTTGATGCTCATGGTCGTACATACATTAGCCTCACACAAAGGGCTAATCTTGTCAAGATGATGAAAGAAGGTCAAATCACTAGTGAAGATGTGATTTACTTTGAAGATATGTATACTAGCGGCATTGATAGTCTTGAATATATACGTAAACAAGTACCAAAAGAATATAGACCTAAAATCTTTGTTCGCTGCCTAGCGCAAACTATTGACCCAGATGATTTCTTGCATGTCTGGGATATGCAGGGATTTATGCGTAAGTATGAAGAAATGGTCAATGAAATCGCAGACGGTGTGTTGGCTAGCAACGAAGAAATGGTCATGCATATGAAAGTTGCGGGCTGGAAGGCTCCAATCTACAATATCTCAGGTCTTGCATTTGGTAAACAAGAAGTTCGTAGCCGTGTAAAATCAATCAAGCCATTTGACTTACGTAAACGTAGAGTCGTATTTGCTGCACGTTGGGATCAAGAAAAGCAGCCCGACTTCTTTATGGATATTGTTGAAGAATATACAAAAGTTATGAATGGTGATGTTGAGTTTGCATTACTAAGTGGTGCCAAATTACGTACTAACAATAGTTCATATATGGAACGCACATTGCGATTAGAACGTGAAGGTAAACTCAAGATTTATAGTGATTTAGATAAAAACGAATACTATGAATTATTGAATGATAGCCGTGTATTGTTCAACTGTGCTTTACAAGACTGGGTAAGCAATACAGTCAGCGAAGCAGACAGTTTAGGTTGTAATGTTATTTATCCTGCATATCGCAGTTTCCCTGAGACATTTGCAAATGATCATAGTCGAATGTATGTGCCGTGGTCTACAGTAGATGCATTATACAAACTCAATCACGCTATCTACTATCCTAGCCGCCATATGGGTAAAATTAGTGACTGGACTGATAAGACGATAGATAGAATATGTGATATCCTTGAAGGCAAGGGTGAAGAGTGGTTGCGTATGAATACTGATTATCGTAAACATACTAAAGAAGCGAAATATTAAAAGGAGAAAACAAATGAGCGCACATGATGACATTTTGGCTAGACTAGCCGACTATCAGGTTGAACATGAGAAGTTTGAAAGGGGCAATAGCGCAGCAGGTACACGCGCACGTAAGGCGCTTGGCGAACTAATTAAGGCTGTCAAGGCACGCCGTAACGAGATTAGCCTAACCAAGGCCGCACGGAAAGAAGCAAAGGGTAAATAATGTCCGCTTTAGTGCGTATGACAAGTGAACTGATCTGGCATTTCACTTGTGATAGTTGCAAAAATTGGTGGAGCATAAGCAGTATGGACGGTTGGACTCCCAAACGTTTATATTGCCCACATTGTGGACACAAGCATACATATGAGAATTGAAGAAGATATAAAATTAGATTTCAAGGATGTACTCATACGTCCAAAACGCAGTACATTGTCCAGTCGCAAAGAAGTCAATCTAAATCGCACATTTAGGTTCAAGCATAGTGACGCTGAATGGACTGGCGTTCCCATCATGGCTGCGAACATGGATGGCGTAGGAACATTTAGGATGGCTGAGGCATTGTTTGAACACCGTATGTTCACATGCCTGACAAAATCATATACCGAGGATCAGTTCGGACCCACGATAGAAAAGATCGGTTGTGATTATCTTGCTGTAAGCACAGGCACTAGCGAGAAGGATTTTCAAAGACTGACCCGCATCATCAATAATTACCCTGAGATTAATTTTATCTGTATCGATGTCGCTAATGGCTATAGTGATCATTTTGGTGATTATGTAAGTGAGGTGCGCACAGCATGGCCGAAGAAGACTATCATAGCAGGTAATGTAGTGACAGCAGATATGACCCAAGAACTTATTTTACAAGGAGCAGACATTGTAAAAGTGGGAATAGGTCCTGGTAGCGTATGCACTACGCGAATCCAAACTGGCGTAGGATATCCGCAACTTAGCGCAATAATTGAATGTGCTGATGCTGCTCATGGTCTTGGTGGACACATTATTGCTGACGGTGGATGTACTTGTCCCGGGGATGTTGCTAAGGCTTTCGGTGCTGGAGCAGATTTTGTGATGCTAGGCGGTATGCTAGCCGGTCATGATGAAGGTGGCGGTGAAATTATTAAAAAATATTTTGCTACAGGTAGACAGTTTATAGCGGGATATGATAAGTCAGGTGTGCCTGATTATCAACCTTATATTGAGGCTAAAGAATTTGTAAATTTCTATGGTATGAGCAGTGATACTGCTATGAACAAGCATAATGGTGGTATAGCTAATTATCGTAGCAGCGAGGGCAGGACAGTAGAGATTCCTTATAGGGGGAAAGTCAATAATACTGTGCTTGACTTATTGGGCGGTGTACGAAGCACTTGCACATATGTTGGCGCAAATACTATCAAGAACTTAAGTAAGTGTACTACTTTCGTTAGGGTCACACAACAATTTAATGGAGTATTTACAAAGTAATAAATACATATGCTACACAACGGTAGCGAGTTTGATACAAATAATCCGTGTAAGGAAGGAGAAACAAAATGTCATACAACAAGACGAAAACCGATGCTGAACTCGGCAAGCGAGTTCACGAATATCTAGTAAAGGTCGGTGTAGAAACCCCAACAGTAGATAATAATCTTGATCGTAAAGATAAGATTGAAATCATAGAAAATAATTTCGCAAACATCATGCAAACACTTGGACTGGATCTACGTGATGATAGTCTAGTAGAAACGCCAAAACGTGTTGCTAAAATGTATGTAAATGAAATTTTTTGGGGCCTAGATTACGAAGCATTTCCCAAATGCACTACTGTTGAAAATAAAATGCACTACAACGAAATGGTCGTTGAACGAAATATTAATGTCCAAAGCAACTGTGAACATCACTTTGTTGTAATTGATGGCTTAGCCACAGTAGCATATGTACCAAAAAAGAAGGTTCTTGGGCTATCAAAGATCAATCGTATTGTAGAGTATTTTGCTAAACGCCCGCAGATACAAGAAAGGCTTACTGAACAAATCTTCCATACATTACAGTTTATATTAGAAACTGAAGATGTTGCTGTTATGATTGATGCACAGCATTACTGTGTAAAAAGTCGTGGGGTAGAAGATACAGGTAGTTCAACTGTGACTACAAGATTAGGTGGTGGGTTCAAGAGCGATGCTGCTGCTAGACAAGAGTTTTACAATATAGCAAGGCAGGCCTGCAAATGACAGACTTCAATGATCAGTTATTTACTAGGGTATGTACACTAGAGGCGCAGATGGAACTGCAACATAAAAAACTATATGAAGCAGAAAAAAAACTTGTCACTATAGAAAATCTTTTAAGGCAGGCATTAGACATCATAATTGATACAAATAAGGTGGCAAATGGGCTTCAAGAAACCAATAGACCGAAATAATATAACAATGGCTATTCTTAAAACACATGGGGAAATTTGTAGTCCATATAACGACGGCTATGTTTCTTGGGGCTTGAAACAAGAATTATATGAGATTAAGTTTCTATTAGACGAAATATTGAAAAGAGAACCTACCTTCGTTGACGAAGAAGAATGGTTAGAGGAACAAAGTAAAAAACAAATGTGGAGTCAATTAAAAAGATGATATTCAACAAAGTAAAAGAATTAAAGGATAAAGGACTGAAGATTGGCATAACGTTTAGTCAGTTTGACTTGCTACATGCAGGTCATGTTGCAATGTTAGCAGAAGCAAAGAATCATTGTGATTATCTAATCGCAGGATTACAGAATAATGCGCAATGGGATAGACCAGGTAAAAATGTGCCAATACAGAGTCTTGTTGAGCGTCAGATACAACTTAGTGCTGTGCGTTTTGTAGATGAGATCGTAGTTTATAACAGTGAAAAAGACCTTGAAGATATTCTATTGACATTACCATTAGATGTTCGTATACTAGGCGTAGAATATATGCAATCCGAATTTACAGGCAGAGCAATCTGTGAAAAGCGAAAGATAGAATTAATTTTTAATAGCCGTGATCATAGTTTCAGCAGCACAAACTTGCGTGAGCGTGTATGGGAAGCACAAAATCAAAAAATATATAGTGAAAAATGAACAAACTTGATCTACATGGTATACGCCATAGTGAGGTACGCAATCTTGTAGAAGATTTTATCTACAGATATCAATATGAATTTCCACTAGAAATCATTTGCGGTAATAGTAATAAGATGATAAAATTAGTAGAAGATACTATAGATAGATTAGGAGTTGAGACACATATGTATAGATATGGAACAATAATAGTAGATAAATGGACACAATAAATCAAAAGATTGAAGAATACAAAAATGTCATAAGCACATTTAGTGACACCAACGACCGTTATAGGTTCTTGATTAGTTTGGCTAAAAAGTCGCAGCCTTTTCCTGAAGAATTTAGGCTTGAAAACTTCAAGGTCAAAGGTTGCATGAGTCAGGTATGGTTAGTTCCCCAATTAGGGAAAGGTAAAGTCTGGTTCTATAGCGATAGTGATGCCATGATAGTCAAAGGCACTGTCACTTTGGTAAGTGACATTTATTCAGGTAATACAGCCGAAGAAATATTAGCCAATGATAAAAATCTTATGGTAGAACTTGATTTGGGCAACATACTCAGCATGAATAGGCGTAGCGGTGCCTACAATATGTTGCTAATGGTAAAAGAACATGCTAAAATGTTTATCTAGGAGAAAAATTATGAAACTTACATTAGAAAACAATAAGGGTGATAAAGTAATAGTTACTTACAACAAGGAGTGTATTACTGATAATGAAGTAGAATTAGATCCACATCTGGCGCTTGAGCCGATGTGGGAAAGTTTGAAGGCAAGGATTATTGAAGAATACGAGGGTAGAGATGCCTAAATTTTACAGCACTAAAACATATGGCAACGATAGGGGCCTTAGTTGTTGTTTTCGTCAATGGCGCAGCACACATAGCCATTGCAGTTTGTTACATGGTTATAGTATAGGATTACGCATCGTTTTTGAATGCGAATCATTAGATGAACGAAACTGGGTCATGGATTTCGGAGGATTAAATAAATTCAAAAGTTGGGTAGAGTATATGTTCGATCATACTACATTGATCGCTAAAGATGATCCACATCTTGAGACATTCAAGAAACTCGCTGATATAGGAACTTTATATAAACCGCCTTACACAGCATTAATTGATCTGCGGATCGTAGACGGTGTAGGATGCGAAAAATTCAGCGAACTAGTATATAACAAACTGTCTGAGTTATTGGATGAAGATCGCGAGGCTGGTACATTGCTTAACAAGACTGCGCGTGTTAAATCTGTAGAAGTTTTTGAGCATGGTGCTAACAGCGCCATATATGAAGGATGAATACGATCATGAAAATATGGGCTAGGGCTACCGGTCATCTCATGGGTAATACCGACGATGACCGTCCCCGTGTTCCAATATTGACATTGCGAGAAGCCCGTATCGCATTGTTCCTAAAAACTTTCTGGGTGGCACTACATGTGATAACATGTTTCTTTATTATAGCAAATGTGATGAGGCATTGGTAAAATGGATATCGAAAAGTTATACGATGATAAGTTCGTTAAGACCGCAGTGCTTGAGATAGTCAGGCAAATGTATGATCAGGAATATAAGCCTGATTATATCGCAGCCATGAATCGGGGCGGATTAGTAGCAGGTGTGATGCTAAGTCACTACCTTGATATACCATTGAAGGTTTTGCACAGAGATGAAAGTAATCTGTGGATGGCGGAAGAAGCATATGGATATGTTCCTAAAGAAGAAAGACGAGAGGGTGAGAAAGACCATAATGTTCTCTATTCACGCAATATATTAATCGTAGACGATATCAATGATACAGGTAAAACTTTCAAAGAGTTAGTAGATGATTGGCAAGGTGGATGTTTACCTAAAGAAGATCATTGGAACGATGTATGGCATAAAAATGTCAAGTTCGCAGTATTGATTCATAACGAGGCTAGCGAGTTTACCAGTGATTTCGTAGGCAAACATATCAACAAGGTCGAGAATCCTGAGTGGTGCGTGTTTCCCTGGGAAAACTGGTGGTGAGCGAAGACAGCCATAGATTTGAAGCCAGATCGTTTGATAGTACAGTAAACGACTGGCATAGGGCTAAGATAAAGATTGAGTCACCTGAGAAGTTAGATGATGTGTCTACATGGTTATTAGAAAACATAGATGGTTGGCAAAAACACGCAGACTGGAGATTGATCGAAGGGGGATACCTCGATCTTAGATTTAGATACGAGAGGCACTACAATTGGTTCATCCTTCGCTGGTATTAACGGTACAGAAACTAGATAAACGGTACACCGGTGGTGACAAGTTTATATACTGTGTCGATTTCAATTATAGAAATAAACATATATTTGTTCAACATAGGAACTGGTGTTGGGAAACATGGGGACCTAGTTGTGAATATAAATTTATAGACCAAGAAGATGACTATGCTTACTCTTGGATAGTAGACACATATAGGATCAGATTATATTTTCGTGACGATGCTGCCATCAACTGGTACAAACTGAGATGGGAATGATGTATATACCAAAAAAGTTAAAGTATAATAGCCTGTCAGAATTCAAGACTTTTTTAGAGCGTGATACAACTGAAAAGATAGTACTTTTTGAAGGGTGGAGGCTAGTCACCGAGACTACAGAATATGGTTTATTAGATGGTGTGTTAAATTGTCGTGAGGTCAAGAAGAATGAAAGTAAAGGCATTAAGGGACGATCTAATGGTACAACAGCAAATAAAGAACGAATGGGAACACATGGTCGGAGTGATCATGCTGAACCAAACGGGAAGAAAGCCAGTAAAGTATGTATTACCAAAGTTCCTAAAAAAGTTTCCAAACCCAAGAAGTCTCCTAAATAGTACACCAGAACAAGTTATCGATATCATCAAGCCCCTCGG
>Ga0172363_10004602_pt1 | contig 11163 bp, 4 predicted proteins | sample LakKivs2_kivu2a2_FD_114541 | JGI IMG/M metagenome (GOLD analysis project Ga0172363, IMG submission 114541) | Sediment microbial communities from Lake Kivu, Rwanda - Sediment s2_kivu2a2 | ecosystem: Environmental > Aquatic > Freshwater > Lake > Sediment | place: Rwanda: Western Province, Lake... | reverse complement strand
TGGGGTTGGCCCACCTGGAAGAAAATAATCTGGAAGAGGCGGAAAAGGAATTCCGCCAACTTACAGAACTGGCTCCCGATGAGGCTAACGGTTATGCTAACCTGGGACTGGTGTTTCTCAGGATGGGACGGTATGAGGAAGCCGAAAAACAGCTTTTGCATGCCATCGGGCTTGCCCCGAAAGATCCCGATATACGGCTCAATCTTGCCAGGGTTTATGAATACCAGAAAAAACCCGACAAATTCATCAGGGAACTTGAAAAGTCCATCAGGATAGATTCAAGCCATCTTCAGACACTGTATGCGCTGGCAGAATATTACAGCGGTGCTTCAGATAAAAACTCCATGCTTTTATGGGAAAAATACCTGAAAAGATCGATAGAGGTCTCCCCAACGAATATTGTCCCCCGTCTCTATATGATTGAATTTTTGCTCCGTAATAAAAGGACCGATGAGGCAATCAGCCAGCTTGAAGCACTGGATCGCCTGTTCCCCGATTTCCCTGAGGCTGCCCGGTCATGGCACACTGCTGCCCTGGAATCACTGCATGCCGGAGATGCTGAAAAGGCACTGAGTAATGCAATGATCTTTCATAATGTCCTGAAGCTTACCAACCAGTACCAGAACGGGATAACTGAATTAAAAGGTGGCCCTGTTTCTTCCATAGGGACACCGGTATTATCCTTTTCGGCAAATATCCCTGCCATGATACCCGAGGGCCTTTCTATCCTGGACGTCATCCGGTTTACTGATGTCACTGCCGCTGCAGGTCTTGAACTTAAACCAGCCACAGGTAACAGTACAGGAAATACGCACAGAGGTGATTATAAGCCCCACCTTGCCCTTGGTGACCTCGATCATGACGGGGACCAGGATCTTTACCTGGGTACATGGATGGAGGAAGAAGCCAGGTACCGGCATTTTCTTTTCCAGGCAAACCTGGGCAGGTTCCGGGACATAGCATCAGTTGCCGGGGTCAGTCATAAAGGGTACGAGTCAGACGCTCTTTTTGATGATTACGACAATGACGGATGGCTTGACCTGCTGGTAGTCGCTGAAGGATCGGCAATACAATATAAGAGTTTAAGCGAAGCCAGGTACAAGAATTATACAACAAGGGCTAGGCTGGAGGGTACCGGGAAAGGAATAAAGGCACTGTTCCTGGACGCAGATCATGATGGAGACTTGGATCTGTTAATTACCGGATCAGGCATAAACAGTTTTTACAGGAATAATGGTGACGGGACATTTACCGAACAGGCTGCCCAGGCAGGACTGGCAGGGAAGGGACTCATCAGTACAGATGCCTGTTTCGGGGACTTTGATGATGACGGGGATATCGATATTTTCGTTTTGAATAAAAATGGGGATAATGAACTTTATTCGAACCAGAGGGAAGGTAAGTTCAGGGATGTCACTTCCGGAAGCGGCCTTTCAGGCACAGGCGGTTCCTCTGCCCTGGCCTGCGGTGATTATAATAATGATGGTTATCTCGACCTGTTCATAGCCGGCAACCAGCCTGGCATTTATGACCTGTTTAAAAATACAGGAAACGGATCATTCACAAGGGATGCATCGTTCTCCGGAATTGCAGGCGTCCTCAGCCATACCCTGGCTAACGATGTTGCTTTCTTTGATTTTGACAATGACGGCCATCTTGACATACTTGTTTCAGGTACCAGCACGGTACCTTCAGAAAAAGGGGTTCATCTTCTGCACAATAAGGGTGATGGTACTTTTGAGGATGTGTCACAGCTGTTGCCCGGGGATCTTATGGAAGGGGGACAGATAGGGATTGCAGATTATAACGAAGATGGTGACCTGGATATATTCCTTGCCGGCAAAGAAAGGGGCGTACGCCTGCTTCGCAATGATGGCGGCAATGCCAACCACCGCCTGCAGATCAGGCTGGTAGGCGTTAAAGCAGGCAGCGGAAAAAACAACCATTACGGGATAGGCTGTAAGCTCGAGGTGCGTTCGGGAGACCTTTACCAGATGCAGGTAGCTACAGAGCCAGTGGTCTATTTCGGCCTTGGACCGAAAACAAGGGCAGATGTGGTGAGGATCCTCTGGACAAACGGTACACCACAGAATATTTTCTCACCCGGCACCGAACAGGATCTGATTGAGGAACAACAGCTGAAGGGCTCCTGTCCCTTCCTCTACACATGGAATGGTGATCGGTTCACCTTTGTCAAAGATATAATGTGGCACTCCGCACTGGGTATGCCCATGGGTATAATGGGCGGAACAACCACCTATGGATTCCCGGAAGCATCCAGCGATTATATGAAAATTCCGGCTGACAGGCTCAGGCTTTCCGAAGGGAAATATACCATCCGGGTGACAGATGAACTGTGGGAAACCATTTACTTTGATAAGGTGGAGCTGGCAGCAATTGACCATCCGGATACAATTGAGGTCTATGTAAATGAAAAATTCTCCCCCCCGCCCTATCCTGAAGAAAAGATTTACAGGATATCCGGTAAAATCATTCCTGTATCGGCAAGAGACCCAAAGGGAAACGACCTGCTGGATCTGCTGCGGGAAGAAGATGACAGATATGTTGCAAATTTCTTAAGAACAAGGTACCAGGGTATTACCGATATGAGAGAACTGATACTTGATCCCGGTCCGCTGACAAAAACCAAAGATCTTTATCTTTTCCTTAAAGGATGGATCTTCCCCACAGATGCCAGCATCAATAAAGCAATAACACAATCCGGAAGAACAAAGGTTGTATCTCCATACCTTCAGGTTTTAAACGGACAGGGTGAATGGGTAACTGTTATACCTTCCCTCGGATTCCCTGCAGGAAAAGCTAAAACCGTTATCGCAGATCTGAACGGTAAATTTCTTTCAGAAGACCACCGTGTTAAAATCATCACCAATATGGAGATATACTGGGACCAGGCTTTCTTTGCATACGATCTGCCATTGGAGACCCCCGTAAAATATACCAGTCTCAGGATTCAGGAAGCTGATCATCACCATCGCGGATTCTCGGAGATATACAGGAAGGGCGGCAGGAATGGCCCACACTGGTTTGATTATGACAAAGTCACCGCCGCTCCCCACTGGAGAGACCTCACTGGTCTGTATACACGGTACGGTGACGTCTCGGCGTTGCTGGAAGAGGCTGACGACATGTATATCATTGCCAATGCCGGGGATGAAACAACAATAATATTTAATGCCCCTGTGCCCGGTGAACTTCCTGAAGGCTGGAAAAGGGATTTTATCATCCATACCATTGGATGGGTTAAGGATGGTGATCTGAATACTGCCACCGGTCAGACGGTCGAGCCTCTTCCGTTCCATGGGATGAGTTGTTACCCTTATGGAGAAAAAGAATCTTATCCCGCAGACCGGCAACACCGCCAATACCGGAAAAAGTTTAATACCAGGCTGGTGGACACTGAAAAATTCCGCACAGCTCTTATCAATGCCGGCGAAAAGGATGAATAATGAATCATTGAAGGATGGAAGAGAGTAAACACACGGTATCGGTTATTTTTTTTAAGAAATCAGCAATGCCTGAAACGGCATTACCGCCAATATTTTTATTTAACCGGATGATTCACGTACAGCTGATTTTCAGGGCCTGCTTCCTTCTTTCCTTACTGACCATGGTATCAGTATTATCCTCCTGCCATATGACAGATCATAAAGGCTTTACAGATGTCACCCGCCAATCCGGGATTGACTTCCGGTATAACTTCGGAGACTGTACCTATGTGAACATTATGGAAAGCAGCGGTTCGGGAATTACAGTCATGGATTATAACGGGGATGACTGGCCTGATCTGTATATGCTTAACGGTACCTGGCTGGAAGGGATCTCAGATCCGGAAGGAAAGATTTTCCAGGGAACACCCGACCGTTTGTATGTCAACAGGGGTGATGGCACCTTTTACGAGTGTGCTGAAAAGGCAGGACTGGATGACCGGAACTGGAGCATGGCTGCTACTGCAATTGATTATAACCTTGATGGATATGAAGATATCTTTCTGCTGAATTATGGTCCTAATAAATTATACCGGAACAATGGTGACGGCACCTATACCGATATTGCGGAAGCCGTCGGACTGGAAGGCCCGGAGAAACTGAACGGATTCACTAAATGGAGCATAGGCGCATCTTTCTGGGATATAAACCGTGACGGCCGGCTGGATGTGATGGTGGGCAATTTTCTGGCATTTGATCCCGCTTATATATCCTTTAAAACTCCCGGATTAATGCCGCACCCTTCGGAATATATGGGTCAGGCATCCCTCCTTTATATCCAACGGGAAGATGGGACCTTCACTGACTCCACGGAATCATATGGTCTGTACTACCCGGATTCAAAATGCATGGGCATGACGGCCTATGACTATGATGAGGATGGTGACCTCGACCTTTTCCAGGCCAATGACCACCAGGCGAACTTCCTTTTCCGTAATGAAGGTGGTCATTTCCGGGAAGTTGGTGCGGAATGCGGTGTGGCGGTGAACAGTCATGGACTGCCCACGGGTTCCATGCACGGAGCCCTTGGAGACGTGGATGGTGATGGTCTAACCGACATTTTTGTCCCTGACCTGAGTTATGGCGCCCTTTACCGGAACCTTGGAAATGGTTTATTTGAGGATATCACGGAAAAAAGCGGTCTTTTGGCTTTATTGAACGGAATGGGACAATGGGGTGCAGCACTATTTGATTACGACAATGATGGGGATCCTGATATTTTCTGTGCAAATGGTGTCGCTGAAGAACTGGTTGAACAGCTGCCTCTCCTGCTTGAGAATGACGGTCATGGTCACTTCAGCAACGTCGGCCCTGAAAGAGGAGCTTATTTCAGAGAAAAACGGTCGGGCCGGGGAGCTGCTGTCTGGGATTATGATAACGACGGTGATCTGGATATCATAGTATCCCATGTTGACCTGCAGGCAACACCCGCTCTGCTCAGGAATGATCTGAAAAGCCATAACCACTGGCTGGGACTTAAGCTTTACGGGAAAGCTGGTCCGGCAACAGCAATCGCGGCAAGAGTAGTGGTTCATGCCGGCAGCAGAAAAATGGTTTTTGTTAACCAGTGGACCACATCGTACCTTACGAATAATGACCCGCGGGTTCATATAGGACTGGGGAAAAATAAAATGATTGACTCTCTGGAGATATTCTGGTCGGATGGCAACAGGGATGTAATAACACACCTCCCGGGCATCGATCGTTACCTTAAAATATACCAGGGTGCCGGCGTGGAAGAGAAGATAAAAGATAAAAGTATAAAGACAAAAGGAAAGACGGGAGTCAGATGAAGAAAGAGAGTCGTGAGTGGTGAGTAGTGAGTCGGAAGATGAAAAACGGAAGACGGAAGTTGGGAGTCAGATGGAGAAAGAGAGTCGTGAGTGGTGAGTCGGAATTAGGCTGTCAGGCTGAAGGCTATTAGGCTTTTAGGAAGAACCGGGAACTGGTAACTGGGAACCTTTTCTTATCTTCGGACTTCGGACTTCTGTCTGGTTTATTACACCACATTTAATTTATAGTCAAAATTAAATTCAATAACCAATGAAAAAAGATTATTTAAGCAGGGTCGTTGACCTCACCTGCCCGGAGAAAAATGTTATCTATAATATGAGCCATGAGGAGGCAGTGGCTGTATTAAGGAACGGAAACATGGAAGCGGTCAGGAACATTGACGGACAATTTGCCCTCATATCTGTTGAAGGGAAAACTGTACGGATAGCAAGGTCCATCGGACGCCCGGTCCGGTATTTCATTGCAAAACTCAAGGACGGTCCCTGTCTTGTTGCAGGAGAACGAATAGATGATATCTACAGGTACCTGCTCAGGGAAGGCCTCTCGGACCAGTTTCATCCTTCCTATACTAGAATGGCCCCGGCCCATTATATCACGCGTATTGAACTGCTTGGATGCCCTGATCCCAATCCTGTGTACGAAAGGTTCTTTATGCCTGAACGGAATAAGTTCAATGGTAACGATCCTGAAGGTATTGGAGAGATGTATGCCGGTACAGTATATAATGAAATAAAAAAATGGCTCATATACCGTGCCGGCAAGGGCCCGGTCGGTGTCAGCTTCTCTGCAGGCATAGACAGTGGCTCTGTTTTTCTGCTTACCTATCATGCTCTGCGTGAACTCGGAGAGAGCCCGTCACGCCTTAAGGCTTTTACGCTAACCATTGAAGGAGGCGGTGAAGATCTTGTACAGGCACGGAAATTCCTTGCCGATCTCGATCTTGAACTGTTCCTGGAACCCATCGAGATAAAAACCAGCCAGCTGGACTGGAAAAAATGTGTCAGGATTGTTGAAGATTATAAAGCACTTGATATCCAGGCGGCAACTATGAACTTTTCCCTGCTGGAAGGAGTTCGTTCACGCTACCCGGACTGGAAATATATTCTCTGCGGTGATGGAGGGGACGAGAACATGAAAGATTATCCCATAGAAGAAAATCCCGAACTTACCATACGGTCGGTTCTGAATAACCTGATGCTCTACCATGAAGGATGGGGTGTTAACTCAATCAAACACTCACTGACATACTCAGGAGGATTGAGCCGTGGTTATATGAGAACCTGTATGCCCGCAGAAGCCCTTGGATTTGAAGCTTTCAGTCCTTATACACTGCCCTGTGTGATCGCGATCTCTGAAGGTATACCCTTTATTGAACTGACAGACTGGGATCCTGAGCGGTTATATGAACTGAAAGGGAAAATCGTCTCTTCAGGAGTCAAGGCCATAACAGGAATGGATATGCCTGCATTCCCGAAAAGACGGTTTCAGCATGGCGCCGCATCTCCGGATATCAGTGCCCTGTTATTTCCTGAAAAGGAAACAGATTACCGGAAGGAATTCCTGTCAATTTATGAATAGCTTCCCGGAATTCAGGATTGATAACCAGTGGATTGCTTCCTGCCGTGGAAGTAAAAATACGGTGGATCCATACCGGCCGTATCATTTCTTCACCGAACAGGAACATATGCCCGGCGGAACCATCGAGGATGTGGCTACCATCTTTTTGACAAACAGGGAATGTCCGTTCCGGTGCCTGATGTGTGACCTCTGGAAAAACACAACCGACAAACCTGTCGGTCCAGGTGCCATTCCGGCACAGATTGAATACGCCCTCTCCAGGTTACCGTCAGCCAGACATGTGAAACTATACAACAGCGGAAGTTTCTTTGATCCCGGGGCCATACCGGTGGAAGACTATGAAAAAATAGCCGGGCTGGTTGATACGTTTAAAACTGTCACTGTTGAAAGCCACCCCGTATTTGTAGGGGAATCAAGCCTCTTTTTCCGGGATGTTCTTAAACCGGCATTGCAGGTGGCCATAGGTCTTGAAACCGCACACCCGGAAATCCTGCGCAGACTGAATAAAAAAATGAAACTGGCGGACTTCGAACATTCAGTCAGCTTCCTTACTTCCCACGGGATTGCCACACGTGCTTTTATCCTTCTACGTCCTCCCTTTCTGTCGGAAGATGAAGGGATTTACTGGGCAAAAAAATCAATTGACTTTGCCTTTGGAGCCGGTGTCACAGCCTGTTGTGTAATACCGGTAAGACCGGGAAACGGTGCATTGGATGCACTGGCCGGACTTAATTATTTTTCACCTCCTGATATCAAATCGCTGGAGACCGTGATCGGGTATGGTATCAGTCTTAAGTCAGGCCCGGTATTTGCAGATCTCTGGGATATTGATCGCTTTTCATCCTGTGACAGATGCCACGAGATGAGAAAAGAAAGGCTGAAAAAAATGAACCTTAACCAGAGACTCTATCCTGAAGTGAATTGTTCCTGTCCCGGTTGATCAACAAGACGCAGAGCTTTAAACAAAAGGAACCCATATCTCACAGGGATAATAGTAATGATTGAGATTTAACTTATTTTTATTTCAATGACTTATTAAGTCTGATTTCTTAGTAAATTAACGCCTTGGAATGCTGAGTACTTAAAGTTGATCAAAAAAGAATCTGTACAAACATACACCTGGCGGTGGAGAAACAGAAAAATTTGATTTTCAGAACTATTGTCTTTAAGGCACACATCTGCAAATTACTTTATGGATATGACAAGGAGTAAGATTATTATAATCATTTCTGTCCTGGTGCAGGTAATTGTCCTGTTTTCCTGTCAGTCAAAAAATAAATCTTCTTCTGTGACAGAAAAAACACCTGTATCTGCCCTGCCTCCGGCAACGGATGAATATTACCAGGACATAACAAGTTATTCAGGAATCAATTTTGTGCATTCCATTGGTGACGATGAGTTGAGCAATATAGTTGAATCAAGCGGGGGTGGCGCCGCTTTTCTGGATTATGACCGGGATGGTTATATTGATTTGTACGTCTGCAGCGGCACCTGGATGGAAGGAGTAAGCTCAGGAGAAAAACCCGATAAGTTACCACATAATCATCTGTACCGGAACCGTTATGATGGCACTTTTGAGGACGTTACTGAAAAAGCAGGTGTTGGTGAACCATGGTACAGTATGGGTGTAACGGTTGGTGATTTTAACAATGATGGCTACCCGGATCTGTACGTGACTAATTACGGACCGAATGTCCTGTTAAGGAATAACGGTGACGGGACTTTTTCTGATGTGACCAATCGTGCTAAAGTGAGTGGAGGAAACGAATTCAGTGTCGGAGCTGCCTGGCTCGATTACGATAACGATGGCCTGCTTGATCTTTACGTCGGGAATTATCTTGACTTCGATCCTGCCTATAAATATTATTATGCTCCAGACGGCTTCCCCGGCCCCCTGGCATATGACAGCCAGAAAGATGTGTTATATCATAATAATGGTGATGGTAATTTCCAGGATGTCACTGACAGTATGGGAATTGTTGATATAGACGGAAGAGCTATGGGTGTGGGTGCCGGAGATTATGACATGGACGGGTTCATGGATATATATGTCGCCAATGATCATACACTGAATTATTTATTTCACAATGAGGGTGGAAAAAAATTCACAGACAGAGGCACCATGAGCGGAACAGCTTTCAGCCAGGCAGGTGAGGCTACAGTGAGCATGTCCGTGGATTTTGCTGATTATAATAATGATGGGTTGCTTGATATGTTTGTTTCTGATGACACATACTGCTCACTGTATAAAAACGAAGGTAACGGTGTCTACAGCGATAAATCATACCCTTCCGGATTATCCACGGTATGTGCACAGTTTGTCGGCTGGTCATCAACATTTGTTGATTATGACAATGACGGTGATGTGGATATATATAAAACCAATGGAGCGCTGAAACATCTTTACGGACATGAAGATCAGCTTCTGGAAAATACAGGTGACGGCAAATTCGCTGATATGTCCCTCGGGAGGGGAGAATATTTTAGTAAAGAGTATGTCGGACGGGGAACATGTGTCGGAGATTTCGACAATGACGGAGATATGGATGTGCTGGTTGTGAACCTGAATGACAGCTGCCGGTTTTTACGTAATAATAAAGGAAACCAGAATAACTGGCTGATGCTTCACCTGACCGGCACATCAAGCAACAGGGATGGCGTCGGTGCAAGGATAAGGATCAGCTCTGGCGGTAAGGAACAGATAACCCTGAAAAAAAGCACAACAGGTTATATATCTCAGAATGATCCCAGGCTACATTTCGGCCTGGGTAAGAATGAACTGGTAGAATGGATTGAAATAAACTGGCCATCAGGTAAATTGCAGAGACTGGAAAATATCAGGACAAATCAGATCCTTGATGTTACGGAACCATAAGGAATCAGTCAGGTGATCAACAGAAGATCAATCATATTATTGTTTATTTTTGCAGTGGTCCTGCCATTCTCATTACTTGTCTCATGTAAAACCGGTTCGATGAATGGTATGCTGATCATAACACGTGCATCAGGAAAGGTTCAGCATATGAATCTTATGACGGGGGATGCATGGCGTTTTCTTCCCACAGCACAAATAGCAGCCATGAATCCTGACAAACCCGGATCACTAAAAGTCCTGACCGGTGAATTCAATGCGGCATGCTTCCCGGAAATATCCTATGATGGGAAACATATGCTTTTTGCTGCCCAAAAAAAGGAAGGTGGATTATGGCAGATATGGGAGATGGATCTTGGCAGTCTCAAAAGCAGGCAGGTTGTATCACTCAGTGAAAATTGCATTGATCCGGCATATCTGCCCGGTGGTCGTGCCGTGTTCACCAGATGTACCGGTAATGATACTGTCAAAACAGCACATTGCCTGTATACCTGCAATCTTGATGGGTCGGATGTCAGACAGATAACCTTTCTCCCCGGTGCAAGTTTTGCCACATCAGTCTTAAAAGATGGGCGTCTGTTAACTATCAGCAGGCAATTATTCCCCGGCCAGGGAGATCCGATGCTCACGGTTTTACGGCCCGATGGTACCAAGGCAGATATGTTCTACCCAGGTTGTGGAGGCAGCACATTCACCAACCGTCCGAGGGAAACATCTGATGGCAGGATAGTTTTCGCAGAAAGCGATACCAGCAGAGACCTTGCAGGAGATGTCATTTCCATCAGTTATAACAGGCCTCTGCATACACGGGTCAACCTGACCGAGGGGATCGATGGGAGCTTTTTTTCTGTTTTACCCCTTCAACCAGGCAGGTTTTTGGTAACCTTACGCAAACCGGATGCAGAACATTACGCCCTCTACGAATTTGACCCGGTAAATAAGATACTTGGTGCTGCTTTATGCAGTGACCCGGGATATGATATCATAGATGTTGTTGCAGCCGGTAAATATGACAGACCCAAAAAATTACCCAGCGAGGTGGATCTACAGGTTAAAACCGGATTACTCCTTTGCCAGGATATTAATTTTACCGGTTTTCAATCAACGGTGAATAATCATACAACACGAAAAGCATCTATGATTGAAGTACTGGGAACAGATTCAGCATACGGGATAGTGCCTGTTGAAGAAGATGGTTCATTTTATTTAAAAGTTATAGCTGATACTCCATTTAAGATCAGGACACTTGATGAGGATGGCCATGTTATAGATGGTCCCTGTACCTGGTTGTGGTTACGGCCCAATGAACGCCGCGGATGTGTTGGCTGCCATGAAGATCCTGAACTGGTCCCTGTAAACAGGATACCACTTGCAGTAAAAACTAATCCGGCAATCATTCCGGTACATATAACC